>Ga0194043_1001379_pt1 | contig 13705 bp, 10 predicted proteins | sample JunL4415m_MetaG_FD_161274 | JGI IMG/M metagenome (GOLD analysis project Ga0194043, IMG submission 161274) | Anoxic zone freshwater microbial communities from boreal shield lake in IISD Experimental Lakes Area, Ontario, Canada - Jun2016-L442-15m | ecosystem: Environmental > Aquatic > Freshwater >...
ACCAACTCCGCGAGTTGGGAGTCGGTCGTGATGTGATCAAAGGAACGAGAGGAAGTTGTTGCGTGGGTCACGCTCTGGGTCGCTTGGGTGAATGGAAAAGTCGTTGAGGAAAAGCTCGAAGGAACAGGCCGAAAAGAAAACCAACTACAGGAACAGGAATGACACAGCGGCAAACACAGGCAGCAGTACTCCGAAGCTGTAGAGCATGTAGCCGAAGAAGCTTGGCATCTTCACACCCGACTGTTCGGCAATGGCCTTCACCATGAAGTTGGGCCCGTTGCCAATGTACGTCATCGCTCCCAAGAATACGGCCCCGAGGCTCACGGCGGCCAATCGGCCAACATCCACGCCGGCCATCGTGGCGTCGCTCGCAGGCAGGGCCTGAGCTGTTTTAAAGAACACAAGATAGGTGGGCGCATTGTCCAGTACGCTGGAGAGCGAGCCGGTCGCCCAAAAGAAAGCCCGTGGGGAACTGATCCCGAGGCTGGCCCCATGTTCGTTCAGAAGCGAGAGAGCCGGCTGCATGCAGATGAAGATTCCAAGGAAGAGGGCTGCTACTTCTAGGATGGCACCATACGTGAAGTTGTTCTGGCGGCGAACGGTGTGCGAACCCAGCACCAGCGAGGCTACTACTAACCAGAGCACAACGAACTCGCGTAGAAAAATCCACGGATGCCACTGGGTGCCCAGCAGGGCCTTTGCCGGGTCCAGCAGCGCAACTGCTGCGATCACACCAGCCATAAGCAGGGCATTGGGCCACAGGCCGGTGATTTTTAGTCGCGAGGCCGATCGCTCGTCCTGCGCAATGTCCCGAGGGTTCTCGTGCGGATGCGCATAGAATGTGTCCCACGTCCAGTAGATCGCAAGCACTGTGGCGTTGGTGAAGAGCCACTCTTTCCAGAGCGAGAGCGTCCATAGAAAGTCCACGCCCTCGAGGTAGCCGAGAAAAAGGGGCGGGTCGCCGATGGGGAGTAGGCAGCCGCCACAGTTGCAGACCAGAAAGATAAAGAACACGACCGTGTGGGCAACCAACCGCCGCTCGCGGTTTGTTTCCAGCAGTGGCCGAATCAGCAGCATCGCAGCACCGGTTGTACCGATGAAGCTGGCCGCGATCGCTCCGATTCCGAGAAAGGCCGTGTTGACTCCAGGCGTGGCTACGAGATCCCCTTCGATTCGCACGCCACCTGTAATGACATACAAGGCAAACAGCAGCACGATAAACGGGACATACTCCGACAGCATTGCGTTGGCCAGCACGGCAAGAGCTACGCCCCACGAGGGGCCTGCTGCTGCGGGTGAGACAACTGAATGGGTGGGGAAGTGAAGCTCAACAGCATGCCGATGCCAGAAGGCATAGTAGGCCAGCGTGATCAGCGCAAGGGATCCTGCCACAATCAGTTTGCTCGAATTATGCTCCCACCAGTGCGCCGCGCGGCCCGTCAGCGGCAGGATCGCAATGGATGCCAGAAGCAGACAAAATGGCAACACTGTCAGCGGCGGCGGCGATGTGCCTGCGTGAACTTCTGGAGCGGTCGCGTGGGTAGCTTGTGCTTGCACGAGTAAATCGCGACCATGTTGAGGCCAGCCTGCCAGGGCACCTGCCGCATAGAGAAGCAAGAGTGCAGCGATGGTCCTCACCGTGACTCGCGTCGAACGCTGGACAGAGTCGGTGGGTGCCATGGCCTGCGCGTTGGGCATAATGAACTCAGAGGTGTGCCAGAGAGCCGCCACTGCGTGGCATGCGTCAACGGCGCGGACTCGATGTCTGTGAATAGTAAGAAACTTCCGTCTCGGATGAAAGCGGCATGAAAGCTGTGGGTTCTGCATCAACTCAAGTGTGGTTGCGGGGAAATGTGCGGCCCGCGATGGGGATGGCCGCTGTGGTCGGTGTGTTGGTTGCAGGCCTTCTGGCCTGTGCCGCCGTGGCCGAATTGCCTGTGTGGCAGAGGTCGCTAGTCGCTTTCGTGTGTGGAATAGCTCTGGTTGCAGTCGGCGGGCTGGCGGCCACGGCCGCGCGGCCTCGGCTTGTGAGGGCCGGCGAGTTTCTGCGAGTGCGACTGTCGCCGCTGCATGTGTGCGACGTGCCGCTGGCGGTGATCGAATGTTTTTTTCTGGGCTCCAGTCTGATTGAACCGAGTGGCACGGGAGCAGGCGGGCAATTGCCCTCGGACGTGGCCGCTCGCCGCGTTGGCACGCTGGTGATGAGGGTTGCCGAACGGTCGGCCGAATGGCACGCTCGGCCGACCTCTCCGGCGTGGGGCAGTTGGCAGGATGGAGCCATTGTGTTCGATGGCCGCTGGTGCGAACCGCTCTCCGTGGCACTGGTCATTCGCTTAAGCACGCAGCTCATGGAAGCCAAGCGGGTGGCCAACGCCACGGCTGCGGTTTCGATGGAGCCGCATGCATGAAATGGCATGGGCTCCTTGTGAGCGTGCGGAGCGACGCGGAAGCAATCGAGGCGATTGCCGGCGGCGCAACGATCATTGATGTCAAAGAACCACTGCATGGCTCGCTGGGCTGCGCGTCGCCTGATGTTATCGCTAGGGTCGCGGGCGTGGTGGGGCAGGATCGGCCGTGGACAATGGCGTGCGGAGAACTGCGAGACGGTGTCGCTATGATCCTCGAACACCTGCGTCGTACGCTGGCGGTATTGCCAGCATCGGCCGTGCCGCCAGCGGCTGTGAAAATCGGGTTGGCCGGTATGGCTCGTGTGGATTGGCGACTGGATGTGCAGACGCTCTTTTCGGGACTGCCGCTGGGGCCTGAGCGAGTCATCGTGGCGTATGCAGACTGGGCGTCGGCGGGGGCTCCGACACCCGAGGAGGTGATTCAAGCGGCTGTGTCCAATGGCTGTGCCACGCTGCTGATCGACACGGCTGACAAGTCGGCCGAAGGGCTGCTCGCAGCTGCCCACGCTGGGCGAGTTAGCGGCTGGGTGTCGCTGGCACGGCGAGAGGGACTGCAGGTAGTGCTTGCCGGTCGGATTGCGATCGATGAAATTAATGCGGCCGTTGCGCTCCGGCCTGATGTAGTCGCACTTCGCTCGGCGGTATGTTCCAACGGTGCCTTTGGCTCCGGTCGCTTGGGCACTGTGTGCGGGCAGCTTGTGCGCAGGGCTGCTACACTCTGTAGCTCCCTTGGTGGGCTTGCGGCGAATGGGTGAGGCTGCGTGGCCTCGGATGGCTGTGGTAAGATTCCTTTTTTGTGGAGTTGTAAAGCAGTGAAATCACTTGAAGTGCGCGTGCCGCACGGTTTGAGCCCTGAGGAGGTCCGCCGACGACTCGACACAGCCCTTGTGCACGCGCAAAAGGAGTATGCCTCCACCGTGGGCCCGATCGAGGCGGAGTGGGAGGAGCAGGATCGGATGCGGGTTCGTCTTGCTGTGATGGGAATGAGCTTTGACGGTCGGATCGAAATCCTCGTTGAGGAAGTGTTGGTGAGTCTCGAACTGCCAGGCATGGCGGGGCTCTTTGCCGGCCGGATTCGGGATGGTATTCAGGAAAAGCTAGGAGGGTTAGTGGGGTCGCAGGAGGCGTAGGGTCGCGACGGTTAAGCCGATCGCGACTGCGAACCGGCGGTTCTTTTTTGCCGACGCCACTGGTGTGTCGATCTCAGTGGATTATGGCGGGAGTGTGAAACGTGGGTCATTGTAGATTTTCGCAGTCATGATTTCTGTGATGCATTCGATGCCCAACGCATTCCAAAAGCAATCCATCCTTTGTGAAGTGGTCTCAGTGGACACGGTAGCCATGCTGCCTCGCGTGAGCCGGTTCATCCGGGCTCTGGCTTTCTGTGTCGCTTGCGGCGTGGTCTGGACGGGCGACTGGGCCAGCCTGTGTGGGCAGAAGGTCGCTGCCCAGGACGGGCAGCAGCCAGGGATTCCCGAGGAGGATCCATTTGCCGACGAACTCAACCCATTTGGCTCGGGCACACCGGTCCCTCGCACAACGCCCACGCGGCCATCGGGTCCTCCCACTAGGCCCGCTGCCCCAGAGAAACCTCCGCTGCAACTGGCCGTGCCGTTTCCCGATCGCACGATTCCAGGGGAGCCCGCCGAACGCCGCCGCCCATCGCAGAAAAAGCCATCCAACGAATTGAGCGATGCCCCGGCACCGAGGGATCGCGTGCGGGCCAAGCAGCCTCCATCTGGGGACGACATGCGACCGTTCCCCGAGGCAGATGAGCCTCAGGACCCAGACGACGGTGTATCCCAGGCAGTCAAGCTACTGGCAAGGGCCGAACGGCTCGACAAGCAAGGCAACCTCGATGAGGCCAGAACGCTGCTCCACGAGGTGATACGGTTGGATCCCGAATTGACGATTGCCTACCTAGCCCTAGGTGTTGTCTCTCGCCGGCTCGGAGATTTCAAAGGCTCTGTGGACGCTTGCTCCAGTGGCCTGCGAATCGATCCTCAGAATTCGGAACTCTATCTGCGACGCGGCATCGCGTGGTTTCATCTGGGGCTCTACGGTATTGCGATTGAAGATTTCGAAGACGCATCGGGCATCGCCTACGACGATCCACGGCCAGAATTATGGCGCGGCCTCACGCTGGTGCAATTAAACCGGCCGCTGGAAGCCATCAATGCCTATGCTTCTTCTATCCGCCGCGATCGCACATACATGATTGCCTACCTCAATCGGGGTCTGGCGTATTTGGCGACGGATGAGTCGCGGAAGGCCGAGTTTGACTTCGATCACGCGATCCGACATAACCCACGAGACCTGCGGGCGTGGTTCAACCGGGGTGTGGCACAGGCTCGACAGGGACGGTATCAAGATGCAATGGAGTCGTATTCCGCCGCTCTCAAAATCGATCCGGCTCACGAACCCTCACGCCGCAACCTCGATGAGGCCAACCGCTTGTCTGGTCTTTCGCCGTAAGCGTTGAGTGGACGGCACGGATGGCATGGCCCCATCATGGGAGAAGAGCAGCATGATGCAGAGATACAGCCCTTTTCGAGTCTCGTCGTGGTGCGTCGGAATCTGGGCGCTGTTAGGGTGTTTGATGCCCGTGTGCGCGTGGGCCGACAATTGGCCGAACTGGCGAGGACCATTCCTTGACGGCACCGCAGCAGGCAGCGGCTATGCCGTGTCGTGGAGCCCAACCAACGGCATTCTATGGCGGGTCGCATTGCCGGGCTTAGGCGCCAGCACGCCGGCGGTCTGGGGTGAGCGGATCGTGGTCACGTGTGCGATTGAAGGAAAGGATGCAGCGATCTGCCTAGACCGCACTGGCAAGCAACTGTGGCGTCGCGATCTCGGCGTCGAGAAGCCTGGCAAGCACAAGAAGGCCACCGGCTGCAATCCGTCGCCTGTCACCGATGGGAAATACGTCTGGGTGTATTACAAGAGCGGCGAGTTGGCGTGTCTGGATCTGGCCAAAGGGAGTGTTGTCTGGAAGTCAAACCTGCAGGAGCAGTTTGGCGAAGACACACTCTGGTGGGATCTGGGCACGTCTCCAGTGCTCTCCACGCGAGCTGTGATCGTGGCTGTGATGCAGAGCGGCCCGAGTTATCTGGCGGCGTTTGACCGGGTAACAGGAGCGGTCCTTTGGAAGCAGAGTCGCATGACCGATGCGCCGGAGGAAGCGGCCCAGAGCTATTCCACGCCCGTTGTGATTCCAGGCGACAGCACAAAGGGAGAGCCTGCGGAAATCCTCTTTGCGTTGGGGGCCGATCATGTGACAGCCCACGATGCCGCCACGGGTCAAGAGGTTTGGCGGGCTGGCGGGCTCAATCCGACAGGTCACAAATTTTTCCGTTCGATTGCCTCGCCAGTGGTGGCGGGCGATTTCGTGATTGCTCCCTACGCAAGGGGACAAACGATCACAGCCATCCGCCGTGGCGGCAAAGGAAATGTGACGCAGAGCCATGTCGCTTGGGTTCGCACCGATCTGGGAACCGACGTGCCCACGCCGGCCGCGCAGGATGGCCGCGTTGTGGTCTGCAGCGACAAGGGTGGCATCGAGTGCCTCGCTGCTGCCACCGGCAAGACCCTCTGGCGGGGCGACTTACCAAAGAACCGCAACGCCTACAGTGCCTCGCCAGTGATTGTGGGTGGCACCATCATTGTCACCCGCGAGGACGGCGAGTCGAGCGTGTTGGATTGGCCAACGGCACTCGCTGAGAATCCTGCGTTCAAGGTGCTCGGTGAGGGCACTGTGGGGGAGATGACAGTGGCCACCCCTGTGTGCGTGGATGGCCGGATGTTCTTACGAACGCACGATTCGCTCTGGTGCATCGGAAAAAAGTGAGCCGCACGTGGTGCGGAGGTGTGGCAGGGACGCTCGATTGAGAGGGAGCCAGAATGAGAGGGTCGCGTTATGGCACTTCCCTTGCCTTGACACGCAGCTGTTTTTCCTGGATCTCCCAATCCAGTGCGAGGGGATCCACAATGGCATCCAGCAATGCCTTTTGAGTGACGTCATTGATCGTGAGCCGGACGATTTCCGCAGGCATGATGCCGCGGGCTTTGAGTGACTCGCGATCCAGCCAGAGCGTCAGTCCGAGTCGCTGGGCCACCGCGGCGAGCACTTCCTCCAGAGGGGCCTCCACTCGCAGCGAAAAGAGTGCTGGCGGTGTCTGACGCAGTGGCTGGCTGCCAGTGTTTGTTCGGCCAATAACACCTGCTGGGCTCGTGGCCGCTGTGAGGGAAGGCGAGGGGAGTGCCACGATTTCAAACCAAGGTAAGTCGGGCTTGCCTGCGGGGGATGGTCTTTTTTTCCACGCCACTCGTCGATCAAAGTGCGCCAGTAGCAGATCCAGCCGGTCGGCGAGCGACAGCGGTGGAAGGCTGGCGGCAGGAAAATGATCGTGTGGTATTGCTGGAATGCCGTCCAACGCGATCCCGCCTTCGGTCGCGGCTGCAAAGAGAAGATCGCGAGGGCTGGCTCCCTCAGGCCAACTCCATTTGTGGCGTTTAGCGGCGAGCGTTCGGTAGGCGGCAGGTAGTGACGCCATTTCAGCGGAACGCACAATGCGTGCGGCTTCGAGGGCCGCCGCTTGGCCGGTTGGGCACAGTCGCATCCAAGACCCCAGCATGGCTCGCTCGGCGTGGGCAAGCTTGGCCACGGAAAGCAAGACATCTGCAAGCGGCTGCTGCGTCACATTCAGCGTGATCCGCGTGTCGGGATCCAGCCGACGGTCGACGATGATCGGCTGGCGCGCGAGCTCGGAGAGCCGATCGGCGACCTGACGCAGCGGCAATCCTGTCCACGAGACGCTCACTGGAGTCAGGGAGGGATTCGTTGCCAGTGCGTCAGCCGCCAGGGCTTTCCGCGATCGGTCGTTTTGGATCCACAGACAGACGGCTCCCGCAACCAGTGTCATCGCGATCGCGGTAGCCACTTTTCGGATCCACAGCCAGTGGCAACTCGGTGCGATGGCCACGCGTTGTGGGTTGGCGGAATGTTTCATAGCATCCTCAATAACACGCATCGTGGATCACACGGATGAATCGCCTTCGAGGCGTACCACACAGCTAGAGAGTATAGTGTTGCCACGCCGTGGCCTGGGATTCATAGTGTTGGTCCGTGCGGTCATGCGGTCATGCAGCCATCGCGAATACAGCCCATGCCAAACATGAGCCAGAGGAATGCAACGGGCAGACTGGCAGCCGACAAGACAGTTGTGGTGTTGGGGGCCGGAATCAACGGCGCAGCTGTGGCCCGAGAGTTGCTGCTCTCCGGTGTATCGGTGGTCATGGTGGATGCGAGCGATATCGCCAGTGGCGCAACAGCGTGGTCGACGCGACTGATTCACGGTGGCTTGCGTTACTTGGAGTATGGGGAACTCGGTCTGGTGCGGGAGAGCTTGGCGGAACGCAACAGGCTGGTACGGCTGGCACCGCATCTTGTAAAGCCGCTGGAATTTTTTCTGCCTGTGGAACGTCGCATGGGTGGGATGTGGGCGGCTGCCGCTCGGCTGCTGGGCTGGGAGTCACTGGCTCGCAGGTGGCGCAGCAATCGCGGGCGTGGCAGTTGGACGGTATCGCTTGGCCTTACGTTTTACGATTGGCTGTCGTTTGGTTCTGGCTGGCCATGGCATCGCATGGTGCGGTCTGGTGGTGCCGGACTCCCTCATTTTGATGCGGGGCAGTTTCCGCTGGCGGGAGTCTATTGGGATGCACAGTTGCTCTACCCCGAGCGGTTCACCGTTGAATTGCTCGTTGATGCCAGGCGGATTGCGGCTGAAACCGGTGCGACGTTCTCTCTCTTTACGCACCATACGTCCCGCCTCCTGGCGGACGGTCGGCTACGCATTGAGCCGTTGAGCGGGCGTGGAGGAGAGCCGTCTGGGGGTGTGGTAGCAGAAATTGTGCCGGCAGGAATTGTGAACGCAACCGGCGCATGGGTGGATCGCGCGCTGCCAGACATCTTGCCGTCAACCGATGGCTCGCGGCCAGAAAGCCGTCTCATTGGCGGCACGAAAGGCAGCCATGTGGTGCTCCGTTCGACGGCGCTTCGCAAGGCGATTGGCAGCACTGGCCTCTACGCCGAGGCGGTGGATAGTCGGCCTGTGTTTGTGCTGCCATTTGGTCCGCGACTCGTTCTGGTCGGCACAACAGACATTCCCTTTGAAGGTGACCCGGCCGATGCTCAAGCCGACGGCAGTGAGATCGCGTATCTGCTCGAGGCGGCGGCTCGCTTCTTTCCAGACATTCCCCTAGGCAGGGAGCATGTTCAGCAGCATTACTGCGGCGTGCGTCCTCTGCCCGCTTCGAAGGGGGCGGCAAAGGAATCGGGGCTTCCCGCCTCGGTCACGCGACGCCACATGCTCGTGCGGCATGCCGATGCAATCCTGCCGACGTGGTCGATCGTGGGAGGCAAACTCACTACCTGCCGCAGCCTGGCTGAGAAAGCAGCAGGTGAAGTGTTGGGGTGTCTCCAGATCGCGGTGCGTGGTACCTCGCGCAACCGACCGCTGCCAGGCGCCTCTGCGGACGCTGCGAGGACCGCCTTGATTGCCAAAACGGTGGCGGAGGCCGCGCGGACTGGCGTTCCCGAGGAGGCCGTGCATTGCGTCGCCGAATGCACGGCCGATCTATTTGGCGCGCGCGCGCCGGATATCTTTGCCGAAAGCGGTCGCGGTGAAAAAGAAGGAGCCCGCCGGGTGCTCATTCGCGGCACATACCTGCCGGCGGCCGCGATTGAATTCTGTATCCGGGAGGAGTGGGCCGCGTCGCTTGAGGACATCGTTGAACGGAGGCTGATGCTCTCGTTTGCAGAAGAGTTAACCTATGAAACGCTCGACGACGTGGCGGAAGTGCTCGTTGGCATGCATGTGCTTCCACGTGAGCGAAAGGCTGCTGATGTCGCCGCGATCGCTGCGAGGCTAAGTCATCGATATGGAAAAAAGATATTAGGCAAGAGGCTAGCCGAAGGAGAAAACGATGCTTCGTGATACGATTCAACTCCAGCGACAGACCTGCGTGCTAGCCCTCGATCAGGGCACAACCTCCAGCCGGGCGATCCTATTCGACAGGCGAGGCACGCCGATGGCCCAGGCCAGTCAGGAGTTTCCGCAGCACGTACGGGCCGTCGACGGAGCAGATCAGGGGGTTGTCGAACATGATCCTGAGGATATTTGGCAATCCCAGTTGTCCTGCGCCCAACGCGTGCTCGAACAGTCGGGCACACGGGCAGAGCAGGTAGCTGCCATCGGCATAACCAACCAGCGGGAGACGACAATCCTGTGGGAGCGAGCCACCGGGCGTGCCGTGGCGCCGGCGATCGTATGGCAGAGCAGGGTGTCCTCGCCAATCTGCCAGCGGCTCAAATCAAGTGGGCTCGAGGAGGAGGTGCGACGACGCACCGGCCTGCTTCTGGATCCGTATTTTTCGGCGACCAAGATTATGTACCTGCTGGAAACAGTGCCCGGACTCCGCAGCCGGTGCGAAGCCGGTGAGATTCTTTTTGGTACGGTCGACACATTTCTCATCTGGCGGCTGACGGGGCGATCCGTGCACGCGACGGATGTTACCAACGCCAGTCGCACGCTCTTGTTCGACATTGATCGCATGCAGTGGAGCGACGAGCTCTGCAAGATCTTTGATATTCCACGAGCCATTTTGCCAGAGGTGCGGCCATCGAGTGGGTCTTTTGGCACAGCGCAGAGCCAGTGGTTTGGCGGGCCTGTGCCAATTGCAGGGTGCGCCGGTGATCAGCAGGCCAGTGCCTTTGCCCATGGTTGCACGGAGTCTGGCATCGCTAAAAACACATACGGTACAGGCTCTTTTCTGCTCTTTTCAACCGGTGGCTCGAGGGTGGCAAGCCCAGGCAGATTGCTCACGACAGTGGGCTGTAACGCTCGGGCCGAGGGGGCGGAAGTCACTGCATCGATCAGCCCGAGCTATGTGTTAGAGGGCTCTGTGTTCATTGCCGGTGCGATCGTGAGCTGGCTGCGGGATGGTCTGGGAATCATCCAGAACGCCAGCGAGGTAGAGCCGCTCGCGAGGAGCGTCGCCGATAGCGGGGGCGTGGTGCTCGTGCCGGCCCTGACGGGCCTCGGCTCGCCCGACTGGGATCCTTCTGCGAGAGGGCTGATCATCGGGCTGTCTCGCGCCACCACGCGGGCCCACATCGCCCGCGCGGCGTTGGAGTCAATTGCGATGTCGGTGGCCGACGTTGTCGGCGTAATGCAGCAAGATGCCGGCGTGACCATGCAGCGGCTTCGCGTTGACGGGGGCGCATGTGTCAATGACTTGCTCATGCAAATGCAGGCCGATGTGATAGGGTTGCCCGTTGAGCGACCGGCCGTTGGGGAAACCACGGCATTAGGCGCGGCGCTTTTGGCCGGAATGCACGTGGGGTTTTTCAGTGGATCCGCAGCTATCGCAGAGGCGAGGCGTGTGGAGCGGGTGTTTCTCCCAACAATCGACGACGCGAACCGTCGGCGAATCCTCTTGCGGTGGCGTAAGGCCGTTGAGCGTTGCAAAGATTGGGCTTGAACATCGGTCTCGGACCGCATTTGTTGCAGTCTCTTGTGACCGGGCTCAGAAGGACCGAAAATCCAAATGCTCGCCCGAGTTTCCGGCAGTTCCATCGTCTGGAAGCCATGCGTGGCGTGCGTTGCTGTTGCCCCGAGCGGGGATTGAAAAAGTCACAGCTTTAGCGGCGAAGATCGTTTGCTGGAGATGGAATTTCGGCGACGTGCACGCTGGTGGTGTAACGTTGCGGATTGGCCGCGAAGGACGTGCGAGTTTCGGGCGATGAGAAGAGATACATTCTTGATTGATAGGTCACGCCATAGCGGCGTTGGCCAGGCACCTGCTTTCTGGCGTCGCACGCCAGCACAGGATCGTCACCGGAGAGGGCCGGAGCGTAGCGATCGGGATCGGCAAGAAATGCAGTTTGTTGCTCGGCCGTTGCGAACAGATAGGTGCGGCCGCGGTGCCGCACGCCCCACTGAGCGCGACCCTCCACCCACACGCCTTTATCGAGGAGACTCACCGGGCAGTATCCCTCGAGGCCGACTGGCATCGAGCCATGCTGATCGTTCATCGTGGCACCGGCGGTTTGATTGGCCAGAGCCTGGGTCGCAGGAGCGTTGGGTGTGGCTCCTAAAGATGGAGTGCGAGTAAAAATGCTGAATGGCTTTTGCAATGCCGCAAGGAACGCATTTGGTTTGGTTGTTTTCTCGGTCGTGCCGGCCGGAGCGGCAGCGTTCGGGGCGGCCGTTGCGGTGTCTGCCGTTGACGCAACTGCCGACGCACCGACTGGGGAGGCAGTGGACGCAATGCCTTGAGATGCGGCATCACTCTTGGCAACCGGTCCAACGGAGTTGCCTGTTGCGCCCAGCCACGGCAGCAGGGCTCCGAGCGGTTTATTGGCGATGGTGGATTGTGCGGGCGCGGCGGTAGTCGATGCTGGATCCACGCTGGGCCGGCGTGTGGGAGATTCAGCCAGCCCGCTGGAAGGGGTACTGGGCAGACTCTCCGATGGATTTTTTGGAACAGCCTTTGGGGCTGTGGCCGGGTCGGCCATGAACGGGGATTGGTGAGAAGCTGTGTCCGCTGGCCACGCCGGTGGGGCAGCGGGGAGCGTGGGCTCTGCTGCGGCGGCTAGAACTTCGGTCGCCGTGGCAGGGACTGGTGCCGCAACTGCCACCGCATTGGTGGCAAAGTCGGATTGCTCTCGCACCTTTGCGGCCACTGCTGCGATGGCATCGTTGGTAGCGCCACTTGGCATGGCCGGCCCCTTGGCCAGCGAGGCATCCTGCGCGGCACGACCGGCTGCCGCGACAAATCCAGCGGAGGATTCCGGGCAGTCAAACTTCGCGAGCACGCGCTCGTCTAGGTCGATTACGCAGGCGGTGGGCAGATGCGAGATACCCATTCGACGGGTGATTTCTGTATTGGCATCTACGTCGAGCCGAAGCGGTTCGAAGCAGGCTGTGACCAGTGCGATTGCCTCCTCGGATGCCAGCGATGTTTTTTCAAGATTCGTGCTCGCCTCGCTCCACTGTGCAGTAAATACGACCAGCACAGGCCGATGGCTGACGAGCGAAGCGGCTTTTGCCTCCGCCAGATCGACATGCCACGGCACGCCGGCGTGAGCTTGGGGGGCTCCGATGCACTGCCAAGCGAGGCTGGCGATCATGCCGGCAGCCACACCCAAAAGAATGCGTGGCACGCCAGAGCGGTGGGGGGGCTGCATGCAAAACATAACGTGGCCTCAAAGCGTAGGGGGCGAGATCTGTTCTGGATGTATCGGTCAAAACAGTTGTAGGAGTTGCGTTTAATCAACCCTGGGTTCCGTGAAAAAATGGCCGCCTAGTGGCCTGCAATTCGCCAGCCTGCCCAGGTTCCTGGTGGATGCCCATAGAAAAAGCCATTTGGGGCCGTTTTCAACGTTGACGGACGCTGGAGACGCCGTGGGATTTTGGGGTCGACGGTCGTCGCTTTGTGCGGCGGCAGACGCGTTTCCAAGCCTACAAGGCCTTGCCGTTGTGGCTGAGTTCTGTTGACACGCGACTTATTTCAAGCCCCGATTTGCTCGTTGAATGGCGTGGCTTGACAAGTCGGATTTGCTTTTGCATACTGTTCGCAGCCATTGGATCTTTCAGATTTCGAGGGGTTTTCAGAGATTCCATACGTTTCTAGAAATTCCTTGAGTGTGCTCCAAGGGTTTGTCTGAGTTGCGAGATTTCCGTAGGGTTGCCTTTTCACAGGCGTTTATCTCCACAAACTCTTGATCGAGCCTTTTGTGGAATGGTGGGTCGAGCTTCGGCTCCCTCGCATTGTGTTTTCCGATCATTTCAGCAGTCGGCTTTCATCAGCGGGCCAGGAAGAAGTGGGCCTTCGGGAGAGGGTCCGTTATTCGACGCTTGTCTCAGTAAGCTCAGCTCAGAAAGACTTAGTGAAGAGTGGTGTGATCATTCGCCGTGGGCGAATGCGCATCAGTTCTCAGTTCCATTTCTTTTGAAGAGTGCGTTGCATCTATGGCGAAGCGGAGGCGATCTCGGTCGCATGGCCGACAAGGCTTTGGAGGCCAGGGACAGGGCTTTGGAGGCCAAGGACAAGGCTTTGGAGGCCAACAAGGTGGCGGATATGGCCCTGGCGGCGGCCAGCAGGGCGGTCAGGGCGGTCAGGGTGGTCAGGGCGGCTACGGTGGTCGACGGCGCGGCGGGTATCGTCGTGGCGGTGGCGGTGGCGCTCCTGGAAGCGTGGCTGGTGCGGGAGCTGTCGGCATGGACGGGGAAGGC
>Ga0194043_1001380_pt1 | contig 13705 bp, 13 predicted proteins | sample JunL4415m_MetaG_FD_161274 | JGI IMG/M metagenome (GOLD analysis project Ga0194043, IMG submission 161274) | Anoxic zone freshwater microbial communities from boreal shield lake in IISD Experimental Lakes Area, Ontario, Canada - Jun2016-L442-15m | ecosystem: Environmental > Aquatic > Freshwater >...
GGCGGGCGTCTTCGCGGGCGGCGACATCGTCACCGGCGCGGCGACGGTCATCGAAGCGATGGGCGCCGGCCGCAAGGCGGCAGCGGGAATGAAGGCGTACCTGGGAATCCGTGATCCGGGCCGGCCTTATTCCGGCGACGGCCCTCGGCTGTTCGGGATCGGCGGCACGGAGCGCAACTTCGCACGCGTGCGGGTGGCGTCCACTGAGGGACTGTGACGAATGCAAACGATTGACGAGGCGACGATGACCGAGACGATGGCGGGCGCGACCCGGGTCGTGGACGAGCGGCCGGCGATCGTGCTGAAGGAGCACATTGTCGAGATCATCAGCGACTCCGGCGAGGGCGCCCAGCGGTGCGGCCAGTCGCTGGGCTCGATCGCGGCGCGCATGGGCAACGGGATCTGGACGACCGAGATCATCCCGGCCGAGATCCGGCCGCCGGCACGCAGCGTTGCGGGCGCCAGCGGCAACCGCATCCGGATGGGATCCAGCCGCATCACCAACGGTGGCGGCGAGACCGATCTGGTGGTCGCCTTCAACGAGCAGGTCCTGCTGGGTCGGGTCCGCGACCGGGAGCTCAAGCCCGACTGCATCATCCTGCTGGAGAGCATGTGGCGCGAGAGCGCGGACCCGCGGATCAAGGACTCGTACACCGAGGCGCACCAGCGTCTCGTCGACGCGGGCTACCGCGTGTACGAGGTCCCGATGGAGCAGGAGTGCCGCAAGCTCGTCAACGACCCCCGTCGCGGCAAGAACATGTACGCCCTCGGGATGCTGTGCCACATCTACAGTTTCGACCTGCAGGCAGGGCGCGACCAGATCGCGCTGACGTTCGGCAAGAAGTCGCAGTCGGTGATCGACCAGAACGTGATGCTGCTCGAGGCGGGGTACGCCTGGGCGGCCGAGAATCTCGACCTGCACTTTCGCATTCCGGCTGTCCCGGTGTCGGAGCCGCAGATCGTGACCAACGGCAACACCGCAGTGGCCCTTGGCGTGATGGCGTCGGGCATGGAGCTGTGCGCGATGTACCCGATCACTCCTGCCACGTCGGCGTCGCACTACCTGTCCGACGTCTTCGAAAAGGTCGGCGGCATCGTCCACCAGGCCGAGGACGAGATCGCCGCGTGCGCGTTCGCGATCGGCGCCTCGTACGCCGGCAAGTGCACCGTGACCATCACGTCCGGCCCCGGATACTCGCTCAAGCAGGAGGCGATCGGGCTGGCCGTCATGGCCGAGATCCCGCTGGTCGTCGTGAACGTCCAGCGTGGTGGTCCGTCAACGGGACAGCCCACGAAGGCCGAGCAGGGCGACCTCATGACGACCATCTTCGGCAGCCACGGGGATGCACCCAAGGTGGTGATGGCGCCGGCCACCATCGAGGACTGCTTCTACGCGATGATCACCGCTCGTCGGATCGCCGAGACCTTCAACATGGTCGTCGTGGTGCTCACCGACGCGAGTCTCGCGACATCCCAGACGCCCTATGCGCGTCCGCAGTTCTCCGAGGCGTGGCTCGCGCCGCCCATCGACCAGAGCCCGATCCCCGAAGGTGCCAAGCCCTACGACTGGGACGACACCACGGGCATCGCGCGGCGGTTCATCCCCGGCCAGCCCGGTGGCATGCACACCGTCACCGGCCTCGCGCACGACCCCGAGAGTCACGTCGCCTACGACCCCGACGTCAACCAGGCAGGCATGCGCGCGCGGAGCCTCAAGCTGGCGGCGCTTCAGCGCACCCTCCAGCCGCCGGAGGTCTTCGGGGCCGATCAGGGCGACCTGCTCGTGGTCGGCTGGGGCAGCACCAAGGGCGCCATCGAGGAAGTCGTGGAATCCCTGCGCGACGAGGGACATGCGGTCTCGTCGATGCACCTGCGATTCCTCAACCCGCTGCCGCCGGGCATCAAGGAGATCATGCAGCGGTTCGATCAGGTCATCGCCGTCGAGACGAACTTCAGCGACGATCCGGCCGACGAGATCATCGACGAATCGAACCGGCGTTACTCGGCGCTCGCCACGCTGCTGCGCTCTCGCTACCTGGTCGATGTCGACTGCTGGAGCGAGGTGCGCGGCCGACCGATCAAGCCGAGCATCCTGCGTCAGGTACTTCTCACGAAGTTGGGGATGAATCGATGACCACGATGGAGATGTCCGCGACCCAGTGCCTGCTTGAACTGGTCGACGAGCGACGCACGCTGGAGGACTACCAGAGCGGCGTTCCTCGCTGGTGCACCGGCTGCGGCGACAATGCGATCCTCGCGGCTGTTCAGCGACTCTGCCGTGACGAGGCCTTGCGCCCGGAGAAGACGGTGTTCGTCTCCGGCATCGGCTGCTCAAGCAGGTTCCCGCACTACCTCAAGACCTACGGCTTCCACGGGATCCACGGTCGCGCACTGCCGATCGCCGAGGGCGTCAAGATGGCCCGCCCGGACCTCACCGTGTTCGTCAACACCGGCGATGGCGACCTCACCAGCATCGGCGCCGCGCACTGGATCCATGCCATCCGCTACAACATGAACCTGACGGTGTTCCTGCACGACAACCAGATCTATGGCCTGACCAAGATGCAGGCGTCGCCTACGTCGCCGATCGGGACCAAGAGCAACACCACTCCGCGCGGCAGCTACTTGGAGGCCCTCAATCCGCTGACCGTCACGCTCGGCGTCTCGAACGTGTCGTTCGTGGCGCAGGCGGTGGACTGGATCCCGGAGAGCCTGTTCGACATCGTCAACGCGGCGTACCACCACAAGGGGCTGTCGTTCGTGCGGATCATTCAGCGCTGCCCGGAGTGGCTGCCGAAGTCGCTGGAGCCGTGGATGCAGGACCCGAGCAAGGTGCAGCTCCTTCACCACGAGAACGGTCTGCACCTCAGTGACGGGCTGACCAAGGTCTACAAGAACCAGCTGGAGCACGACCCCAGCAACATGGACCGGGCTCGGGAGATCGCCTCGTCCGCGGACGTGATCCCGGTCGGGATCCTGTACCGGGACGAGTCGGTGCCCTGCTACGAGGACACGAGGCAGACCGGAGTGCTGCGCACCGACGAAGCCGTGAGGCGCGGCTTCGAGTACGAACTCGACAAGTACTCGGTTTGACCAGGGACGATCACATGGAAGCTCACCTGCAAGCCCAGATCGCCTTCCACCTCACGGCAAATCGTGCTGGAACCAACCTCAAGGCGATCGACGATCCTCGGCTGGAACCGGCCCTGTTCGCCGGCTACCGCGACCTTGCCGCGCTGCGCTACGACTACCCGGTGGTGCTGCTCGACGCGTCGGCGGGCGTGCGTGTCGAGCCCCTGTCGGGGCTGGTCGACGATGCGCTGAGCCGTGCGGCAACCGGCGCGAAGGCCGATCGCATCAGCCAGCACGTCCTCCGGCTCGAGAGCATCATGCGTGCCCTCGTGGCCGATGGATTCCAGGGCCGACTGTCGGTGCTGTGGGAGACCGCGGCGACACGGCTGACCGAGTCGGATCCCGACGTCGCGACGAGCCTGACTGCTGCCCGAGCCGAACTGCACGTCGATGGCGAGGTCGTTGACTGCGACGAGCGCCTGCCCGCCCGACTGCTCACCCACGTGTGGGAGACGGCTCGCGACGAGCGCGACCTCAGTGCGGGAGCGAGCATCGGCCGGCTCGTCCTCAAGCTCTCCGAGATCCTCAAGGCGGACTTCCAGAACTCCGCGGAGGGTAGAAGCGCCGAGAACCTCAAGTCCTCGTTCGGGACCGGTCCGATGGACGCCTTCGACTTCGATTCGATGTCCCGGATCCTCACGCACGCGGGGCCGCGCTCCCTACTGCCGCCAAGTCGGCGCGAGCGAATCGAGAGACTCCTCGAGGCTCTTCAGTCACAGCGGTTCTTCCGCACGCCCGCCGTCGGTGATGCCTGCTACTCATTCACCTTCGAAGACTGTGCCACTGCCCTCAAGGCCTATCACGAGCGATTCCCGGAGGCGATCGAGCTCTCCCGTGCCGTGGCCATCGGTGAGCTCGAGGTCGCGGGGGAGTACGACGAGAACAAGCATGACCAGTTGTTCGCGTCGTTCGGAAGTGACGGCCTCGACTCGACCGACCTGGTGATGTTCCCGACGTACCTCGTTCGGCTGAATGCCGACCAGCTCGAGGCCCACGAGCGCGAGCAGCTCTTCGACATCCTGTCCGCCGACCTGCCCTTCAAGATCCTCGTGCAGAGCGACGACGTGCTCGAACCATCGTCCGTAGGCGATGGCCACCTTGCCTTCGCACTGCACAGTCGCGGGCTCGCGAGCACGGCCGTCGGCCTCACCGGGGTCTTCGTGCTGCAGGCGCCGAGCTCGAGCCTGTTGGGCATCCGCGAACCGATCCAGCGCGGCTTCGACTTCCTCGGCCCCGCCTTGTTCAGTGTCTTCTCCGGTGCGAGTCCAGCCGCGACCAACTCGTCGGCGTACCTCGTCGCCGCAGCAGCGCTCGAGTCACGGGCGTTCCCCGTGTTCGTCTACGACCCCGCCACCGGCCAGGACTGGGCGCACCGGTTCTCGCTCGACGGCAACCCCCAGACCGACTGCGACTGGCCGACGCACGCCCTGGCGTATCAGGACGCTGCTTGCCAGTCGGTCAAGGACGACGTGCCGTTCACCCTCATCGACTTCGTGGCCGGCGATCCGCGCTACTCCCAGCACTTCGCGGTCGTCCCCGAGGATGAGCTGACCGATGCCCTCGTGCCGATCGACGACATCGTGCGAATTGAGGGCCGGGCCAAGGTGGAACGCGTGCCCAGCCTCATGCTCGTCGATTCCCGCGACGTCCTGCACCATGTCGTCGTTGACGAGAAGCTCATACGCGAGGCGCGCCGATGCCTGTCGATGTGGCACAGCCTGCAAGAACTCGGAGGCATCCATAACTCCTACGCCGAGCGCGCTCTTGCCGAGGCCCCCGTCCAAGTGATCGTGCACGAGGCTCCCGCCGTCGCGGCAATCGACACAGTCGTCGTTTCGGAGTCAGTGATCCCCGCCGCGGCCGAAGTCCTCGAACCGGCTGAGGCGGAGCCCGAGCGCTCGCCGGACGAGGCGTACATCGAGACCGGTCGCTGCTCGACGTGCAACGAGTGCACCCTCATCAACAACACGATGTTCGCCTACAACGAGAACCAGCAGGCCTACATCGCGGACCTGAAGGCGGGCACCTACGCGCAGTTGGTCGAGGCGGCAGAGAGCTGCCAGGTCTCCGTCATCCATCCCGGCAAGCCCTGGAATACGAACGAGCCGGGCTTGGACGATCTCCTCAAGCGCGCGGAGTCGTTTGCCTAGATGCGGATTCGGCCAGAAAGGGCGATAGTGGGTCCGCCGACGAGAGAAGGAGTCAGACATGGATCCCAAGATCGAAGACGCGACAGGCCGGGTCAAGGAAGCCGCAGGCGCGCTGACGGGCAACGATGACCTCAAGGCTGAGGGCGCCGCCGAGCAGGCGTCGGCTCAAGCGCAGCAGGCGGTCAACGATGCTGCGGATGCCGCCAAGAGCGCGGTTCAGGATGTGGCCGGGGCTGCGGAGAGCGTGATCGACTCCGTCAAGGACAAGCTCTCGTAGGCGACCTACGGTGGTAGCCGGCTACTCCGGGACGCCGCAGCTGCGCAAGCTCGGGATCGTCGGCGGTACGACGCTGGCCGTCTTGGCGAAGCCGCGCGGCTGGTCGTTCGCCGAGCCGCTCCCCGACGATGTCGTACGTGCGCAGCAGTCCGCGACGACACCTGTCGATGTCGTGCTTGCGTTCGTGCGCGAGCCAGCAGGATTGGATCCGCTGCCTGCGTGGGGCGATCGCATCTTCCCCACGGGTGCAATATGGGTGGCCTGGCCGCGAAAGGCGGGCGGCCACGTCAGCGACGTAACCGAGAACCTGATCAGGAACTCGGCGCTCGCGCTCGGCCTCGTGGACGTCAAGGTTGCGGCAATCGACGAGGACTGGTCGGGGCTGAAGCTCGTGTGGCGCAAGGAGCTGCGAGCGGCTCGGGGCTAGAGATCCAGGGCGGCGCGCAGTAGGCGCCGTAGGGAAGCCTGATCGGTGGTTGTCAGGGAGGCGAGCAGTTCGCCCTCTATGCGGGACGCCACCTTGCTGGCCCGCCCGAAGAGGGTTCGACCTGCCCGAGTCAACGAGATGAGATTCCTGCGCCGATCGGCGGGATCCACGGTGCGCTTCACCAGCCCGTTGGACTCGAGTTCGTCGGTCAGGCCCACGACGCGGGCCGCATCGATCTCCAGAAGCCGGGCAAGGTCGCGCTGGGACTTGGCGCCGCTGTCCGCCAGCGCGGCGAGGTAGTCGTAGAGGATCGGGCGCAGGTCCAGCGGCTCCATCGCCTCCTCGAAGAGCGACTGCGATCGCTGACCCATCACGACGCTGAGGTAGCCGACGTGCTGGGTGAGCGCGGGAGGCAGCTCGATCAGTCTCTGCGGAGGGGCCTGCGCTTCCATGTCGTCAGCATACGCGATTCCCTCGGCCAAACAAATCGTTGCTATTGACAATGATTGTTGAAGATGACAATCTCTCGCCATGACTGAGAACCAGACTTCGACCGACATCAACACCCAGGTGGCCCTTGCGGTCTCGAAAGCGATCCTCGCGGGCGACTGGGCAACCCTGGACGGGCTCCTGGCCCCGGAGTTCCGCTACAACGGCGACCTAGGCGAGCCGTACACCCGTGACCAGTACATCGGCTTCATGCAGGCCATGAAGGGCGCGATGTCCGACATGACGATGGACTTCACGCACATCGTGAGCGAGGGCGACCTCGTCTCCATCCGCTTCGTGACGAAGGCCCGTCAAACGGGGAAGTTCATGGGAGCGCCCGCCACGAAGAAGAACGTGGAGATTCGCGGGATCTTCATGCGCCGGGTCGTGGACGGGAAAGTGGTCGAGGAGTGGCAGGCCACGGACCTGCTGTGGCTCATGACCCAGATGGGCTTCGGCAGCCTGATGGGCTACACGATCGCAGCGGGGCTGCTGCACAAGTCCGCCGCCATCCCCGCCCGAATCGCCTGAGACGCGGTCAACGTTCGCTAGCGGGGCCGCGTAGGCTCGTCGCAGGTGAGCCGGGAAGTCTGGTCGGCAGGTCCTCGACCTATGGAGGTCTCGTGCCGGAGCCAGCTTCAGAACGCGGTGAGGTCGCGCGCCGCGGCCGTTCTCGCGGAATCCTCTACAGCGGTCCGGCGCTGCTCGTCGCCTTCGCCTTTGCCGTCATGGCCGATCCTGTGTCGTCCGTGGCGTACGCCATCGAGGCGGCGTTGCGTGCACTTGACGGGGATCTCGGACTGCTGCTGCCGACGATGGCACTGGTCGTGCTCGTTGTCGCACTGGTCATCGCGAACTATCACCAGCTTGTGGCCCGATTCCCCGAGGGCGGCGGAGCGGCGGCGGCGGCGGGCGCCGCGTTCGGCGAGGGTTGGGCGTTCATCCCCATCGGCGCGCTCATCGTCGACTTCGTGCTCACCATCGCCATCAGCGTCTCGGCAGCCGCGTCGGCGGCCATTGCCTACCTGCCGGGCCTGGCTCCGTGGCGGGTGCCGCTGGCTGTCGTCGTCGTCACTGCCGTCGCCGCCATCACGTGGTTCGGGCATCTGGGTCGCGCCGTCTTCGCGATTATGACGATCGCCTTCGTCGGTCTGTGCCTTGTGGTGCTGGCGGGTGGCCTGACCGTCACCCCGGTCGAGACGGCGACCAGTCCTGCGGGATCGGCCACCGGGTCGTTGGCCTTCGTCGCAGTCCTCCTCGCATTTCCCGTGGCGATGGCGCTGGCCACCGGGGTCGAGGCTCCCTCCTCCGCCATCGCACAGCTCGGCCAGCTCGACAACGCCGGTCGGCGTCGGTTCGGCCGCATCACGCTGTGGCTCACCCTCGGGATCGTCGGCGTGATCACGCTCGGTCTCACTGGTGTGGCCGTCCGGCTCGGCATCGGGATCCCATCGCCGGACTCGACGCAGATCGCGAACATCGCGAACGCCAGCGTTGGGCCGCGCCTGTTCGCCCTCTTCCAGCTGTTCACCGCGCTGCTCCTGCTGGCGGCTGCCAGTTCGTCCTTCCAGGCCGGCCCCGGACTACTGAAGGCCCTTGCCATGAGGACGCATGTCGGGGGTGAGCAGTCCGGCATCCTGCACCACCGCATGGGGCAGTCGAACCGCCACCACACGCCGTACTGGGCGGTGCTCGTCTTCCTCGGAGTGTCCGTCGCCGTGGTGGTGGCGGCTGGTGCCCAGGACCAGGAACTCGTGCTCTTCTACGCCGTGTCGGTCTTCATGAGCTTCTTCGTCGGGCTGGTCGCCATGGCGAAGTTCGAGCGCGAGGAGCGCCGCAGGGGAGCGATGGTCGTGAGCATCGTCGGCGCCGTGGTGATCGGGTTCACCCTCCTCGTCAACCTGCTGCGCGGGTATCCAATCGTGTCGCTGGCGGCGGCGACGATCATTGCCGCAGCTCTCTACTGGCTGTGGTCGCGAGCGGGCCGCCCCCGGGGCATCGCTCAGGCGATCATCGAAGCCGAGAGTGACGGCTGACAGGGGCCCTTTGCCTTCGCGGGGTGGCGGCGGGTCTGGCCCCCTGCCATGATGCCTTGGTGGTCCCCAGAGCAGCGGTTCCGCCATCTTTGGAGACCCTTGTCGGCCATATGTTCGACGAGGTTCTCGAGGCGTCGCAGCGCGCCCAACTGCTTGAGTGCATCAGGGCGTGGGAGGCAGCCAACCCCAATGTCGACAACGCGCATCGCGTGACCGGTTGGATCGACGTGGCCTATGAGTTCCAGTCACGTGTTGACCAGCTGGCCGTTGCTCGCGATCGCGCCCGCACGGTCACCCGGACGAACGTGCCCGGCGGCTGGACCGCCGCAACCGCCTGAGCTTCTCGCGGTCTGGACCGCCCCGTTTGCGGGGCCAAGGTATCCCCAAGGTGGGTCCCCCAATATTGGCGCACGGTGCCGGTCGCCTTGGACCATCGGGGTGGGTCGGCCGGCACCTCCAAAGCCGGCTGGGGAGTCGGCGCTACAGGGGTACCGGCCAGAGGCCGGCCAACAACAGGGGAGTTGGGGCATGTCGAATCGTCGACGCAGAAACCGAGGAATGCTGGCTGGGCTGGCGGTGATCTGCGGCGTTGCGCTCATCGTGGCGCCGCTGCTGCTTCGTAGCTCGGCGGGGGCCTTGGCGCACGCCGGCACGCACGAAGACGCGCACGGAAGTGTCCAGGCGGCTGGGACCTACTCGCCGCAGACGCGGGTCTACTACATCGCGGCTGAGGAACTGCCGTGGAACTACGCACCGAGTGGGAAGGACCAGATCACCGGAAAGGCGTTCGACGACACGTCCAACGTGTTCGTGAAGAACGGCCCCGACCGGATCGGCAGCACCTACATCAAGGCGCTCTACCGCGAGTACACCGACGCCACGTTCACCACGCTCAAGCCACGTCCAGCGGAGTGGCAGCACCTGGGCATGCTTGGCCCGATGGTGCGAGCGGTCGTCGGTGACAACGTCGAGATCGTGCTCAAGAACAAGACCACGCGTCCGGTGACTATCCACATGCACGGCTTCCGCTACAAGAAGGACGCCGAGGGTGCGCCGTACGTCGACGGAACCGGCGCATCGGTCAAGGGTGACGACGACGTGCAGCCTGGTCACACCTACACGTACAAGTACGAGGTCCCTGAGACGGCGGGACCAGGTCCGATGGACGGCTCGTCGGTCATGTGGATGTACCACTCGCACTACAACGAGGTCGCTGACGACTACGCGGGCCTGGTCGGCCCGGTCATCGTCACCGCTGCCGACAAGGCGAACCCGGACGGCACTCCGACGGACGTCGATCGCGAGTTCGTCGTCCAATTCAAGGTGAGCGACGAGAACGCCAGCCCGTACCTGGAGAAGAACATCCAGAAGTACGCGAAGGACCCCAAGTCCGTGAACGTCGAGGACGAGGACTTTGGCGAGAGCAACCTCATGCACACGATGAACGGATACGTGTACGGCAACCTGCCGCTCAGCACGATGACCATGAAGAGGGGCGAGAAGGTCCGCTGGTACCTGTCAGGCATGGGGACCGAGGTCGACCTCCACACCCCGCACTGGCACGGCAACACCGTCATCGCGAACGGTATGCGCACCGACGTGGTGAGCGTCCTGCCGATGTCGATGGTGACGGCCGACATGCAGGCCGACAACCCCGGCATCTGGCTGTTCCACTGCCACGTGAACGACCACATCACGGCGGGCATGATCGCCCGCTACCAGGTGGTCGAGTAGAGCCCCTCCCCTGGGGAATGGCCCCGCAGCGCACCATCGGTTCAGGGACCGCGCGCTGCGGGGCCACTGCTCATTAGCCAGCGAGCAGACCCGCAAGTCGATCGATGAACTGCTGCTCGGTCGCGTCGACCTTCTCCTTGCCGCTGCCCCAGAAGCCGTCACCGAGCCGTTCGACGACGGCCTTCGCCGTGGCGCTGAGGACGTCGCCGATTTGCGTGAACTCCTCAGATGTCGCTTTGGCCCGCAGGAGTGCGAGGCCGGGCTCCAGGTCGGCGACGATCGAGTCCACCGCCTGGGCGACGTTGGCTACCTTCTCGCCCTCCTCGGGCTTCGCTGCATCCTTGGCAGCGTCGGCGCCCTGCTTCGAGTCGGTCTTCCACTCCTGCAGGATCGCGTTTCCCGGGTAGGCGTCGATTCCCTTGGCGAGTGCCTCTGACCCTGCGCTGAGCTCGCGGACGGACGGCATCATGTGCCCGTCCGACAGGCACGCGGCCACCAGGACCAGGCCGGGTACTGCCGAAACCTGCGTCCACTCCGGGTCGGTGAAGTCTGCTCGTGTCGTCATGTCTGGTCCTTTGATCGGTGGTGCACCGTGCGTGCGCAGTGTCGGACCCTAGTGGACACCGGGGATGGCCGCAGCGGCATCGCGACCGCACTCCCTCCGATCAACGCCATGGCGGCCAGGAGGCACAGTTCGAGTGCGAAGCGCCCGGCGAGCAGGACGGCGGTCACGGCAGCAGCCCGCCAGACCCTAGGGTGGTTGAGGTCCGGGCGCGTGCCCCGGCGCCGTCGAGGGAGCCACCGTGAGACATGCCAGGCCGCTCGCCCTCGCGATGGCGTTGGTGTTGATGCCTATCCTCGCGGCCTGCAGCGCAAGCGGCTCGGGGTCGTCGGCCGACGGTGCGTCGGTGGGGGCTCCGGTAGGGCCGCGGCCGACCGGAGGTGCCGACCTGGCCAACACCTCGTGGGCCCTCAGCGGCTCGGCTTCGTCGAGGGCAGGCCTCGCGGGAAGCGGGATCACGCTCGAGTTCACGTTCAACCAGGCCCGGGGCAATGGTGGCGTCAACTCCTATAGCGCCACGTACACGGCGCATCCGGACGGTCGGTTGAAGCTCGGCCCGATCATCAGCACGATGATGGCCGGCGACCCGGGCAAGATGAAGACGGAGGCGGACTACCTGTCCACCTTGGGCAAGGTGACCGGCTATTCGGTGGACGCGGGGCTGCTGGACCTATTCATCGGGCCTGATCAGGTGCTGACTTACACGGCGAAGTAGCGATCCGTTCACCGGCGGGTCACCCACCTGTGGTTTTCGGGACCCGCGGCGGTCGGTAAGGTCCTCGCAGGCCCGGACGCCCGTCTGCGCCGCTTACCGCGTTATTTCACTTCCCAAGGAGCATGCATGTCCGACGAGACCACCACCCCGGCCGTACCGGGCGACGACGAGCTGATCGTCGACGCCGCCGCCGTCAGCGATGGGGCCTACACCCTCATCGTGGCCGACTTCAACGACACCGAGGTGGCCTGGGAGGCCTACGAGCTGCTGAAGTCCCTTGAGGACGGCCGCACGGTCGAGATCGAGGGCGTCGTGGTCGTCAAGAAGGGCGACGACGGCAAGCTGGAGATCCAGAAGGTCACCGACCACGCCACCCGTCGTGGCCTGGGCTGGGGCGTCGTGGGCGGCATCGTCCTCGGTGTCATCTTCCCGCCGTCGATCCTCGCCAGCGCGGTCGTCGTGGGCGCGGCAGGCGCGGCCAGCGGTGCTCTCGTCGAGCGGCACCACAAGAAGGAGCTGGCCGATGAGCTCCAGGACTCGATCGATCCGGGTCACTCGGGCATCATCGCGCTGGTCTCCAACCCGAGCGTCGTGGAGATCGAGAAGGCGCTCGACAAGGCCGACCGCGTCGTGGCGAAGGCTGTCGACAAGGTCGCTGCCGAAGAGATGAAGGCGGCCGCCAAGGACGCCGAGGCCGAGGCCAAGGCTGAGGGCGACAAGGCTGAGGGCGACAAGGCCTGACCCAGCACGCGAAGAAGCGGCGGTTCCCTATCGGGGACCGCCGCTTCTCCTCGTTCGTCAGGCGATCGGGGCCGCGTCGATCTCCTCCTGCGTCGCCAGGTCCATGCGCGTGGACTTGCCCGAGACCCAGAAGAGCACGCCGCAGATGATGAAGAACGTCAGCGGCACCAGCTCGGTGAGCAGGTACTGCCACTTCTCGTTGGCTCCCCAGGCGGATGGCCGGAAGTCGTCGCCGAACCAGTCGATCCCCAGGCCCGGGAAGAACAGCTGCACCGTCGCGAAGAGGATCAGGATCGTCAACCCGACCGACAAGAGCGTTGCGGCCGGTGCTCGATAGGGGCGCGCCACCCCGGGCAGTTTCTTCCGTAGCACCGCGAGGGCAGGGAAGATACCGATGTAGCTCACGAGCGTGGTCGAGATCGCCAGTCCGAGCACCGTCGTGAACAGCTTCTCGGCATTTCCGCCGGTGACCTCGTGGGCGCCGATGAGCACCAGCGTGGACAGGATGCCGCTGAACACGTTCACGCGAACCGGGGTGCCGAACCTCTCGGAGATGACGCCGAGATAGCGAGGGGCCGCCCCGTCGAAGCCGGAGACAGCGAGGGCGCGGTCCGAGCCCATGATCCAGGCGACGCCGGACGACAGCAGCGCGAGGATGAACAGCAGGGCGCTGAAGTCGCCGATGACTGCTCCGAGGCCGGTCAACGTGGCCGTCCCGTCCTCTGCAATCGAACCGCCGTACACGGTGAAGACCGACTTCATGGCATCGATGAAGCCGCCGAGGTTGGTCACCTGGTCGGTGGGGAGCACGAGCAGAATGCCCAGGATCGGCACGCCGTAGAGGATCACTGCGGCCGTGGCGCTGCCGAAGATCGCCCACGGCACGTCGCGCTGCGGGTTCTTCATCTCATCGCCCGCGCTGCTCGGGAGTTCGAACCCGACGTACTGGAACATCAGGACGGGGAGCAGCAGCACCATGCCGGTTGTGGTCGGTGCGAAGTCCGGCAGGCCGAAGCCGTGGATGCCGTTCTGGAAGGCGTAGATGATCACCGAGACGGTGAAGAAGCCGAGCAGGAGGAAGCGCGACCACGCTCCTGTCGTCGGGATCCACTTGCCGACAGAGAACGACAGGATGGCTGCCAGGACACCGACCCACACGAAGATCAGCGTGAAGATGTAGAACGGTATGGAGTCGAGCTCGGCGGACGAGGTGAAGAAGGTGGCGAACACCGCTGCTGCGCTGACGGCCAGGGTGCCGCCCAGCCACACCGGGTTGGTGACCCAGTACAGGAAGTTGTTGATCGCACCGGGCAGGCGGCCGAAGGCCAGCCGCACCCACACGTAAGGGCCACCCTCTTCGGGGAACGCCGTCCCGAGCTCGGCGAACAGCAGCGCCGACGGGATGAAGAAGATCGCGGCCATGATCATCAGCCATGTGAAGG
>Ga0194043_1001384_pt1 | contig 13686 bp, 13 predicted proteins | sample JunL4415m_MetaG_FD_161274 | JGI IMG/M metagenome (GOLD analysis project Ga0194043, IMG submission 161274) | Anoxic zone freshwater microbial communities from boreal shield lake in IISD Experimental Lakes Area, Ontario, Canada - Jun2016-L442-15m | ecosystem: Environmental > Aquatic > Freshwater >...
GAATGACTGCTACGCCAGCATAAAGTCCGATATAATATGGTGTTAAATTTTGATCATTAAAAATCTTTTTTCTGCTGGTAATCAGTACAGAGGCAATCAGTCCTAAAAATGAAATCAAGCCGAGCAGTCCCATTTGCACCAAAATAGCTAATAGTGAGTTGTGTAGATTGCGTACTTCTTCAAAAGTTCTCCAGCCGTCAAGTTCTAGCGGAATAATATGCCCCAAACCAATACCAAAAATAGGATTGGTCAACCAGACTTCTTGAGCTGATTGCCACAAACTAAAACGCCAAGCAACACTGGTGTCAATAGAAGTGTTGCCAATAGAAGCGGCTCTAATTTGCAAATCTTGCAAAAAATTAAAAACCGGATTATTTAAATCATAAGTAAAGAAAATATTGCCAGCCATAATAAGAACAACCAAAATAGCAAAGACGGTTAAAATATTTTTACCGCCATAAGAAGCTAGGATTTTTTTATTTTTTCTCGGTATGAGTGCAAAAATAACAGCTCCGCCAAAAACTAAACCCAGCCACAGATGGCGCATTAAAGACATAGCAATACCAAATGACCAGATCCATAAAATCATGGTTGGCAACTGGTTGCTGAAAAATCTTTTATAAGCTAGGAGTGACAAAACAATCAGCGAACATAAAACTAGATAAAAGGCGTGTGTACCTGCGAGTAAGCGAACACCAGCGGTAGAAAGCGGAGTATATTCTGTCCACAAACCTTGGCCAGTAATGACACCGATAATAATAAAACCAATAATCAGTACTCCAGATATTAGAATGGTATGCAAGGTATGCTTGAATTTTTTAGCGTCATTTATAAGATAGATTGTAATGAAATAAAGCAGGGGATAAAAAGCATAATTTTTGAAACTGCTAAAAGCCACATCAAAATCGGCATTAATATCAAATAGACTTCTGATAAAATATAATCCGGAAATAGTGATAAACAGCAGGATTAATTTTTCTGGCCAGCCAATGGTGATTTTATTTTTATTTTTTGATTTGATTAATGAAAACAAAATACTGAAAATTAAAAGGCCCATGACAATATCCAGTGGGTATAGTTTATAAGTATTTTGGTTGATGATAAGTGGTTGAAGCGTGAAAAATCTTTCAAATAACATGGTAAAAACAATAATTAGCCACAGTCCGAGTTCAGCGTAAGCTAAAATAAAAATTGCTCCGACTGCGGTAAATAAAGCGAATAAAATTGGTGACAGGCCCAAAAAAATTGAGGTAATAACAAAAGTGGCCAAATAGGTATAGGCCACTGTTTGGTAAAAAGTCGTTTGGCTGATTTGTCTGTTGCCGATAATCATGACTTTTAGTTAAGAAATATTTTATTATTTTTTACCAGCCGTAGTACTGGTTGCCGTTTTTGTCGGTTTTGTTTTCTTCTGTTTGTTCTTGTTCTGATTCAGTCTCATTAATTATTTCAGTTGGAAATGTAGGTGTTTCATAATTTTGAGACCAATAGTCTTCTGGCTGTGTCAGTTCAATGGTTTCATCTTTTCTTTTTTTGCCATAGCCGAAAAAGACAGCCAAGAGTTGTTGTTGAGGGAAGATAATAATAAAGAAGAAGCCCAAAACTAAGCCGGCTAAAAAGCCCAAGCCAGTATTAGTGGCAATTTTGTTTTGTGACCAAGTGTAAGAAATAGAGGCATTGTCTAGAATTTTGACTGAAATTTTATTGCCCAAACCATGATAGTCGCTGTTTCTAGTCATTAATAGATAGCTGGTTGATTGGGCAATTTTTTGAGCTTGGCTCTGATCATCACCCATAACATCCAAAAGAATAATGCCTTCATTTTGCTTGACTTGAGTTTTGACTTCTTTTTCCCAATTATTTAGGCGCTCATCAGTTGAAAAGCCGAAGTTGTCTTGGACATTAAATCCGCTGGTCAGTACTTGATTCATGAAAGAATTTGAATACAATACCTCAGTAAGAATGTTGGCGATATAGTCAGCAGAGCGTGAAGCTGTGTAGGAATCAACGTTATCTTGATTAATGATCACCATCAATTTGGCTGAGGCTTTGTATTTTGGGGTTTGCCATAAACTAAGGCCCAAAGTTAAAACAGTCACAATAGTGGCAACAAAAGCCACAGTGAGAATGTTTTTTAAACTAAAGATTTTTTCTTGTTCCATATTTTTGTTTAAATTTAGATATTTTTTTAGATTTAAATATTTAACCTTTTACATTACAATATAAACATAAAGTTGTCAATAGTGGACAATTATGACTATTATCGTTTATAATTAAATAATAGTAGACAAATATAGTCAAATTATGTTTTTATTGCGTCTCTCAGAGGTTTTTTCTTTGGCACGAGTCTCGGCCAGAAACAAAATCATCCTTGGTGGCCTAGTTGCTTCCATTATCATTAATATTATTCTGTGGATAATATTATTTTTTAATTTTTGGCAATCAACAGAATATATTATTCTAGGTTATACTGTTTATTTTGGGATTAGCTCTTTGGGGCCATGGCAACAAGTGCTATTGCTTCCGGCTAGCGGGCTAATTGTTTTAGTAATTAATTTTTTGATTATTTTTCATATCTATTTAAAGCAAAGAATGTTAAGTTATTTTTTTGTCTTGTCGGCTTTGATTTTTAATTTGATTGTTTTGTTGGCCGGTTCTTTATTAATTTATATTAATTTTTAATTTTTTATTTTATGCCTGAGGCAGTCGGTAATTTTTATGTCATTAAAATTTTCTGTTTGATTTTTTTGTCATTCGCTGTAGCTGTTTTGTGGACGCCACTTTTGACTCATTTTTTGTACAAATATAAATTGGGTAAGCAAATCAGGACTTCTGAGAAGGCGCCTATTTTTTCCAACCTGCATCAAAAAAAATCAGGCACTCCGTCTATGGGTGGGATTCTTATCTGGTTGACAGTACTAATTATTTCCCTAGGGTTTTTTTATTTGAGTCAAATATTTGATCATGTGTTTAGTAGTTTGAATTTTTTAAGTAGGAGTGAGACTTGGTTGCCACTAGGCGCGCTAGTAGCTACAGCCCTGGTTGGTCTTTTTGATGATTATTTAAATGTGAGAAAAATCGGGCCTTATGGCGGAGGCTTATCAGTGAAGCATCGGCTGATGGTTTATACTCTGATTGCTATGGCCGTGGCTTGGTGGTTTTATTTCAAATTGCAATGGGATTTTATTCATGTGCCTTTTGTGGCCACTTTTAATTTAGGCTTATGGTATTTGCCACTAGTGATTTTTATCGTGGTGGCTACGGCTTTTTCGGTTAATGAAATTGACGGACTTGATGGGTTGGCTGGTGGCACTCTGCTCACTTCTTTCTTATCTTTTTGTGCTATTGCTTTTTTTCAAGGCCATTATGATTTGGCTGCTTTTTGCGGGGTGGTTATTGGCGCGTTGTTGGCTTTTTTGTGGTTCAATATTCCACCAGCCAGATTTTTTATGGGTGATACTGGCGCTATGGCGCTCGGCGTCACTTTGGCGATTATGGCGCTCTATACTAATGCGGTTTTTCTTTTGCCGATCATTGGTTTTTTGTTTGTGGTTGAATCAATGTCTGTGATTATTCAAGTGCTATCAAAGAAATTTAGAAATGGCAAAAAAGTTTTTTTGTCAGCCCCTATTCATCATCATTTTGAAGCGCTGGGTTGGCCCGAGGCCAAGGTGGTGATGCGTTTCTGGGTAATATCGGCCATGATGTCTATTGTGGGACTTGCGATTTTTTTGCTGGACAGGGGGGCGTGGCACTAAGATAATTAAAATTAATAATGCTTAATCTTAAAAATAAAAAAGTCACGGTTATGGGCTTGGGCCTGTATGAAGATGGTAGTGGTATTTCCGCCACTAAATTTTTGTTGTCTCAAAAAGCCAAAGTGACTGTGACGGATTTAAAAAGTAAAGAGCAATTACAGGAACAAATTAAACGACTAGGCAGTGATGCCAAGAAAATAAAATTTGTTTTGGGTGAACATCGTGAAAGTGATTTTATATCTGCTGATTTGATAATAAAAAATCCAGGCGTGCCACGTACTTCAAAATTTTTAAAAATCGCCAAAGAAAACAATATTCCTATTGAAACAGATATTTCTTTATTTTTTCAGCTGGTTGATAAAAAAAGAATCGTGGCTATTACAGGCACTAGGGGCAAAAGTACGACCACAACTTTGATTTATGAGTTTATAAAAACTCAGGATAAAAATTCGGTGCTTGGCGGCAATATTACCAAGTCGCCTTTGTCGCAAATGGCTAAGGTTAAAAAAAATGGAAAAATAGTTTTGGAATTGTCTTCTTGGTTATTGGAGTCTTTGGAATCAAAAAAATTGTCGCCCCATATTGCTGTGTTCACTAATATTTATCCTGATCATCTAAATACTTATGATAATTTGGAAGATTATGCCGAGGCTAAAAAAAATATTTTTGCCTGGCAAGATAAAAATGATTTTGTTATTTTAAATCGTGATAATGCTTGGACTAAAAAAATGGGTCGTCTTGTGTCTGCTCAAAGATTTTGGTTTTCGCTTCATGAGTTCAAACATGAAAACGGAATTTTTGTCCGAGGTGGTAAGATTGTTTTTCGTCAAAATGGTGTTGAACAAAATATTTGTTCAGTGTCTGATATTAAAATTCCTGGGGTTCATAATTTGTATAATGCCTTGGGCGCTATTTGTACGGCCAGAATTAGCGGTATTAAAATTTTAAATATTAAAAAAGTAATTAAGGATTTTAAGGGAATTCCTGATCGTTTGGAATTTTTAAAAGAAATCGGTGGTATTAAATATTATAATGACACCACTTCTACCACGCCAGAAGCCACACTCTCAGCTTTAAAAGCCATTGCTAAAAATAAAAATATCATATTAATAGCTGGTGGTTCTGATAAAGGATTAGATTTTAAAATATTAGCTAAAGAAATTAAAAAAAATTGTAGAGTGGTTATTCTCTTAAAAGACACTGGCTCAGAAAGAATAAAAAAATTATTAATGCCCAATTCAAAATTTTTAGTGACAGAAACAGCTTCAATGATTGATGCTGTCGGACTGGCCAAAAGCTTTGCTAAAGCAGGGGATATTATTTTATTATCGCCAGCTTGCGCTAGTTTTGGTTTGTTTAAAAATGAATTTGATAGAGGCAACCAATTTAAAAATATAGTTAAGAAATTAAAATAATGAAATTTGATTTAAAAAATTTACGCCAAAAAGCCAAAGCTTGGATAAAAGACGTGGTCAGTGGTCATGATGCCGGACAGCCTGATTGGTATTTGGTTTGTCTGTTTGCTATTTTAACATTATTTGGTTTGGCTATTTTGTCTTCGGCTGGCGTGGCCGTGGGCTTGCAAAGATTTAATGATGGTTATTGGCATGTTAAACATCAGATTATATTCGGTTTATTGCCGGGGCTATTATTATTTGTTATTTTTTCCCGTCTCAATTATTATCGTCTAAAATCTCTGGCTGTGCCGTTTTTAGCAGTTAGTATTATATTATTGGCTTTGGTTTTTATGCCTGGTATTGGTGCTGGCTATGGTACGGCCAAAAGTTGGATTAATTTTTTCGGCTATTCATTACAACCATCAGAAGTAGTCAAACTGACTTTTTTGATTTATTTGGTTTCTTGGTTGTCTTCTCGCAAGGTGCAACATCTAAAGGATTTTAACACAGGTTTTTTGCCGTTTATTTTTGTTTTGGGTATTATTACTTTGCTTATTATGCTTGAACCAGATATGGGCACCATGTCTATTATTGCGGCTACTTCACTAGTTGTGTATTTTGTGGCTGGTGGTAGTTGGAAACATTTGTCGTGGCTGTCTGTGGCCGGGGCATTTGGAATTTGGATGCTGATAAAAATGGCGCCTTATCGCGCCCAGCGCCTTACTATTTTTTTGCATCCTGAATTAGAGCCACTGGGCATTGGTTATCATATTAATCAAGCGCTTCTAGCTGTCGGTTCTGGCCGTTTGTTTGGCTTGGGTTTTGGGCATAGCCGGCAAAAATTTGCTTATTTGCCAGAAGTGACAGGTGATTCAATTTTTGCCATTGTCTCCGAGGAGTTTGGTTTTTTTATAGCCACAGCTTTTATTATTCTGTTGGTTATGATTGTTTTGAGGGTTTTAAAAAATGCTTTGCATTGTCCTGATCAATTCGGCCGTTTGCTCTCCATTGGTATTATTAGCTGGTTTATTATACAGTCTTTTTTGAATATAGGCGCCATTGTGGCCATAGTGCCACTGACCGGCGTGCCTTTGCCATTTATTTCTTATGGCGGTACCAGTTTGATGATGTGCTTGGCAGCGGCCGGAATTTTAGTTAATATATCAAAACAAGTTGAAAATAATTAAAAGATTAAGGATATGAAAATAAAAATATTGCTAGTTGGTGGTGGTACTATGGGCTCAGTGAGTCCTTTAATAGCTGTTTATCAAAAAATAAAAAAAATTAAGCCAGATACGGAGTTTCTTTTTTTAGGCACCAGTCAAGGACCGGAAAAAACAGCCGTAGAGAGTTATAAGATACCGTTTAAGGTTATTGTTTCTGGCAAACTTAGACGTTATTTTTCATGGAAAAATTTTATTGATCCCTTTAAAGTTGTATTCGCTTTTTTTCAGTCAATTATTATTATTTTAAAATTCAAGCCAGATGCTATTATGATCGCCGGCAGTTTTGCTGGTGTGCCCGTCACATGGGCTGCAACTATTTTGGGTCGTCGGGTTTTGATTCATCAGCAGGATATTTTGGCTGGACTTGCCAACAAGTTAATGGCCAACACCGCCAATACTATCACTATATCTTTTGAACCGTCACTACGTGATTATGGCCAAGGTAAAACTGTTTTTACTGGCAATGCAGTGCGTGAGGAATTTAGTGTTTGCGAAAAAACAGAAGCTAAAAAAATATTTGGTCTCAGTGATTCTTTGCCAACTGTGTTGATTATGGGTGGTGGTACTGGAGCCAATAAAATAAATGAAACTGTGGAAAAATCATTGGCAGAGTTGTTGCAGTTTTGCCAAGTGATGCACATTACTGGTGTTGGCAAAAAAAATCAAGCCGAGGCTGAAAATTATCATCAGTTTGAATTTTTGACCAATGAAACAGTTGAGGCTTTTTGTGCCGCTGATTTGGTGGTTAGTAGATCTGGCATGTCATCACTATGCGAATTAGCAGTTATGGCCAAACCAGCCATTGTTATTCCTATTCCTGGACATCAAGAATTAAACGCTCAGTATTTCCAAAAAAATAATGCGGTTATGGTTTTGTCGCAAGAATCATTAAATAGTGAAATTTTTATATCCATGATAAAAGAATTGCTTTTTAGCGCTCCGGAGAGAGAAAATTTATCACGTAATATTTCTAAATTGGTGCCACCAGATGGCGCGGACAAGATTGCTAGTTTGCTTTTGGGATTAACTAGAAAAGATTAATTTATGAAAGACAATATTGATTTAAAAAATATAAATAAAATTTATTTTATCGGCATTGGCGGTATCGGCATTTCGGCCACGGCCAGAATTTTGAAACGACTTGGAAAAGATGTTTATGGCAGTGATGCGTCAGAGAGCGAAGTAATTGCAAGCCTTAGGGGTGAGGGGATTGAAATAAAAGTTCCTCAGTTGGAAAGTAATCTTGTTAATGATGCAGAATTAGTGGTTTATAGCGTAGCCGTGCCTGTTGATAATTTGGAAAGAATTAAAGCTGAAAGTTTGGGTTTAAGATTAATTTCTTATCCTCAGTTGCTAGGATTGCTTATACAAGATAAATACCCCATAGGGGTATCTGGGACGGATGGTAAAACCACGACCACAGCCATGATCGCTAAAATTTTTATATCGGCCGGCCTTGACCCGACCGTGGTGCTGGGCAGTCAAGCTGATTTTTTAGAAGGCAATGCCAGGCTTGGAAACTCAAAATATTTTGTTTTTGAGAGTGATGAATATCGCCGAGCTTTTGATAATTACAATCCGAACGTGGCAGTGGTGACTAATATCGGGCTGGATCATTTGGATTATTTTCATGATCAATCAGATTATATTTCAGCTTTTGAGTCATATTTAAAAAAAATTCCAGCTAGTGGTTTTGTTATTATTAATAATGACAATAATAATTCAATCGTAGTTGCTAAGAATGTTTCTGCCAAGAAATTTTCTTTTGGTATAGACAATGATTCTGATTTCAAAGCTGTTTGCGCTAATACAGAAAATGGCCGGCAATATTTTGATGTTTTTGTGGCTAATGATTTGGCTGGTAATTTCAGCTTAAAAATTCCGGGAAAATTTAATGTTTATAATGCGCTCGCTTCTATAGTTGTGGCTAGGATTTTTAACATTGATTGGGAGATTATTAAAAAATCATTAGCAGATTTTAATGGCGCTTGGAGGAGATTTGAACGTTTGGGATTTTTGGGAAACGCAGAAATTATTGCTGATTATGCGCACACGCCAGATGCTATTTTAAAAAATATAACAGCTGTTAAAGAATTTTTTAGTGGCAAAAAAATCTTGTTTGTTTTTCAGCCCCATCAGTATAATCGTACCAAGAATTTTTTTGACGCTTTTGCCAAAAGTTTTGTGGGCGCAGACAACGTGATTATTTCTGATATTTTTTATGTTGAGGGCCGTGAAAATCCAAAAGATTTTGATATAAGTAGCGAAAAATTAGTTGAGGCTATAAAGAAAAATGGCGTGTCGGCTATTTATGGAGGCGATTTAATAACGACTGAAAATTTAATAAGAAAGATGTCAGGCGATTTTGACGTATTAATGATAATGGGTGCTGGCAATATTTATGAAACAGCCAAGAATTTGATAAAATAAAAAGCCCCGGTTTTTTGGCCGGAGCGTGTGTTGCCTGCAAATAAATTCTATTTGAGTTTGTAGCCACACTGAGTGCAGAAGTTTGATTCCTCAATATATATTTCTTTGCATTGGGGGCAGGCTGGGGATATTCCATGGGTGAGATTGTCTGTTCCGCAGTTTGAGCAAAAACTGGAATCGGTTGGAAAATTCATATTGCATTTTGAACATCTTTTGTATTCCATTATTCGTCTCCTAATTTAGTTTAAAGAACCATTATCATTTTAGACACAGTATCTAAATGCTGAAAAAATTATAAGGCAAGACAGTAAAAATGTCAAGAGGCTAAAATAAATAATTAGTTATATGGCTAATATAAAGAATAAAATTGATTTTGACGCTTTGTCTGATAAATTTGAAAAGGGAAAGATAAAAAAGAAAAAAGTTCAGGGTAGTGGTTTTTCTGCCCAAAAAAAAGTCATGGAGGTTAATAATTATTATGTCAGAAATAAAAAGAAAAAGTAATATGGAACAATTGCAAAAAATAAAAGATTTATTGGGAGATCGTTTTAAAGAAAATCAGATATTGTCTCAACACACGACTTTTCGCATAGGTGGTCCGGCTAAATATTTTGCCCTCATTCAATCTGTGGAAGAATTAGAGATAATCTGTCAGTGGGCTGAAAAAAAACAAATTTCTGTTTTTGTAATGGGTGGTGGTAGTAATGTTTTAGTCAGTAATACTGGCTTTGATGGTTTGGTTATTAGGTTGTTGATGAGTAAGGTAAAAAGAAAAGAAGAAGGTCTTGAGTGTGATGCTGGCGCTTTTTTGTCAAAGTCTGTTGGTGAATCATTGGGTGCGGGTTTGATTGGGCTAGAATGGGCTGTTGGTGTGCCAGGTACTATTGGCGGAGCCGTGCGTGGCAATGCTGGTGCTTATGGCGGTGCGACAGGTGATAGTGTGGAAAGCGTGACAGTACTGCGAAATGGAAAAATTAAAGAATTAAAAAATAAAGATTGTCATTTTGATTATCGTGAGTCTATTTTTAAAGCTAATGGTAATCATGATATTATTATTTCTGCTACTTTTAAATTAAAGCGAGGCAATGACCAAGAATTATTGGAGGCCAAAGAAAGAATGAAAAAAATTGCCAGAGAAAGATCAGCTAAAATGGCCTTGGCCATTAAAATTGAAGGCCAAGAGGAATGTGGTTATTGCGCCGGCAGTATTTTTAAAAATGTTGTTCTGACTGAAAAAGAAGTAAAAGAATTTAAAAATAAATTTCCGGCCTTTCCCGAAGAATTTATTAAGTTCAAAAAAATTCCAGCGTCATGGCTGATTGATCAGCTGAATTTAAAAGGCAAAAGTATTGGGGGCGCCAGTGTTTCCTATGGCCATGCTGGTTTTATTATTAATAATGGCACAGCCACAGCTGAAAACATTATTATGCTTGTTTCTATTATCAAACAAAAAGTGCGAGATCATTTTGGTATTCAGCTGATGGAAGAAATTGAATATGTGGGTTTTTAAAATAAATAAAATTGCAATTTAAAGTCTTAATTTAATCTTCTTATGCCCTCTCCCGAACGTCGCAAATCCCAAACAGAACAGCAAGACCATGGCCAAGAAGCCATTGAAGCTCTTGCCGAACGTCTCCACTTACACGACCAATACCTAGCCCAAATAAAAGTTCTCTACCAAACAGGCCTATTGGAAAACTTTCCCGTTGATCCAGACAAAGACAGATATATGCCCGAGCAGGGAATTGTTGGCGTTGATGGCCAGGAATACAGCTTGCCAAGCTATGAAGACATCTTAAACAAACTTAAAGACCCAGAAAAAAGAAAGATAATTGAAAAGAAAGCAGAACAAGGCTTTACCCAGCTTCGCCTCGTGCCTTTTGCTCTGCCTCTTTCCATCCAAATCCAGAGGTACAAAGAAACCTTGCTTAAAGTCCACCAGGAATCAGGTATTAAAGCCACAGATGACTCCACGCTAGAGCTCAACACCGAAGATCCTCTCTACATTTGGCAAGATCTCATCCAATGCGACAATCCTCAGACAGATCCAGACAAGCAAATGGAATACCAAGTCACCAATTACGACGGCCAGACCAAAGATCAGCGAGGTGGTAAATACAAAAGCGAACTCCTTAAACAAGATCCGTCTAATGCTTGGCAATTCCTCCTCCTAGAAAACCTCCCTGATTTGCCGGCCGAAGGCAAGGGCCAAACCATCAATGGCCGTAAACAGTTTGAAGCCAATCAATCTCCCAAAGATTACCTCAAAGCCCTGCAAACAAATCCTCAATATCAAAACGAACAAGGCCTCACCCCTGAAGCCGCTCTCTCTGATTGGCTGACTCATCTGCAAGAAGACCATACCGCCATAGATGACTATCAAGGCAAGGGCAAAGCTAATTATTTGGTCGGACAATTTGTGTCCGGCCATGTTCCGGATTTCGACTGGTACCGCAGCTTTCGCCGGCCGTACTTGGACAGGGTCAATCCCGACTATCGGGTTTCCTGCGATGGGTTTCGTTCCGTGGCGAGGTTGTAGCTGGTTGTCTTTTGGATTTTAGAATTTAAATTTTATTTTAATTTTAGTTTTGATCCTTTGACGGGGAAAATTATTTCCAGCGGGGTATAGCCACGCGGCTCGGACCGTGCAACCGCAACAAATTATTGTTAAGCATTTTGGCTAATATGGTATTTGCCAGCTTTACATAATTTATTTTTCATAAAACCTCGCGTATGAGCGGAAAACAAACAGTAGCCGGTTATTGCGATAGCTGGCGAAGCGGATATTTTTCGTCATAAAATGTGTCCGGCCATGTTCCGAATTTCAACTGGAACCGCAACAATCGCCAGCCGAACTTGAACAGGAACAATCCCGACAATCGGAATTCCAACGATGGATTTCGTTCCGTGGCAAGGGTTTATGAAGATAAAGATTTAAGCCAGCCGCCCAGCATGCGTCCTACCTCGGCTAATTTAGCTTGCGTTTGGAAAATTCTAGTCTCATTGGCTAGCTTCAATTCTAAAATCAAACGCAACTTTAAAATGGCGGTTTCCTGCTGGGCGCCGGCTTTGATCAAATAAGCCGCTTTGAGCGGCTTGGGCGCGTTTTTGGCCATGATGAAATTTTCCAGCATAATTAAAAGCGTATTTTCTAAGCTATTACCGAGCGAGTAGCGTTGGCGTTTTTCCATATGTTCATTAAGGTCAAAAATTGCTTTATAAATCTCATAAGTTCTTATAATAATGGGCAGTGAATCCATAAATTTTAGTTTAAGTAATTTGTATAAATGTTGGCGGTTGTTCAGGAGCGGAAAAATCGCCAGTCGAGAAATTATTGAATTTGAATATTTTTTAGAAAATAATCTAAGGCGGTTGGAAGCGGATTTGATTAGTGGCAACTATCGGCCCGGCGATTATCGGCAGTTTGTCGTGATTGATAACAAACGGCGACTGATCAAAATTGCTCCGGTGCGTGATCGCGTCGTCCATCGTTTGCTTTATGAATACTTGAAGCCGATTTTTGACAAGACATTTATTTATGACGCTTGGTCGTGTCGCGAGGGTAAAGGACTTATTGGCGCTATAAAGCGTACGCAGGAATTTTTGCGTCGCCAGTCCGCCGGTTATGTTTGGCGGTCCGACATAAAGAAATTTTTTGACAACGTTAATCAGGGAATTTTGTTTGGTTTGATAGCCAGAAAAATTAGCGATGATCGGGTTTTGGCCATAATGAGAAAAATAATTTTTAGCGAACCCAGGCAATACGAGAGAGAGAGAGAGTAAAACTGCCCGTGGCATTCCTATTGGTAATCTGACCAGTCAGATTTTTGCCAATATTTATCTCAATGAACTGGATAGATTTGTAAAACATAATCTAAAAATCAAATATTATTTGCGCTATGGTGATGATTTTATTATTTTAGCAGATAATGCGGTAGAATTGGGTAAAATTAGGATTAATGTCATAGAATTTTTAAAGCATGATTTGCGACTTGATATAAACTGTCGCCATGATATAATCATAAAAGCGAATCGGGGATTGAAATTTTTGGGTGTGGTGATTTATCCTTGGAACCGATGGCTTAGCAGACGAAATAACAAAAGATTGAGACTGCGGATTAATTTAGGCAATTTATCAAGCTACAGCGGGCTGATTAAACAATATGAGCCGGATAAATTGACAGAGATTAATTATTTAGCCAAAGAATTATTAAACGACATATAATATGCGCAGAAAAAATTTTGAATCAACGGGAGCAACAGTCGTGTCAGTAGAAACAAAAATCGTCGCGAGTGAGCCCGACCAGTTGCAAGCTGTCAGAGCTAAAGCTGATTTAAGACTATTGAGCTATGATTTGCGTTCTAAGATTGTTGATTTTAAAAACCGCGCCTTGGCCGAAACAACAGCAAATACTAATCAGGAACAATTAGAGCAAATAATTGCTGAAGCTGGCGGTGCAAATCAGTACACGCCTGAAGTGGCGGAAAAAATTCTAGCCAATAAGCAATTGATTGCTGGTAACGCGGCCGAACAAATGGCCGTGGCTCCATCTTATGCGCAAATGGCTTATGCGACGTTAGCCAAGGCCGAGCAAGCTTTGGGCGAGAATTACGGCGACAATTTGCGGCGGGCGCAAGACAGCAAAGCCGGCCGAGCCAATGAGACGGCAAGAGCGGCAGCTGATTTTAAGCCAGACGCGCTACTGATGGGTATTTTGCAAAGAGAAGTGAATGGAAAAGAATTGCCGGATTTAAAAATATTAGCCGAGGCGTCCGTGGCCGATCCGAAATTATTGCCGGCTTGCGCTTTGGCTTTGGATGAGACGGAAAGGGCGGAATTTATCGGTTATTTGCCGGAAGCCGATAGAGCTAAGA
>Ga0194043_1001390_pt1 | contig 13635 bp, 10 predicted proteins | sample JunL4415m_MetaG_FD_161274 | JGI IMG/M metagenome (GOLD analysis project Ga0194043, IMG submission 161274) | Anoxic zone freshwater microbial communities from boreal shield lake in IISD Experimental Lakes Area, Ontario, Canada - Jun2016-L442-15m | ecosystem: Environmental > Aquatic > Freshwater >...
CAAGAGGTTATATTCTTCTTCTCCTGGAGCGCACTTTTTCATTCTTTCTTTTATTTCGACTTTACGTCTCTCGAACGACCGCAGCCTTATGTAATCCAGCGATTCATCTACGGTCAGCGCGCCATCGACCTCAGGTCTCAAATCATCCTCTTCAGGCCGAGGTTTCATCCATGTAGCCACAATAGAGGCAAGATCGTGATCATCCAAGGAATTGAGCAAATCAGATGCTTCAAACTTTCCTGTCTGCTCCCTCAATGCTATGATCCGCCCTGCAAGCTCAGCCAGAACCGGGTCTTCAAAGTTTTTTATCAGCCCACTTTTTACAACCCGCTCGATGACCCCGTCCATGAGCAACATGCCCCTCACAACGTTTCTTTCATCCGCAGGAAAATCAAAGAGGGTTTTCCCCGAACTTCTTGAACTCTTTTGGTAGTGACGCCTAGGAGCTTCCTTTAGGAGTCGAAGCAGCCGATCCTCACGGATTCTGATCCTTGAGGACAATCTCTCAATAAAATAATCTCGCTCCTTCGAATCGGCAACCTCCCTGAGGATAGGTAGGCACTCTTCGAGAGCCAGATTTCTCCCATGAATAGTATTGACGTCGTACTGAGATTTCAGGTGTTCCAAGAAAAAATCAATCATGGGAACGGCTCGATCCAACAGCTTACGAAAAGCTTCGACACCCAACCTTCTTATTGCTTCATCGGGGTCCTTATCTTCATCGAGGATCAAGCACGAAGGTTCCATTTCTGCTGCAAGGAATAAAGGGATAGACCTCTTGAGGGCCCTCAATCCAGCTTCGTCGGAATCGAAAACGGTCGTGACTTTTCCGCAAAATCTCTTGATCAGCCTTATCTGTTCCACCCCTAACGCCGTCCCAAGAGGAGCGACGGTGTTTTCGACTCCTCTGATCCTGAGAGAGATCTGATCAAAATAGCCTTCAACTAAGATGACATACCCTTCTCTTCTAATCCCCTCCCGGCTAGAATCCAGACCGTAAAGGATATTTCTCTTTCTGAAAATCCCAGACTCCGGAGAATTCAGATACTTCGGATCTCCATCTCCAAGAATGCGTCCTCCAAATCCTACGACCTGCCCGTTGAGGTTCCGAATGGGGATCATAATTCTGGAGCGAAAATAATCGTAGTAACCTCCACCGGTCCGCTCCCGAACGAGACCCACAGACACGGCATCCCCCGAATTGATTTCGTGGGTTCTCAGATAGCTGTGAATCCCGTCCCAGGAATCGGGGGCAAACCCCAGATCGAGGCGCTCGGTCCATTCAGGCGGAATCCCACGATTGATAAGATACTGCTGAGCCGCGTCGTTAGAGCCCAGGCTGGTTTTAAAATACGACTGTCCGGCTTCTAAGGCGGCAAGGAACCGCTCTTTGTCTTCAACCTTGGCCTTGCCTCCTTCCAGTTCAAAATGAATCCCGTACCGTTGCGCCACCATCCGGACGGCTTCAAGGAAGGAGACATTTTCCATTCTCATCAAGAAGTTGAACACGCTGCCTCCGACAGCGCAACCAAAACAGTGAAAAATGCCTTTCTGGGGCGACACATAGAAGGAAGGGTCCTTATCCCCATGGAATGGACAGATTCCTCTGTAATCCTTTCCAGCTTTCTTCAGGTCCACGTAATCGGATATAACCCGCACTATGTCGGCTGCCGCAGCTATTTCAGCAATCTTTGATTCTGGGATACGCATGATCCGGCTTTCTTATTGTAACTCCCTACTTCAGGGAACCGAGAGACTCTCTGAGTCATCTCAACAACAGGCTGATGCTTCCGTGAACGGCAGTGTATACGTCAAATCGCAACACTTTGCTTTTGGTAAAGCAACACAGATAGAGAAGTGACGGAAAGTTGCGTCCACGGCTAGCCGTCCCCCCTGTCCACGTGGTCGGAGACCATTGAGGTAGGCCAAACTTCATAGCAACTGCTGCGGGAAAGAGCTACCATGATCTGCCTTCAGAAGCGAGACAATCCTTATCGCGCGCCTATTCGGAGGCAAGTTCAACAATAGTTACAGCCTCGCCTCCGCTGTTAGGATCACCTCCTCGGAACCCGCGCACCATGACACACCCAGCCAAGTACTCTCTGACTGCTTTTTTCAGGCGTCCAGTCCCCCAACCGTGAATGATATTTATCGACGTCAGACCGCCCAGGATCGCTTCATCAATAGCTTTTTCAACTACAGGGATTGCTTCATCAACCCGCAGGCCGATGATTTTCACCTCCCATCTGGGATTGGTAAGGGGGATATCTATTCCAATACGCTCCTTTTTTGAAGGATTTTTTTCCTCGACCGAAGACTCAACCATTTCTGTGTCCGATGCGTGGGTTTTCACTGTCACATTGCCTACCGCGACTTCCACGAGTCCGTTATCTAAGACGGCTGTAACCTTTCCTTGCCTCCCAAGCGTGACAATCCTCACTGTTGCGCCCGGTCCTGGGATTTGAGAGAGGTTCTCTAAGGGAGAGCCCAGAGCGTGGACTATCTCTTCCTTGATTCTTTTGAGGTCGTCACGCGGCTTAACACGATTTTTTATGGCTCCGCTTTTCAAGGATTTTTGAATATCCGATATCTGGGTCTCAGCCTTACGAATCATACTGAGGCACTGTCTTCGGAACGTCTCAACAATGTCAGTTCTTTGGGACTGAATGTCTCGGAGTTCTTCATCGAGAATGGTCTTCTTTTCTTCCAGATCTTGCCGCAGTGTTTCCGTTTGAGTGATTTTCTCCTTCAGTTCTTGCAACAGCCTGGTGCTGCCTCCTGCCGACCTTTCCGCGTAACGCTTTGCCGAGTCCACAACGCTCTGGTCCAGACCGATGCGCTCGGCGGTCAAAATGGCATGAGATTCTCCAGGGAAGTCGTATAACAGGCGGAACGTGGGTTGCAAAGTGTGGGGATGAAATTCCACGCTAACATTCTTGGCCTGAGGACGCGCCATGGCATAGGCCTTGAGATGAGTGTGGTGTGTGGTGACTATAGTACTGGTTCCCCTCTGAATAAGTTCATCGGTGATAGCCATAGCCAAAGCCGCCCCTTCTTCAGGGTCCGTAGCCCCGCCAATCTCGTCAAGTAGTACCAGATCTCCTGGAGATGCTTTCTTGAGGACTGCCTTGATGCGGAGCATGTGGCCGGCAAACGACGAAATTCTCGACCGTACATTCTGGTCATCCCCAATGTCCGCCATGACCCGATTGAAGGGCTGAATTTTGGTTCCCTCGGAGGCCGGTATCAAAATTCCACACTTGATCATCAGAGGAAACAGACCTGCAATCTTGAGCGCAACGGTTTTACCGCCCATATTTGCCCCGCTGATAATGGTGGCAAGAGTGGAAGAATCTTGTATGACGTCCATAGGTACCACGTGAGATTGCCCGTCGGCGAGGAGTAGTGGGTGGCGAGCGCCCAAGATTCGAAAGCCCTCTTGAACCAACTCTGGATATATGGATGACGTGGCTATGGAGTACAACGCCCTCGACTGAAACGCGTCCAGCAAAGTGAGCGCTTTGAAATTCGTTATCAGCGCAGAGATTTCTGCGCGTATATCATTAGTCAACCTCTTGAGGATTTCGCGGATCTCCGCGGTCTCTTCATCAACGAGAGAAGCTATCTGATTGTTGAGTTCTACTACTTGAAAAGGTTCGACGTAAACGGATGCGCCACTACGCGAGTGGTCATGGACAATGCCGTCCAACAAACCTCGGAACTCCGGTCTCAGCAGTATCACATAGCGGTCGTTACGCAGAGTCACGTAATCTTCCTGGACGATCCGGGCCAGGTCTCTGTCACGCACGAACCCCTCCAGACGCTTGATCATGAGTTCACGCGCTGCTCGTCCTCGTGAATGAATGCGCATAAGCTCCGGACTTGCATCGGGTCTCACCCCGCCGTGCTCGTCAATTGTACGAAGTATGTTTTTTTTTAACAGACCGAGCGAGGTGATTTCGACGGAGAAACCCTTCAGGTGCGCAAGCCTTTCATCCAGGCTTTCTAGTTTTTCCAATACATTGTCACTGATGACAAGAAGATCCCGGACCGCAAGGATCTCTTCTGGGTTCAGCATGGTCGATTGATTTTCCAGTCTTTGAAACAAGTTCTCCATGGGCAAGAGATTGCTCAGTTCCAAAGGTCCGGACAGCCGTACCATCTCCTGAAGTTCGGAAACCAGATCGAGGTTCGCCTTTATGACCTGAAAGTCGTTTTCGGGTAAGGCTGATAAGATTTGGTTCCTTCCGGACTCAGAGCAAGCATAAGATCCAACCTCTTCCAGAACAGCAGGAAGTTCCAGAAAGGTTTGACTCTCGACGACGATGTCTGAAAATTCATGATAGTTCATGATCAGGACGTCAAACGGGGAATTCCGTTGGGGGAATGAAGGTACAACGTTGCATAAGCTATTCCCCGCTGAAAAAAACAGAAATGCAGACGGAAAATTCGGCTCGAAAAACCTTTGATTTCAATGGAGATGTTGAATTCCACTTTCCCCGAGTCTACGCTAAGAGTGATGGTCCCGGAGGTTGTTGGAATTGGTTATTCATTGTCTCAAACGCCTCGCCGGCTCGGGTTGAGACATTGGCATCATAGTCTTACCGGAATGCCCTCCGCCTCGAGAAATTTCTTAAGTTCCCTGATAGGAATCTCCCTATAGTGGAAGATGGAGGCAGCCAAGACTGCGTCAGCATTAGCCTTTAAGACCGCATCTCTCAAATGTTCCTGAGTTCCGGCCCCTCCCGAAGCGATCACGGGAATTCCCACGATGTCCGTTACCGCTCGAGTCATCGGGATATCGTACCCGTCCTTGGTTCCATCAGCATCCATACTGGTCAGAAGTATTTCTCCTGCGCCGAGGTCTTCAACCTTGCGGACCCATTCCAGGCAGTCAACTCCTGTCATGGTCCTCCCGCCGTGTATCGAGATTTCGAAGCCTGACGGAGTGTTTCCAGTTCGTTTTGCGTCTATCGCGACAACTATGCACTGACTTCCGAACATCAGAGAGGATTCCCTGATAATATCAGGATTCTGAACCGCGGCGGTGTTGAGGGAGACCTTGTCGGCTCCCGCATTCAGGAGTTCCCTGATATCTGCCGTAGTCCTCACTCCCCCACCCACTGTAAGCGGCATGAACACTTCTTCCGCAGTTCTGGCCACAACTTCAAGGATTATTTTGCGCTTTTGGTGTGACGCAGTGATGTCCAGGAAGACTAACTCGTCTGCCCCTTCGACATCATAGTATCGGGCGTTTTCTACCGGGTCACCGGCGTCGCGGAAGTTTACAAAATTAACGCCCTTGACAACTCGGCCGTCCTTAACATCCAGACACGGAATAATTCGCTTAGCGAGCATTACTGCATTTTCTCCGCCATTTCAAGGGCTTCCCGCAGATCAATTCTGCCGTCGTAAAGGGCTCTTCCTATTATAATACCTTTCACGCCCACATGTTCAAGTGGCAGCGCGGCGGCCACATCAGCCAATTCTGAAATTCCTCCCGACAGGATCACGTTTGTACGAGTGCTTCCGGCAAATTCCCGCGTGCTTTCTATATTGGGCCCCTTCATCATCCCGTCCCGTTCAATGTCAGTGTATACAAACGAAGCTGGGCCGGCCGAATCAAAACGGGCTGCAAGCTCAGACGCCAGGATTTGAGTCGACTCCTCCCAACCTTCAACGGCTACAAACCCTGACCTGGCGTCAATTCCTATGGCTAATCGGCCAGGAAACAACTCCAGGAATTCCAAGACCTTTTCAGGTTCTTTTGCGGCCAGGGTTCCTAGAATTACCGTGTCTACGCCTATGTCGAGGAGCGTGAGAATCGTTGGCCGGTCTCTAATTCCTCCCCCCACCTGGACAGGAACGCGCACCGCTCTTACAATCTCTTCCACATAGGCCAAATTGACGGGTTTGCCTTGCACTGATCCGTTGAGGTCCACCACGTGGATACGCGCCGCGCCGGAGGCTTCCCATCGTTGCGCCTGAGAGACCGGGTCATCGTTAAATACGGTTACCGAATCAAACCGTCCCTGCCTCAGGCGAACACATTTGCCGTCTTTCAGATCAATTGCTGGGATAATAGTCATGGGAGGGGCTTAATTGAACAAAAAAGCCCCCATGATGGGGGCTTTTTTGTGTTCGATTTACCTTCCGCTAGTCTACAGGCAGATAGTAAACGAAGGGAGGCCAGGGAACTATGAATCTCCACATGGGCACCGCCACGGGAATGGGGGGAGGTCCACAGCCGATCGGTCCACAAGCCAGTGGGGGCGGCATCGGTTCCGGATATTGCATTTTCACCTGGATAGACGTCTTCATTTTCGATGGCGGCGGGCCACAAGGAACCGGAGCCGCTACCTTTCTCATTGGTGGCGCTTGGCACGCCGGACCAACACAGGCTGCTGGCGGGGCTCCTGCAGGAACCACCGTCGGTTGAGGAGCTGGGATAGACCCCGTATATGTCTCGGCCCACACCATACCCGCCGCGGCTACGACGACCAGGATGAATCCGAGAATTCCTATCTTTTTAACCATGCCCTAATCCTCCTTTCGACAATTCGTTATATCTTAGGAACTCTTCCTTTTTTTTGGCCTCTCGCAGCAACCTTACTTCGTCACCTTGACCGGCATGGGGGGCGGCGGCGCCATAGGCACTGGCCCACACGCTGGTGGCCCACACGCTGGCGGGCAAGTCGGCCTGATGTAATTAGCCTTCACCCATACGCAGCGAGGCACTTTGTGGGTCTTGCAGCACGGATCCATAACGGTGTCGAAATGCTCATTCTTGATTTCAGACACGATTGGCACCAGCCACTCATAACGACCAGTTCCAATTGAAGCAGGAAAAGTCTGGGGATTCGCAAAGAATGCCAGCGGCTTGCGGGGCCATGCTACTCCCGCCAGATACGGTGCAACCACCCTGACCCGCCTCAACTGAGCAGGTATCGGGGTGATAACCTCCTTGACCATCGAATACTTGGTCTGGACCGGCCCACACAGCGGCGGGATCGTTGGAGGTGGCGGCATACACGATGACATATATGCCTGACCGCCGCCGCCAGGTCCGCCGGCGAAGGATACTACCACGCTAGCGCCGCACAATGCGAGAACCAATAGGCTCAGAAGAAACAAACGTTTAACCATACCCTCAATCCTCCTTTCAACAGTTCCTCCCGACCATCGTTCGGGAGACCCGTAAAAACATTCCCGGATAAAAATCCGATAAAGCCCGGAATGTATTTTTGGTATCAAATCAGCCGCGGAATGTCAAGTGTTTTTTTCCTTGACACCTGTCCTGCCGCCTTTTGTGGATTGGTTGCCCAACCCTGATTACTCCTCGAAGGCTGTCTCCTGCTCACCACCAGAACATGTCTAGGTGGCGATGACTCCTTCTTTCGGCCCACGTTAGGTTAATTCATTCAGAAAGTTAGTCGTATGAATAAATTTTTAGCAGAAGCTCGACACCAAGTCAAGGCTTTTTTATGTGCTGGAACATTGGGCTTACAAACATGTTCGATTCGGTTTCGGCCCATTCCGACTCTCTTGTTACCCCCGTCTTACCCGTCTGATTTCACCACCAACTCGCCAGTGACTAAAGATCGTGATCTATGGCCAAGCGATTACTTCACCTGTGCAAATTTTAGCGGCCGCGGTAACAAAAAACCGCGGCCACCTCTAGTCTATTAAACGTTCTTAAAAGCCATTTCATCGAGAAAGCCGAATCGAGTAGCGCGCCTCAACTTGCAAATAGGTGAATCCTTGCTACTGCACCTATGGTCTCCATGAATACGGCATCCGCCCCAGGTATCGTAGCCTGTGCTGCATCCCTATCGTGATTCCGTTAACAACCACGGCGTTGGACACCGCCGCCGAGGCACCGGGCTACGGTTAGATCATTCCATAACCTCCGTCGACGCACAATAGCTGTCCCGTGATGTAATCGGATTCAGTCGACGCGAGGAAGACAAAGGCCGGACCAATGTCGGAGGCACTGCCGAAGCGCTTCAGCAGAATACGGTTCATGTAAATCTCTTTCAGTTTTTCATCAGACCGAATTTTTTCGGTCATGTCGGTCTCAACTATCCCGAGAGAGATCACATTCGCGCACACATTGTACCGTGCCAGTTCTCTTGCAACACTCTTGGTCAAGCTCAGTATGCCCCCTTTTGCCGCCGAATAGTTCACCTGGCCTACCGTTCCTACGAGCCCTGCTACTGAACTTACGTTAATAATTTTTCCATAATTCTGCTCCTGGAAATACTTGAAAGCCGATTGAATGCAGAGAAAGGGGCCCTTCAGATGAGCGTTCAAAACTGCATCCCACTGTTCCTCGGTCATCTTCTGCAACATGGCCGGTTGCGTGAAACCGGCGTTATTCACTACAATGTCCAGGCGGCCGAAGTTTTCCTTGGCCGCTACCATCATGCTCTCGACTTCTGCCTTGGATGCCACGTCGGCACGCACCGCGAAAGACTTTCGACCCATGGCCCGGATCTGCTCAACCACATCTTGAGCGGCTGCCTCCTTGGAGGTGTAATTAACAAGCACATCCGCGCCCTCAGCAGCAAAAGCCAGAGCAACGTTGCGCCCTACCCCTCTGCTGCTACCGGTAACCACCGCTGCCCTGCCGGCCAATCTCATGACGCCTCCTGTAACACCCCTAGTCCGACACGATCGGTCTAAGGGGAGTCTATTTTCCCTGGAACGGGAAAGTGATCGTCAAGCCATTCAGCCAAATCTGCTGCCTATCTGTCCATAACCAGACCTTAACAGAGAGTATATAAAAAAAAAAGCCCCGAGAGGGGCTCGGGGCGTGAAAGGAGGTATGGATATGGGTTATAGTGCGTAGGAACTCTTCACCGGTCTCGACGCAAGGGCTGCCAAGATGCATTGAATAAGAGACCATGCGATTTCGTTTGTCACATAACCCCTGTGTGGTGAGACAAACATATCCACAAAAAGTTCCGGCTATTCCCGAAACGATTTATGTGTCTGCCGAAAGTCTGCCCATGCCGGACCGGGACGGACACTCCTTGTAGGCCGGTTCAAATCAATTCTGTGCCTGATACGCTCAACGATTCAAGGAGTGTAAACTACCACCAATAGTTGGGATATCTTCGAACTAAGGTTTCTTAGGTTGTGTGCGGTTCCTGAATTAAAGTGAAGGCTGGATCCTCTCTTCAAGATATTAGGCTCTTGGCCGACCTGAATTTCTACTCTGCCTTCAAGCACATAGACGAATTCCTCCCCTTCGTGCTTGTACTCAACCATGTCGTGAGCTTTCTTGGGGTCCAGAGTAATAAGATAGGCCCACAGGTGTTTGTCTTCTGCGTCCGGAGTCAAGCTTTTGTACGAATAAGCTTTGGTTCGTTTACGATAACTTTTTCGGCGCTCTATTTTTTTCTCTTCTGCAAGAAGAGTGGCCGAGTCTATTGCAAGTGCCCTGGAAATCTGAATTAATGCGCCGACAGGTGGCGCTATGGTACCTTCTTCTATCTCCTTGAGGTAGTCGGCGGCGTATCCTGTTTTTTCCGAAAGTTGATTAAGATCCACGTTTAACTTTTTTCTCATCTCTCGGATTCTGTCACCAACACCAAGGACACGATCGGATTTTTTTGCCATATAGCCTCTCCTGCGAGATTTAAATTATAAGTCTTCCAAAGGCTCTCTGGTGAGAACCGGAGATATTTCACATTTGCAAATTGAGAAAACCTGGACGATCTGGAGACATTTTCGACAAGGTCTTTTGGGTCAGTAAGAGTCCGGTCTCTTGCCACCTTTATATTTGGTTAGTTCGCGTGCGATGACAACTCGCTGGATTTGGTTTGTTCCTTCGAAGATTTGAGCCACTTTGGCGAATCGCATGTACATCTCCACCGGATAGGACTTCATATACCCGTAACCACCAAGGATCTGAACTGCCTCTGTTGTAACGCGCATTGCTGTATCGGTCGCCAGGAGTTTACCCATGGCGGCTTCCATGAGGCTGGGCTCACCCAGGTCCATCAGCCATGCCGCCCTGTATACCATTACTCTTGCAGCCTCAATATCGGTTGCCAGATCCGCCACGAGGAACTGAAGTCCTTGAAAGGTAATAATGGACTTCCCGAATTGCTGACGCTTGTTAGCATAGTTCAGCGCATAGTCGAGGGCTTGTTGAGCCAATCCTGTGGCGCAAGCCCCTATACCTACCCTGCCCCCATTCAATGCAGTAAGGGCCATGTTAAGACCCCTGCCTTCTTCCCCCAGAAGATTCTCGGAAGGAATGAAGCAATCATTGAAATGAAGTTCAGTGGTGGGACTCGCGTTCATGCCCATTTTGGCTTCATGGGGTCCGAAGGAAAAACCAGGCGTTCCCTTTTCCACAATTACAGCACTGATGCCCTTTTGTTTTTGGGTTTCATCAGTACGAACCATGACTGCGTAAATATCGGCAACTTCCCCGCTGGTAACATAAAGCTTGGTTCCGTTGACCACATATCCTCCGTCTGTTTTGACTGCGGATGCGCTCAATGCCGCTGCATCGGAACCAGCTTCGGCTTCGGTTAAAGAATAGGCGCCTAGTGCATCACCCAGGGCCAGAGGCCTAACCCATTTCTCTCTTTGCTCGTTGGTACCATACTGATAGATCAGATTGGTAACCATGTTGTGAACGCTCACGTACACTGCGGTGGCAAAGCAGCCTTTGGCCAACTCTTCGAAAATCACCGCCGCAGTCAACCGGCCCACTCCGGTACCTCCGAATTCTTCCGGCACGTAAAGTCCCGTGAAGTCAAGTTGGCCCATCTTATCGAAGGTTTCTCTTGAATAAGTAGAAGTATCTTCCCAATACCTCGCGTTGGGGGCTAGTTCCTTGGCGGCGAAATCTCGGGCCGCCTTTCTTATGAGGCGCTGCTCATCGGTAAGCTTAAAGTCCATATAAGATCTCCCGTGTCTCGGGATCCGGGAAAATGGGACAGAGTCGTCTCCGGTCCCTGCTGACGTTTTCAGAATTTGTCCATCCGGTAATCTTGTAATATGTTTCTTTTGTCATGATTACCTGTTAAGAGGTTCGTCAGTCAACGAAAAACCTGGGCACCGCATTTTTTCGTCGCTCATCAGCCACTAAGTTGCGATATCACGTTTCGATCTTCAACATGAGCGACTACAGACTTGGGGACGGCCACACAGAGCTTATGCTCTTGACCCACCGAGACCCAACGCACTGCGTAGGACCTGAATTTCATTATTTCCAAAAAAATGTTTCCAGGCAATTGCCTCAGAACTTATGGAATTTCGCAATAGAGAATTCTGTTGAGATAGGATCCTCGATTCATAAAGACGATTGGGGAGGAGTGAAGATTGACAGCTACTTATGAGGCAATGAGAATTCTTTCGAGCTTCTTTGGAATCGAGCCTCACTATACTGACAACCAGGGCAAGATTCACCATACGGATCCGAGGACTGCGCGACAAATACTGCGGGCTAAAGGCATACGGTTCGACGATGATCGGATAGCGTTAGCGTTCAACCCGCAGCAAGTCCTGGTGTTGACGACCAGCAATCTTCCAACCCAGATTTCGGCTTATCTCCCACTCTGGGAACATCAGAGTGTTCCGGCAGAATCGGTCGGTTCGGTGGTGATCAGAGAAGCCGTTGGCCGTGTCGAGGAGCGTAGGTATTGTCTCGGTTCACACCAAGTGAAAATTGTGTCGGACAATGACAAGGGGCTGCTCCGAATCTCGCTCCCATTTCCTGATATCCTTGATATTGGGACCTATAGGTTCCAAATAGAAACCTCTCTGGGACCAGCCAAATACCTTTCTGATCTCTTGTGCATAGCGTGTCCCGACAAGTGCTACCAACAGCCGGCCTTTGAAACGGGCGTGAAAATAGCCGGAATTGCGATCGCCCTCTATGGAGTCAAATCCGAAAGTAATTGGGGCGTGGGAGATTTCCGAGATCTGAAACAGATAGTGAGTTGGGCAAGGGATCACTTGAAGGCTGATTTCGTCGGCCTGAACCCACTCCACGCCCTGTTCAACAAGCGACCTTTCAACAGCAGTCCTTATCTGCCATCCAGCCGACTCTTTCGTAATTTCCTTTATCTGGACATCCCCGGAATTGAAGATTTTGCAGGGTCTCCAAAGGCTCAGGCCCTTGTAGGTTCCCCAGAGGCTCAAAGCCATATAAAGCGACTCAGAGATGAACATCATGTGAACTACGAGGAGGTGGCTGATCTCAAGCGTAGCGTACTGGTGGAATTGTTTCACACCTTCCTTGAAACTCATTTCAGACCGCGGAGCTTCAGCTCTCGATGGAACGAATTTCAACGGTATAGAGACTCTGAGGGGTCATACCTGGAAAGGTATGCGACTTTCTGTGCGCTACACGAACACTTTCGGGACGAGCTTCCCAACGCTGTGACGTGGCGGCAATGGCCGACGGCATTCCACGACCCGTTGAGCCCGGAGGTACAAAGGTTTGAAGTTGAACACAGTGAAGAAATTCTTTTCTGGATTTACGTTCAGTGGCAGATAGACGTCCAATTACGGAACGTCCAGGAACATGCCATTCAGCAGGGAATGCAGATCGGCCTTTATCATGATCAGGCCCTGGCAGTTGATAAAAACGGAGCGGATTTCTGGGCGTGGCAGATTTTTTTTCATGAGGGTTTTAGTATTGGAGCGCCGCCGGACGGGTTTGCACCGGAAGGTCAGGACTGGGGATTTGCTCCTGCGAACAGAGAACAAATGTGTAATTCAGGCTTTGACCTCTTCAAAAAGAATCTTGAGACAAATTGCAGGCACGGTGGCGCCTTAAGAATTGACCACGTGATGCAATTAAATCATTTGTTCTGGATACCATTGGGAAAGAAACCAAGTGAAGGGGTATTTGTTAAGGACTATGAGAATGAGTTGTTGAGTTTGCTTTGCCTGGAGAGTCAACGCGGCCGCACAGTCATAGTGGGGGAGGATCTTGGCACGGTTCCTTTTAATTTCAGAGAAAGGCTCATGGAAAAAGGGATCCTCTCCTATAGGCTTTTCTATTTTGAGAGAGACAATTATGAAAACCAGCTTTCTTATACCGATTATCCACAATGTGCTCTCGTCTCAATCAGTACTCACGACCTCCCAACCCTTGCCGGCTTCTGGTCCTACCGCGACATTGAATTGAGGCTGGAAATGGGTATGATTCAGGAGGAACAGGCGAGTATCTTTAAGGAAGAACGGACTCGCCACAAGGCAAAAATCATTGAAAGACTTGTGAGAGACGGGTTCCTGGCGGCACAGAACGCTCATGCCGCCTGGGAATCCGGCCTTCCCACAGACGAACTCCACACGGCGGTACTGAGTTTCATCTTGCACACCCCTTCCAAACTCGCGCTCATAAGCCAAGAGGATCTGTTCATGGACGTTCGTCAACAGAACTTTCCCGGCACCACCCATGAACATCCCAACTGGGTAACAAAAATGCGTTTTACAGTAGAAGAACTGGGGCACAATCCTGAAGCGATACGTCTGGCCGCGAAATTCAGGACTCTCGTCGAACAGTCAGGACGGACACATGAATAAATTTATGGCTGGACGGCATACTGGTATAGCAGGTGGCGGATTTGTGTGAGGATGTTCATTGGAAGCTATGGGTAGTAT
>Ga0194043_1001393_pt1 | contig 13622 bp, 12 predicted proteins | sample JunL4415m_MetaG_FD_161274 | JGI IMG/M metagenome (GOLD analysis project Ga0194043, IMG submission 161274) | Anoxic zone freshwater microbial communities from boreal shield lake in IISD Experimental Lakes Area, Ontario, Canada - Jun2016-L442-15m | ecosystem: Environmental > Aquatic > Freshwater >...
ATATAGTAGTTATAAATTACCTGTTATCGCAAGAATATTTGGCGTTATTTATTCAGAAGGGACTATTATTAATGATATAGAAAAAGGACATGAATTTATGATTAATTTTATAGATATGGACAATGTAGTCTTATTTAAAAATGATCTTGAATTATGTGGATTTCGTAAAGACGCTTATACTTATCAACCCACATCTAGTATTACAAAAATATTTTGTAGTGGTGCTTTACCTACTATGTTACTTGTTCTTGGTATTGCATCAAAACAATGTGTACCTCAATGGATTTTAAATGGTTCTAAAATAGTTAAGAGAGAATTTTTGAGCGCAATAAAAAATAATTATGAAATTATAAGAAATCCGGAGTCAGGAACTTTTGGGTTTCTGTGTAATATTGTTTTAGAAAAATATGTTGGTTTGTTAGAAGAGTTCGACATTACAATACAAAAAACAACTAACTGCTTTGGTTCGCATTATAACATTGAAAACGACTACAATAATTTAATCCAATATTATGATAAGATCGGTTATAGATATTCTTCTGTAAAAAATACACAATCTTCTCTTATTGTTGAATATTTAAAATATTGTTTAAATGCTTCTAATTTTATGGATTATGAAACATGGATGAAGCAAACTATTGTATTCAATAATATGTTATTTGTTCCAATTAAATCTATTGAATTAGTAAGCAATGACCTAGTTTCAGATATTACAGTAGAATCTGAAAATCATAGTTTTATTGCTGGTAATAATTTCTTATCTAGTAATTGTGCGCAGGCCAAGCAAGCAATGGGAGTATATGTTACGAATTATGAAAATAGAATGGATAAAACAGCATATGTTCTTAATTATCCAGCAAGACCATTAGTTGATACTCGTATTATGGATATGATTCATATTAATAAAATTCCTTCAGGATTTAATGTGGTTGTAGCCATTATGACGCATACTGGTTACAATCAAGAAGATTCATTGTTATTCAACAAGGGTTCGATTGACAGGGGTTTATTTCAAGCAACAATTTATCATACAGAAAAAGATGAAGACAAGCAAAAAATTAACGGTGATGAAGAAATAAGATGTAAGCCTGACCCAAGCAAAACAAAAGGAATGAAATTTGCTAATTATAATAAAGTCAATAGTAAAGGCGTTATCCCAGAAAATACATTGATCGAGAATCGTGATGTTATTATTTCAAAAATTACACCCATTAAAGAGAACAGAAACGACCATACAAAAGTAATCAAATATGAAGATCAAAGTAGAATTTACAGAACAGATGAAGAGACTTTTGTAGATAAAAATTATATTGATAGAAATGGTGATGGTTATAATTTTGCAAAGGTTCGTATTCGCGCAGTTAGAAAGCCGGTTATTGGAGATAAGTTTTCAAGTAGAAGTGGACAAAAAGGAACAATTGGTAATATTATTCCTGAAGAAGATATGCCATTTACCAAAGATGGAATTCGACCAGACATTATTCTTAATCCTCATGCAATTCCTTCTCGTATGACCATTGCACATTTGAAAGAAACTGTTCTCGCAAAAGTATTATTAGAACTTGGATTATTTGGTGATGGAACCAGTTTTGGCGAATTAAGTATTAATATTATTTGCGATGAATTGCTTAAGGTTGGTTATGAAGCACATGGTAATGAATTATTATATAATGGTTTAACAGGTGAACAGCATGAGTGTAGTGTATTTACTGGACCGGTGTTTTATCAAAGATTAAAACATATGGTAATCGATAAACAACATAGTCGTTCAATTGGTCCAATGGTAAACTTAACAAGACAACCAGCGGAAGGAAGATCGAGAGATGGAGGTCTAAGATTTGGAGAAATGGAAAGAGATACAACAGTTGCACACGGTGCTGCAAGATTTACAAAAGAGCGTTTATTTGATGTTTCGGATAAATATAGTGTATATTCGTGTAAAAAATGTGGAATGATTGCGTCTTATAATGACGCTATGCATATTCATAGATGTAGAACATGCGATAATAGAACAGATTTTGCTTATGTACAGATACCTTATGCTTGTAAATTATTGTTTCAAGAATTAATTACTATGAATATTGCACCACGAATCATGACGATTGACAATTAATAATTTAATAATTTTAATAATTTTAATAATTTAATAAAATTAATATATAGAGTATTTCATCAGGTTGAATACTATTTTGACACTTTAAAAAGATAAAAATTTTTTCTATTTAATATATATTTTATAATATATATTTTATAATATATAATGAATAATTTACAAAAGAGATTTTTAATGTTTTTAATCGGTTGTATTGGTCTTCGTTCTCTATTTGTTATTATTGCTAAATATATAAATACGAAATATTTGAAGTATTTAGGTTACTTAGCTTTACTACCTGCTATAGGTTTTATGTATATATATTTAACAGGATCAAGAAAAACAGGAGCAGAAACATTTGGAGAGAAAATATGGTGGAATAATTTAAGACCTATCCATTCTCTTTTATATTTTTTATTCGCTTATAATGCTATTATAGGTAATAGACAAGCTTGGATATATTTATTGGTGGATGTTATAATTGGATTAATAAGTTTTTTAATACATCATTATTTAAATGGCGATTTTAATAAGGTAATGAACATATAGTGGAATAATACAAGATAAATATTAATATTTTATATTTCTAATTTTATACACGATATAAGTAGTCAAAGCAAATAAAATACCACCCCATAGTGTGTCTATAATAGAAGTCTTATAAGACCATTTTTTTAGAAGAGCTAATGTAGTCGTTTCATATACACCATAAATTACAATACCTAATAAAAATGCGTCTAAAACGCTTTTTTTCTCTCGAATAATGAAATAATAGATTCCAAAAATGAGTGTAATATAACAAAGTATACCTGAATAAATATTGATAACGATAGGACTTCCTTGTACTGCGGTGACTTGTTTATTAAACATAGAACGCATTGAATATAAAAATACAGAATCGAGAGAAATAAAAACGATAGCTATCATAAACAAAGTATTTAAATCAATCATGATATCTCCTTATTTTATATAAATATTTTATTTATATGAAACTTGATTATATACTTCTTTTAGCATGAATTTTATTATTGTTAATATATATATATAATGACAAGTCAACAAAAATTTTTATCTGGTTTTATGAATCTTCCAGGATATTCTACTTTAGGTAGAGGATTTAAAGGCATTTCACCTCAACAAGTTCAAGACAATGATAAGTCTTATAGAGAATATGGACAAAATAGAGCACAAGTTGTAGAATCATGGAATAATGTCTATAAGGCACAAATAGCCGCAACAAATAAATATAAAAAACAAAACATAGGCAGAGTTATTACACCTTTTCGTGCAGTAAATAATGCCGGTGATATATTAAGTCGTCAATATTATTCTTGCAATACAGGATGTCAAACTTTTCAAAGTCGACCAAATATGCACGGATTAAGTCAAAGATTCGGTTCGCAAACACTTCATTGTGATGGAACACTTGTACCAGCAGGAACATGTAATGTTAAATATGTATATGATAGTTCAAATTATTCCACTTACTTGAAACAACAAGCCATTTTAAAAACATATAATAATTTATCAAACGGAGGTAACGAATATAACGGTAGTCAAGTGTCTTGGAGGGCAATTCGACGATATTAATTCGTTGACAAAATAATGTGACTACTAATATCATTATTTTCCATAATTGTTTCCAATGATTTAACATTATTTGATGCCATAGAATCATTTGTTAAAAAAATTATTAAATCTAATACTACTTTTATTTTATCTTGAGTCCACAGTTCATTTAATGCATCTATTAATTCTTTAGTATAATATACAGTCATATTATCTTTAAAAAAAATAAAATCATTATAAGTTTGTTCAATATGATTTGTTATTATAGCATAATAATAATGCAAACATAAACTTATTATTGAGCAACTTTTATATGTTTCTATTAAGTTTTTTAATCCTTTTTGAGCGCATATAAATAAATTTTTAAGTCTAGGTGTTTTTTGGATTGATTCTTTTGATAAAAATAGAGTACATGCGATTTGTATGGGATTATACATATATTGTAATGATGTTTTGTTTGTATTATAATATAACCTTGCAATAGGTTGAAATAAACCCGGTTCTTGAAAATAAATTACATTATTTTTAATAAGTATTTTAGTTCCAATAGGTTTATTTCCCAATATAGCTAATTTAATAATAACTGATAAAGGATCTAATAAAAATAATTTAATATTAGTATTTGTATTGTTTTCTGGTAAAGTATTTGATAGAATCATATTATAATATAAAATATATTTTTATATTTTATATTAAAATTCTTTTTATTTTGTATTATATATTATAATATATAAATACTAATGTCAAATAATTATGCATCATATTATATTCCTCCATCCGCAGTTCAATTTAATAATTATGTATCAGCCCAAACAACTGGTCCATTAAATAGTTCTCAAACACCAGCACAGATGGGTTATCACAGTTATGGTGTATTGAATGGGGTACATCCAAATCCTCCTCAATTTTATCCTGCGGATGGTGCCAGTGAATTTTCACAAGCGCGTATCCAATATGCACAAGCGGATTCATCTAAAATGCAACAAATGATTGCCAGAAAAAAAGTACTTGCTGAATCAAGTCCTTATAGATTTTTTTCTTCTTCATCACAGAGATCTGTTCCTATATCAAATTCACATATGAATTATATTGCACCAACCCCATCATCTATGTATACATCAATACGAAAAAGACAAGCTGTAGGAAAAAGTTCTTATAAACAAGGGTTGCCTACTAATGCTCCTTTATCTTACAAAAGTTACGATACAAATGATGTAAGATCTGCATTGCGTTCTGTAAGAAGTGGTGGTTGTATAGCACCACCAAAAAAAGGAGCATTATATAATAAAACATGCACGGCTGGCGGAGGTATTTGTAACTCTGGTGCAATTTCTGGACAAGGGTATTAAAAAATAATATTTAGAGATATTATAAATGAACAAATATATTGTTGAGTTTTTAGGTACTCTTTTACTAACTTTTGTTATTTTAGCAACCGGTAATTGGCTTGCTATTGGTGCAGCCTTAGCTGTTGCAGCTCTTCTTGGAGGTCCAATTTCAGGTGGTGCATTTAATCCTGCTGTGGCTATTGCTTATTTAGCTTCTGGAAAAATTTCAAGTAGCGATGTGATTCCTTATATTATTTCCGAAATTGCTGGTGCTTTAGCAGCGTTTGAATTAGTCAAATTAATGATGAAATAAACATTATGATAATATTAACATAGTATCAAAATAAATTATTATATTATAATTTATATTATTATAATATAATGTAAAAAAAAAATAATAGAAGTAAAAAAACTAAAAAAGGAGGGGATCTACAAAATATAGGTAATGTAATTGATACATCTGCACAAAATGTAGGTAATTCAATTGGAGCATCTGTGCAAAATGTAGGTAATGTAATTGGTGCATCTGCACAAAATGTAGTTGGTACAGTTGAAAATGTTGGTGTAAGTGCTGGGCAAGAAGCAACCGGAATATTTAATTCTGCGTTGCAAAGTTCACAAGTTGCTCTAGGTGATGCGACAAATAAAGCAAAAGGTTGGTTCAGTTCAATAAGTTTTCCTAATTGGTTCTCATCTAATAATAATAATAATAATCCTGTAACCAATCCTACGGGTGGAAGCCGTCGTAAAAGAAAAGCACCTAGAAAAACACAAAAGAAAAAACCTCGTGGAGGAAGCGGGTATAAAAATTTAGATGCTGCTAATTTTCCATCTGCGGCAAATGCACAAGGAAATAATATTTATAATTTGGGATCATTTAATCCATCTAACCCATTTCATGGAGGCAAAACAAAACGGCATAGAAAAAAATAAAAAAAATAAAAAAATTATTTATTATTTCGTATCATTAAACGATATAATATATAAATCATCAAAATACCCAAAATACCATAATATAATTTAATAATATAATTGTCAGGCAAATAAACAGCTGGTTGTAGTTTCATGTTTGAAAATATTTCTTTACATGGTTGACCTGTTATCGGGTTTTTTCCATCTAAAAAACTGCATGGATCCATATTTTGCTGATCTACTATACTAACATATTGTGTTTCTGTACTAGAAATATTATCTGGTGTAATCGTTTCTAATTTCACAGCAGAACAATCTGGTGTTCCACCAGACATAAAAGCTTGCATAATAGCAAAGGGATTTAATACATTTAAATTACTCATAGTACCAGGAATTAACCCTTTTAAATCAGAGAAATTTTGTCCCATTCCTGATGAAATAAATGGAATATTTCCTTGTGGAACATTATTTATATAAATATACCTATTCACTTCTTGTAATTGACAAGTATCATCTTTACCAGCGCAACTATTTATATCTTTACACTTACCACCAGTTTGAAGGAAAAACTTGTTTCCTAAAGGTCTACCTGTCTTTGAAGCACCTTGTCCTGTAACCAGAACTTCTACATATTGAACTAATCCGTCAATATCTTTACCTAATGCAGACAAAGTTCCATCGGAAGTCATACCAAGTTCGGGTGGCGATTTAATTTGTTTCCAATATTCATATGGGTCACCTAATAATCTTTTTTCAACCCCTTTTGCATCATTTAATACTTCTTGAAATATATTTGACATTACTTACCTATATTATAATTATATATTTTTTACAGATATATAATTATAATGATTCAATTACAATATAAAGAAATAAATTTTGATGAAGATTATCATTCTAAACAGTAATGTCTAGAGGAGTATCCCCAGCTAATTCTGTTGCTGCATCAGCTTGTTGTTGAACTAAATCTTGAACTTGTTGATTTAGTTGTATTACATTACCACAAACATCTACGACTGTTCCTTTTAGATCCATTAATTCATCCAACCTTTCTTTTAAATATGCAATATCACCAGCATTTTGTTGTGATAAAATCATTGCATTGCTAGAGTTTGGATCATTTTGATTTTCCATTCCTTCTATTACATTTCCAAATATATATAAAAAGATTTGATAAAATATTAATAAAAAGAAAAATAATATTAATAAATTAATCAACATTATGTAATAATATATACCAATACTTTTTATTTTCTTATTATAAATTATACAAATGTTTACAACAAACTTTTCAGAAGGGATAAACTCTAATAATAACATAGAAACTTTGCCTATCACAACACCAATTAGAACATGGAAAGGAACTGGTAAGTATAGTTATCCAGCAGCAATTACAAGTGGTAATATTCGTCCTTTAACAAATAATGATCCAACGAATAATGCATTTCAAAAATTTGGATTACCAAGGCCTTTAAAAGGACAATATAGAAAAGGAACAACGACACAACCACTGGTTACTATTGTAAATCCTGATCAACCTGATCAATATATTCAAGTTAATAGAGAAGTGAGAACTTCAAGAACATCATCGCTTATTGCTCAAACAATAGACCAACCAGGGAGATATATGGTGAAACAAAACCCTCCTAATGAATTAAATGAAGCACTCCAACTAGATGAAGATTGTAAAACATGTCATGGTATTGGGTTGGTTGCCAATTTCTCTCCAGAAAGATTTTTAACAAATAATCCAGAACCAATTGTATGCAGTCCACAATTATGTTGCAATCAAGAAAACAAGGCTCTCAATAATGTTATTTATGCAAGCACTAACTTAAAAAAAAATTATTTTAATAGTCAACAACAATATCGTGCAAATAGATGTCAAACATATGCACAAAAAGCATTTAACTTTTATGCTGGACCAGAATTACCAGGATATTATGCAAGATTAATTGATAATGATCCTAGTCTTGCTTCTAAAATTAAAAACTCTAAACCAGGTGATCCACTCAGTTATCTTAATATGTATTATGCTAATTGTTTTCCAAATACTGACCCATCTGTTACTTCGCAAGTAGGATTAGTAATTCAATTATTTCAAATTATTAAAAGTGCAAATGTATTTACTGAACAAGATATTATAAATTACAATTCAATTGCATTTACTTCGCTTGCTGAATTCAATACATTTTTAAAGAATATTACTGGAAACAAAACACTTGCAAATGATATATTTTATGGATTTATAAATAATCCAAATTATGTTGGAGTGTTGACCGGGCCTAATAATCCTCGTGGTTGTAAATTAGTAGTATATAAACCAAGCAATCCTCAATTTGCGGTACAAGGTGGTGTTAGTAGTAGTACAAGGACACTAAAATTAACAATTGATACTATTAATACTAATATATCATCATTAAGAAAATTAAAAGGTGCTGGTGCGTTTAATAATTATGGAGGACAACCATTTGTTCCTTATGTATATAAAGCAAAGGTTCCGCGTTGTAGTCCAGGTGTTTATACTAAAAACGGAAATCCAAAAACATGTTTTGGTAGTCAAGATGATTATATGTATAAAGCATTTTCAAAATTGGGAAATATTGGTAATACATTTCCAGTTTAGATTTTGTTAAAGTCATTATTTGTAACCAGAACATGTTCAAATTCTTCTATTAATTTTGTTGATAAAAATATATTATTATTTTCTTCATTATTTTTCTCTCCATTCAAAAATATATTTACTTTTTCTGTAAATTTATTATAAGGTATTTTATATTTTTCACACCATTGAATACACTTTTGTATATTATTTTTTTTCAAAATTTCTATTTTTTCTTCTATATTTTTATTTTTAAATAGGTTAATCAATTGTTCCATATATTCTAATTGCTGATATCCTAAAATTATATTAATTTCTTCTATTTTATTTACAAAATAATATGGAATATCTTCTTTTAATATTGAAAATATTTTTTTGTTACTGGTAGTTTTTATTAATAAATTTAAATTATGAAAATACATGTAATATAATTTAATTTTTTGAGGATTATATATAAAATTTTTACAAACAATATATTTTTCATTTGTCATTACATTACTGGCATTTGGTTTTATTATATAAACTTTATCATAAATACTACTTAATAAATACAATATATCAACTAATGGTTTATAATATATATTGTCAATTTTAATAATAGAAACACCTTGTGAATTTTGATAATAAAATATATTACAAATAATATAAATCATACTAATAATATATTTGTCCCCTTTATAATCATCATCATTCAGCTCATAATATAAAAAATCATAAGTAAAACTTCTATATTTTTCATATATTTTAAAATCATCTTTTGTAAATTGTTTAATATCTATTATGGATTTTATATTTTTATCATTATGATCTTCCCTTAATAGATCAATGCATTCTATAACAGAAGTCGAATTATTACCATAGCTCATTGTATTAATATTTTTATCTGTAAATGTATCAAATAAATTAAATATATTCACAATTTCTATCAAAACATAAAATAAATTTGAAAATGGTGCTATTTTACTTACTGAAAAATTGGAATTATGAACATTCGTGAATATATATTCATATGGGTTAATAATTTTTTTTAAATATTCTATTAAATTTTCATTTGTTAAATTTTCATTTGTTAAATTTTCATTTTTTAAAAAAAAATTATTAATCTTCATATTTTTTGCTTCTTCCATTACATCATTTAAATATTTATATAAACTATGTGAAATAAAGGGTAAAATTTTATCATTTGATGTAACTATAACTTCAAACTTTAGTTCAATCATTTTTTTAGGTAATGTGTAATAACTCATTTTTAGAATTAGAATTATTAATATATCTTGATAATGTTTTAAGTATATTTCTTCTTTATTCTTCAATTTTAATTTTAGGTGTAAATTTTTCTTTAACTTTTAACAAGGATTTATTTTTTTTTTCAACAGGTATCTCTTCAACAGGTATCTCTTCAACAGGTATTTCTTCAACGGGTATTTCTTCAACGGGTATTTCTTGAACAGGAACATCTTGAATATTAAATTTTAATTTTTTAGTTTTAGGTTTAGTTGTCTTGTCTTTAGTTTTTAAAATAGTTTTTGTTTTTGGTAAAGGCTGTTCTTCTTCAACCACTGGGACTTCTTCAATAACTGTTTCTTGTATATCAGGTTCTTCATCAAACGCATCCGTAGCTGCAACCAATACTAATTTATTCTTCAATTTTCGAGCACGAGTTTTTGTAGCCTTTGCTATTTCTTTTACTACTTCTTTGGCAACCTTAATAGATGTTCGTGTTTCTTTGCGTTCTGTTCTTACTTGATCCATGTTTTCATCCATTTGTTCTAACGCAATTTTTTCAGCATTTACATGTCGTACTTTTTTATACACAAAATATCTATTCAAAAATGATATTTTTTTTTCATTATAATTCATTTCTAATGCAGAACCATAAGGATTTTTTTTATATTTTCTCGTTTTTGATTCATCTAACATTTGATTAAATAATTCACCAAATAATCCAGAACCTTCAGGAAGACCAATACTTTTTGCTTCATCCCGTGTAATTAACATAAATCCATAATTTTCCATAACTCTTTCTAAATAATCAAAATTTACCAGAAACTCTGGAAACATTTTATTAATTGAATCTTGATAAACACTAATTTTATATCCAATGCTAGATGCATCATCTTCAAAATAATCCACATCATATTCTTTCCTAATTTCCCAAATTTTTATATCATCATCATATAGTTCAATACTTTCACCTTCTTTTTTACTTTTTAATAAATTATAAATTAATTTACCATCGTAACATGATCCTGTAAAATAACCACCTACTTTTGTACATTCTGAAACATTTCTCATAAAATTTTGAAAAGTTGATTGACTTTCAAAGAAATAATGCAAAGCAAATTGACATGATGACACATTAAATCCTTCTTCTCCTTTACCATATTGTCTAACAACGGCTTTTCCAAGTCTTTGTTCCATTCCTTCTTTTACTCCTTCACCAAAAATAGCTTTTGTTATATGTATTGCTTTTTCATTCAACATAGCAGAACCATTTTTGATATTAGCACTACTATTTCCATTTACAAAAAGAGCATATGGAACAGATTTAAAATCTTTTTTGTAATTTAAAAATCTCGCACAAGCACCATCCAACCTATTTTCCAAATTATCTTTTGATATATCTATTCCAAAAACAAATGATAAATTTGCACTAATCCATTTTGAAAAATCACCAGCTTTACCACACGCATAATCGATTAATATATCACCTCTTCTTGATACACTTGTTATTAATAATTTTTTAACAAATAAGTTATGAAAATCGCGCATTGATCTTGTTTTATCTGTAGAGGAATTTCCTCTATTATAATAAACATCATCATCGACTAATTCGTCTGGTATATTATTACCAGTTGAAATCATTTCTTCGGTAATTGGATTGTGAATAGAATGCCAATTACTATTGGCAACATGATATGCATTTCCAAATTCATTCATACCTTGTTTATATTTTGCTGTTTTATCAGATCGAAAACGCAAAGGTATCCATCTCCATTGTTTTGGTTGATTAATATCATAACGAAATTCAACTATTGTTTCATTTTCAAAAACTTCCCCTTCTTCTGTAAACATTTGAGTTACACCCGTATCATCTTTTCTTAACATAATATTACAAATACCCGCACCAATTTCAGAAGGATTAGTAGGAACAAATTCAGCAGGTCTATAATCTTTTTCATTATCAACATCTTTAAATTCAGGGAGTTTATCTTCTAATACATCAAGACAAGGATTAATGTAACCATGTTTTCCTGTATCAAATCCAACACATAAAGTAATCGTCTTATATTCATTTAACTGAGAGATTTGTGTAGTATCTATTCCATCTTGAAATATGGGAGTTACGACATCTGCACCATTTGCATTTTTTATTGTTTTCACTAAAAAGTCTATTGTATTGTATTTGGCAGGTTTCCATTTGAATGAAGATTCCCAAGTAATATTTTTATTTAATGGTGGAATTTTACCTATTTTATTTGCACCTACACCCAAATTTGCTGGTGTAAAGATTAACCCATCTGTATTATAATCAAATAATCCGTCTTCTTCTTGTTTTAAAATATATCCACAAGCAGAAAATATATTTTCTATTGGATTTACTGGATAAAATTTTTTACATTCAATTCTTATTGGACTTGGTTCGCCACTAATAATTGACTCAGGTTTTAAAGTGCGAATTAAATTTTTCAATATTATTAAACGAAAATTTGTTGGAACATCATCAGGTTTTCTTGGCACAAATCCATGACTTCGAACATCCTTCTTATTTATGAAATAAATATCAAATGCTGCATATAAATTAATAAATTTACCATATTTATCATGTAAAATATTTTCACCATCAATTAACGAATTAAATATGTCTTTATTATTTGTAATAGCTCCTGTAAATACAACATTCATACTGTTATTTATCAAATAAATTTTTCCCATTTCTGAAATATACATTAGAAATCTTTGTCCGTCAGCTTTTTCAGTTACAGTATATTCATTACGAATATTGGGTATATTTGTTCGTTCGTTAATAGGAGCAATATTTGCCATTTGTAAAGTATAAGAAGAAGGGCCAATAAATTTATCAGGATATACTCTACTATGTTTTACAGGATCATAATCTCGTCCCATAATTAACTTCATATAATTGGCAAGCACATCTTTTTGTTCTGGATATGAAATTGGATAATTTGTTCCTTGTAATCCCATTAACACATATTTTATTGTTTTTCTAATTGAAATTAATAATTCTTCTACGCTACTAGCAAATGTTCCTGGTCCAAGTTCAGAATTATTAACTTCTAATTCAATTTCATAAATTTCAGGATTATTAAAAACACCAGATTCATCTGTTGTATATGCCAGAATTGGTTGTTTTGTATCGTGATCAAACTTTGAACTTTTTATAATACTTAAATCTACCAAAATAGGAAGTTCTTCGTGGGAAAATGTAACACGATTAATATATCTAAAATATTTTTTTGATTTTTCCCATGTTTCAATTGTGCTTTTTACTTGACCTGTATTTACGCCCATTTTTTCTTCAGTTTGATATGAAACACGAAAATTAAAATCATCCATATTAACCGTAAATAATCTTTCGTCATTATGAAAATATGGACTTTTTTTATAAAATTCGATTTGATTCAAAATACTATGGTTGCTCATTAATCTTTTTAAATCATTATATTTACAATATTCTTGTATAGAAGTAAACCCGGTAATTTCTGTTCTAATTTGCGACATTTTAGAACGACCACTTGCAGAATCTAAAAATTCGTTATTGATGCGCAACATATATTTACCATTCTCATTTTGACTTGTAAATCCCAAAGATTTTAGTTTTTGAATAACATTATCATAGTCAATTTTTGTTAGAGGTTTTATTCCTTTTGTACCAAATCGAACTTCCAATTCACTACTTTTTTTAACATCTTTTATATATGGATTATTTCCCCAAAATATTTTTACCATATTATCTAATTGCACTTGTGGTGGATCTCTATTTCTAACAAACTCTTTTTTTTTTGATTGGACTTCACCAACTTCTTTGGCTAAATGTGTTTTTTGTTTTGAAGACATTTATGATATATAATATACATTAGACATATTTTTATATTAA
>Ga0194043_1001397_pt1 | contig 13610 bp, 11 predicted proteins | sample JunL4415m_MetaG_FD_161274 | JGI IMG/M metagenome (GOLD analysis project Ga0194043, IMG submission 161274) | Anoxic zone freshwater microbial communities from boreal shield lake in IISD Experimental Lakes Area, Ontario, Canada - Jun2016-L442-15m | ecosystem: Environmental > Aquatic > Freshwater >...
TCGACGAACAGAACAGGAGTGAAGGAGACGTCGGCGCCGTCTTCAGCCCCGAGTAGCTCGACCTGCAATTGCTGGCCTTCTGCGACACGTTCCTGCTTACCGCCGGTTGCGATTACTGCGTACATAACGGGTGAGATCCTATCGTCGTTGGGTGACTACACCAACGGGATGTTGGGGTCATTTCAAATGGCTCGCTGGCGCTCGCCCGGGATTACTGCAGAAGCGCCACATCAACGAGTACGCCACGACCTTCGCAGTTCGGGCACTGGTCTGCGAAATTGGTGAGCAGACCTTCGCCGATGCGTTTGCGGGTCATCTCGACAAGACCGAGCTCAGAGATGTCGAACACCTGCGTACGGGTCTTATCGCGGGCCAAGGCCTCACGGAAGGCATCGAGCACCTTGCGACGGTTCTCGCGGATCTCCATGTCGATGAAGTCGATCACGATGATGCCGCCGATGTCGCGCAGCCGTAGCTGCCGAGCAATTTCGTCGGCGGCTTCGAGGTTGTTGTGGAACACCGTGGCCTCAAGATTCGAGTTCGATGTGCCCACGTTCTTGCCGGTGTTCACGTCGATGACCGTGAGCGCTTCAGTGTGCTCAATGATCAACGAACCACCAGAGCGGAGCCACACCTTGCGGTCGAGCGCCTTATGGAGTTGTTCGTGAAGGTGGAACCTCTCGTAGATGGGCAGGCCCTCTTGCGATGCGTCGAAGTACTCGACTCGGTCGGCAAGTTCGGGGTTAAACGCCGTGACGTAATCACGCACATCTTCGAACAAGCGCTGGTCATCGATAATGACACCGCGATATTCGGCGTTGAACTCTTCACGAATCACACGTACAGCAAGCTCTGGTTCGCGGTAGAGCAACGCCGGGCCTTGAGCCTTTTTGGCCTTAGCCTCGATGATGTTCCACTGATCGAGCAGCCGGGTCATGTCGGCCCGAAGCTCGTGCTCAGAAGCATTTTCAGCGGCGGTACGCACGATGAGACCATGCTCGGCAGGCTTCACGCGGTCGAGGATGTTGCGCAAACGCTTGCGTACATCGTCTGGCAAACGCTTCGAGATGCCATAGGTCTTTGAGTTGGGAATCAACACCACGAAGCGACCGGGCAACGACACCTCTTGGGTGAGACGAGCACCCTTGGCTCCAATGGGGTTCTTGGTGACCTGGCACACGATGAGCTGCTTGGCCTTGAGGATGTTCTCGATGCGGGCATCTTTGCCATGCTCGACAATGTCTTCTTGGTCGTACTGCACATCGCCGCGATACAACACCGCGTTCTTTGGTGTGCTGATGTCGACAAAGGCCGCTTCCATGCCAGGCAGCACGTTTTGCACCTTGCCCACGTAGATGTTGCCGTGAATCTGGCTGACATCGTCGGCCGGCTGGCTCACGTAGTGCTCAACGAGGTTGCGTCCTTCGAGCACTGCCACCTGGGTGAGGTTGTCTCGAACCTGAACGCACATTAAATAGCGCCCCACTGGGCGACCGTTGCGCTCGCGGCCACGTCGCTTTTCGAGCAAGTCGGCATCGAGTTGGGCGCCGCGAGAGCCACCTGCTGAGCCGCTACCGCCAGCCGACGCGACCTTGGCTTTGGGAGTGCGACGACGCTTCTTCTTGGCACCATTGCTTGGCGTGGTGCTTTCGGCGGCAGCTTCGGTGGCGGCAGCTGCCGGCCGGGGCGCTGGCCGAGTGTCGCCAATCTGTGGACGCCGAACGAGAGCCGTCTCGGCGGCCTCGACGCTGGGCTTGCCCTCGGACGAGCGCTCTGGCAATTCGGGATTAGGGTCGGCGGCTACCGCTGCAGGGCGAGGCTGGCGCGGTTGCTGCGGCGCACGAGGCTGTCCGCCGGGCTGCTGACCGGCTGGCTTTGGCCGCGGTGGGTTTTGCTGACGCTGAGCCTTGGGCGCTGCGAGAGCAGGCGACGCTGCCGACTGAAGGTCGCTGTCGTTTTCAGAAACCTCACTGTCGTCGCCATCGTCGTCGAAGTCGTCGTCGTCAGCATCGTCGGCATCGCCTGCGGCACCTTGGCCGGTGCCGGGTTTCGATCGGCCACGACCGCCACGCGAGCCGCGACGACGTTTGCGAACTGGTCGAACTGTGGGCTCTTGGCCCGTCTCGTCGACAACTCCGCCTTCTGATACTTCTTGGGGGCTTGAATCGGGCGCATCGGCGACCGTTTCAGCTGATTTCTGTACCGGTTCGTCGAGATTCTCGACCCGTATGTCGTCCATGGACGTATTCCCTCCGTGTGCGCTCACCATCCCGGTGAGCTCTTTGCAGCGGCTGCCCAAGGTGGGACTCTTCCCAACCGGCGCCGTCGCTTTCGACCTCATAAACGGGCAGCATTCGCCCGGATTCCTTGCTATTTCCCGCTGCGCGAGACGCAGAGCGAGCGATATGTGTTGTCGACAACACTACGCCGTAGAGCGACCTTGGCCGCGGCACGACGATATTGGTGCTGAACGGTATCGACATTTCGAACAAGTCGTACATGTGAACAATGCCTAAACATGCAGTGCGAACAGCCTTTGCGTCAGCGCATTCGGCGCATGTGAACGCTCTGCACCAGCCCAAACATCAAAAAATAGGCGAGCATTCCCGAGCCTCCATAGGAGATAAACGGCATCGGCAGGCCCGTAATGGGCATCAGCCCAAGGGTCATCGCGATGTTCTGAAAGATCTGCCAGAGCAGCATCGAGAACACCCCGGCGCAGATGTAGAGGCCCAGTGTGTCGCGCGAGAGATGCGCAATGCGCCAAATTCGAAACAGAGCGACAGCAAACAACCCAATGAGTACCGAACAACCAATCAACCCGAATTGTTCCGCGATAGCGCTAAACGGAAAGTCGGCCCACTGCACCGGGATGTCGCTCTTGGCGTTGGTGATCGGCCCAAGCAACCAACCTTTACCAGTGATTCCGCCCGTGGCCGTAGCCCGCAGGGCGTTGCGGCCCTGGAAGATGTACTTCTGCAACGCACTGTCTGACGAGTTGGGGCTCATCCATGCCCGGATTCGAATCGTCTGGTAGCCGCTCACGAACCGAGTAACGAATGCAGCCGCAACCGTGCCGATGGCCAACAGCGTGATCATCGCGATGTACTTCGCGCGCGCGCCGGCGACCAGCAAGAGGCCCATCATCAGCACCACGAATACCGAGGCAGACCCCAGATCTGGCTGCAAAATGATGAGCACTACGGGGAAGCCGCCCAGCCAAAGCCCGCCGACGAAGCGTTCGTATGACACCGAATCACTGCTGTCTTCGCTGAGAAACGCGGCCAGCGCAAGCAACACGGCCACCTTGGCCAGTTCGCTGGGCTGAATGTTGATGGGCCCCACGCTGAAGCTCAGCTGCGCGCCGTTGCTCACCTTGGCCAACACAAAGATCAAACCCAGGCTGACCAAGCTCGCCACGTAAAACGCACGAGCGCGCTCGCGAAGCCACGAGTAGTCGAGCGTCATAATCAGCAACATCACGCCCGTAGAAAGAATGACAAACACCACCTGACGAGTGGTGAACAGATATGGGTTCGACACCTTTGTGCGCGAAGCCGAGTACACCGTGAAGCATCCAATGACGGTGAGCGCCGCCTGGGCGACCAGCAACACCCAGTCGACGTTGCGGCTCGGGTCGCCGGGACTTGAGCGCACGTTGCCCAGACCCGAGTCGGGCCGACGATTCAGTACAGAGAACGCCACTAGTCGCGAACCGGATCGAGGGGATTTTGTAGACAGTTTGTTGAACGCAGTTCTTCGGGCAGCGCTGGCAGCGCTGAGGTGATGTCGAGCGGATCAGAGGGCACCACTGGATCCAGTTTGATGGCTCCCGCCAAGGCCTCGAAAACGCACTTCACTACCGGCGCAGCAGCCTTGCTGCCATAGCCAGCCTTTTCGAGGTAGGCCACCACCGTGTAGGGCTTGAACGGATTGGTGCTGAACGCCGCGAAGGCGGACGAGTCGTTCCATGGCTTACTCGCAAAACCTTGCGCCGTGCCGGTCTTACCAACGATGGTCAGCTTGTCGTAGGGATAGTTCTTGAAGAGCGTCTCGCCGGTAGTGGCATGGTAGAAGCTGGATGGGTACCGCACGCCTTTGCCCGTGATCACACGTTTGAGACCCGCCACGATGGGGTCACTCACCGCAGGCGGCAGATCGATCTGCTCAACAAGATCGGCCTTGTCGTATGAGGTAATCAGCACGCCCTTGGTGAGATCGACGAGGCCGGGCGACACCTCGGCGACACCACCTTGGTAGATCGCCCGAACGATGTGTGGCTTATTCAAGAAGCCACCATTGGCCAAGGTGGCGTAGGCATTCGCCAGTTGCAGCGGTGAGGCGGCCATGAGTCCCTGTCCGATTGCGGTCTGCACGTTGTCGCCAACGAGCAATCGAGGCACCTCGCCTTTGGCGAGCTTGCCCGATTCGACGAGTCGCTTTTTCAACTCTGTGTCGGGCACGCGGCCATTGAACTCAAAGGGCAACTCAATGCCCGAGTCCTTGCCGAATCCGAACTTCTTCACTTGGTCTTGCAGCAGGTTGCGGCCAGCCGTGAACGTGAGTTCGCCGAGGCGATAAAAGAACGCATCGCTGGAGATGGCCAGCGCAGATTCGACACTGACGGGCCCGTAGGTACTGGGCCGCCCGGTGTTGGCGTTGGTGGCATTGAAGTATTCGCAACGCACTCCGGAGTTGCAAACACTGCGATCAATGCTCTCGAGCTTGTAGCTGCCCCTGTCGGTGTACAACTCGTCGGGAGTAATGACGCCAGTCATCATGCCCGCGTATGCAACAAACGGCTTGAACGTAGAGCCAAGGTTGTACTGACCCTGAATCGCACGATTCACGAGAATCGATTTCTCAGGGTGCGCCTGATCGTTGGGAAACAGCGCTTTGAACTTCTCGCCGCTGATACCAGCGTTGAACCAACGATTGTCGAAGGTGGGGTAGCTCGCCATCGCAATCACTTGGCCCGTCTCGTGATCCATCACCACCACAGAGCCAGCGGGCGATGGATACGGAAGGTATTGGGCTCCGCTGGCTGGGTCGACAACAAAGGCTTCGCCGGTGAACTTGGGGTTGCCCAACTTGTCGAGCGGATTGCGCGCCATACCCGACGTGTCGGTGGTTTCGCGGCGCAACCGAAGTTCGGTTTGTAGCGCTTGTTCGGCGTATTGCTGCACTCTCAGATCGATGGTGAGCTGAATGTCTTTGCCCGCAACGGGCTCGACTCGACTGAGTTCTCGCACCACATGATTGGTGCTGTCGACCTCGTAGACCACCTTGCCCCACGTACCGTGCAACGTGGACTCCATGCTCTTTTCAACACCGAACTGGCCAATGGATTCGTTGTTGAGATAGCCCAACTCTTTGTACTGCTTTGCTTGCGTGTCGAGGATGAGACCGAGATAGCCGATCACGTGACTGGCCAACGGAGCAAACGGATACACCCGGCTCCAGTCTTCGTCGCCGCGCACCCCGGGAAAGTCTTCGCTACGACTCTCGATCTGCAGTACAAGATCCTCAGGCACATCTTCACGTAACGGCAACGGCAAGAAGTTGCTGTATCGGCCACTCTTATAGCGCAGCTCCATCTCTTGCACCGACACGCCAAGCAACCCCGAGAGGCGCAAGAACATTTCATGGCGATTGGCACTCTTGCGAATCACCGAACGGTCGATCGTGATCGTGAGCACGCGCTTGTTGTCGGCGATGATTCGACCCACCGAATCGAAGATGCGACCCCGCTCGGGCACGAGCAACTGCGTGCGGGTCTTGCTGACCGACACTTGCTGTTGAAAGGTGTCTCGTTGCACTGTCTGCAAAAACCACAGACGCGCTCCGATTGAGCTGAACAAGATCACCGCGACCAGAGCCAGCGCCCCGAGCCGGGCCGAGCGTTTGTCAACTGCCATGGCGACATTCTGGTCTGTGCGTACCCAACGCAGAGCGCGGCGGGGTCATGCGGCCGGCGCCTTCCAGGTCTTCTTTCGAATCGCCAACGACCAGCGGCCGAGCGGTTTGAACGCAAATGAGACCATCGCGCTGGTGATCGCTACGACCGGCAGGATCGTCGACAGCCGTTCGCCGTGCCATCCCCCATCACTGACGAATGTCTTCACCACGGGGACCGTGAACTCACCAACAGTGCTGCCGAGGCCAACGAACAGCATCGAGAGCCACCAATGCGGATCGACAGCCACCACATTGACCAGGCCTGCCGTGTAGCCCGCCAATCCATAGGCCAATGCGTGCTGACCAAGTAATGAGCCCGTGCCAAGGTCGAACATCAGCCCGACCACAAAGCCCAGCCAAGCACCGCGATCTGCGCCGCCCGCAATACCAGCCGACGCGCAAAACGCAAGCACGATCTGCGGAGCCACACCCCAGAACCGCATATCGCCAATGGCCACGCGCTGCAGCGCGATCAGCATCAGCGCCACAGGGGCGACCCGAAAGATTGGACGGCGAAGAATTGCGTCCACGTCAGCCTGGCGGCACTTCTGATGGCGGCCGGTAGCGCACGACCTGCACGAAGTTCAGCTGCGCCAAGTTCGCGGCAAGTTTGATTTCAAGTAGCGGGCCTGCCGACCCAGCACGTCGAACAACGTTGATGACTTCGCCGATGATGATGTCGGGAGGCGCCAAGCTCTTTGATCCACCGGTGGTGGACACTACTGAGCCGACCCTGATCGCGCTTTCGGCCACGAACCTCATCGCCGGAAGACGTCCCTTGCCACGCCCTTCGAACGCGCCCGTGTCGTGTTGATCGATGCGGATCGTTGTGGTGGTCACGCCCGAGGGTCTCGGCGCCGTAGTGGTGGTTGTGGTGGTGGTGGTCTCTGGCGCCGTAGTGGATGTGACCGCGGGCCCGCTGAGCGGCGACCCAGCAACTGTGGTTGTGGTTGAGCTGTTGAGGGTTGCTGACGGGCTGGTCGAGGTTGACGTATCCGCTGAGGGCGACACCAGTTCGCCGCCCGCCGAAACCTTTGCCTCAATTGCATACTCGGAATCGTTGGCGAGCATCACCACGCTGCGGTTGTCGTAGACCGTAGTGATTTTGCCCACCAGGCCAGCGTTGTTCACCACGACCATGCCTACCAAGATGCCGTCGTTGCTGCCCCGGTCGATCTCAACGGTCTGGCTGAAGTTGCCTGGCGCCGCGCCCACCACGCGAGCGGTAACCGTTGGATACTTCGCGGTGAGGCCGTTCAGCGTGAGCAGCTCTTGGTACTCGGACACAATGGCGCGCGCCGTGAGCTGGTCGCCTCGCTGGCGAGCGATCTCGTCGTGCAGGCGCTCGTTCTCGCGCTCAAGATCGTGGTAGCTCGTGGCCCCATTCCATGCATTGCGGATAGGGGTCGAAATGACACGCCCCGCCGTTTCGAATGGCGAGAGCACGCTGGCGAACAGCGAGCGGGCACCATCGATCACGGGGTTACCGCGCAGGTCGATGGTGAGCAACAGCACTGATGACAGCACCAACAGCACTATTGCGCGACGGCGGCTGACCGAATAGATGGGCACAGTATTGAGAACTCGCGACGACTAGTCGTCGCCACTCTGTGACAGCAGGCCGCGCATCGCGTCGATGTTCTCGAGTGCACGTCCGGACCCGATAACAACGCTGTAGAGCGGCTCGGCAGCGATATGGATGGGCATGCCCGTCTCGTGTGATAAGCGCTGATCGAGACCGGCCAACAGTGCGCCACCACCGGTGATGGTGATGCCTTGCTGCATGATGTCGGCGGCCAACTCGGGCGGTGTTTTGTCGAGGGTGGTCTTCACGGCGTCAACAATGGCAGATACCGGCTCGGCGATGGCTTCGCGCACCTGCTCGGTGGTGATCTCGAGCGTGCGCGGGAGGCCACTGATGAGGTCGCGGCCACGGATGTCGGCGGTGAGTTCGATGTCGAGCGGCCACGCCGAACCCATATGAATCTTGATTTCCTCGGCGGTGCGCTCGCCCACTGCCAACGAGAACTCTTTTTTGAGGTACTGCAAAATGGCGTCGTCGAGTTCGTCGCCCGCGACTCGAACCGACTGGGCGGTGACAATGCCGCCGAGCGAAATCACTGCGACCTCGGTAGTGCCGCCGCCGATATCGACGATCATGTTGCCGCTGGGCTCGTGCACTGGAAGGTCGGCGCCGATAGCGGCGGCCATTGGCTCTTCGATGATGTGCACCGGTTTGCGAGCACCGGCGAACTCGGCTGCATCTTGCACGGCGCGCTGCTCGACACCCGTAATGCCCGATGGAACGCAGATCACCATGCGCGGCTTGCTCCACTTGCTGGCATGCACCTTTTGGATGAAATAGCGAAGCATCTTTTCGCACACATCGAAGTCGGCGATGACGCCGTCTTTGAGCGGCCGAACCACTTTGATATGGCCAGGCGTGCGGCCCATCATCCGCTTGGCTTCGAACCCCACTGCAACGGGACGACCATCGTTGACATTGAGCGCCACAACCGACGGTTCGTTGAGCACGATGCCCTGTCCACGCGCGTAAATGAGCGTGTTCGCTGTGCCCAAATCGATGGCAAGGTCTCGACCGAGGGCAAGCGGATTGTTACGGGCCATGGGAAAAACCTTCCGAAGCGGCGGTGCCGTTCCCGGTCATGGTAGCGGACGGGCGGATTGTTACAGATTCGGGAAGAAAATGCCGATCTCGCGCTGCGCCGACTCGAGCGAATCACTGCCATGAACCAAGTTTTCGGTGAACAAGATGCCGAGGTCGCCACGGATGGTGCCCGGGGCAGCCTTACGGGGGTTGGTGGCGCCAACGAGTGTGCGCACCACTTCCCAAGTGTCTTCAGGACCCTCGATGACCATGGCCACTACTGGGCCACGAGACATGAACTCAACGAGTTCGCCGTAGAAGCCCTTGCCCTGATGCTCTTCGTAGTGACGAGCGAGGATCTCGCTATCGAGCTGGCGCAGTTCCATCGCAGCGATGGTGAGGTTCTTGGCCTCGAAACGCGAGGTGATCTGGCCGATCAAACCGCGTTCGACGGCATCGGGCTTGAGGAGGACGAGAGTGCGATCAGACATGGAGCCAAAGGCTACGGCGCCGCGACCAGTTCGCCTACCGCAGCGGCCAGTAGGCACTGGCAATCAGCGCTGCGGCGAACTAGGCGATGCGACGGGTGATCATGAACGGGCGGGCTTCGCCCACCACATACATCGAGCCCGACACCACGATGGCATCGTCGACCGTGGCCATATCGAGCGCGCGTTGGCACGCCGCCGACACTGATGCGACTTCGTAGACATCGTCGCAGCCAACGCGCCGAGCTATCGCTGCCAACTCGTTGACCGGCAGACCGCGTGGCGATGGAGCAGTGCAGCAGATGACCACGTCGTACTCTTCGGCACGCAACGCGCCGAGCAGCTGCGCAGGATCGCGACCGCGCAAGCATCCAACGATCAAGATGCGCCGACCCTCGGGATGAAAATCTTCGAAGAACACCTGCGCGCATGTGTCGGCGCCGGCGGGATTGTGTGCGCCATCGACAATGACCAACGGAAGGTGGTTCAGTACCTCGAAACGGCCGGGCATATGCACATTTCGAAACGCCTCGAGTACCAGTTCTTCTGGAACCGGAGATGCAAAAAAGGCCTCGACCGCTGCCAGTGCTACGGCTGCGTTGTCGCCTTGATGCTGTCCGTGCAAGGGAACAAACACATCGGAATACACGGTGGTCTGAGTACGCAGATCGACGAGCCGCCCGCCAACCGCAAGCTGATTCTCAATGCAGTCGAACTGCTCGCCACGCTCGAACACCACAGCGCCACCCTCGGCCCGGAAGATCTCAACAAGTTCGGGATCGGTCTCGCCGATAATGACCGCGCTATTGGGGGTAACGATGCCCGCCTTCTCGCGAGCAATATGGGCCTTTGTTGGGCCTGCGAACTCGGTGTGATCGAGGGCAACATTGGTCACCACGGCCACCTGGGCATCGACCACGTTGGTTGAGTCCCAACGACCGAGCAGGCCAACCTCTACTACGGCCACATCAATCGCGATGTCGCTGAACCATCGAAACGCCGCTGCGGTAGTGATCTCGAAATAGCTTGGAGTCACGCCAGCAAGCACCTCAAGGTCGGCGATTGCACCCACCTGCTCGCCGAACTCTTCGTCGCTGATTGGTTCGCAGTTGTAGGTCATGCGCTCGTTGACGCGCTCGAGGTGAGGACTTGAGAACGTGCCCACCGTGAGGCCGTGAGCCATCAGCAGTCGAGTGATCATCTGCGAGGTGGAACCCTTGCCATTGGTGCCAGTGATGTGAATCACCGGATACGTGGTCTGCGGATCGCCCATCACCGACATGAGTCGCTGAATCGAGGCCAACGACGGCGACTCGATCAGACCCGTCTTTTCGTAGGTGGCGTGCGCGTCGAGATATGCAAGAGCATCGGCGTAGTTCATGTGATGACAACCCTATGGGTGCGAGACGATGCCCGCAGGTCAGAAACGAAGAATCAGGAAGCGGCCCGACGAGGGCGCGTGGTGCGAACGGGTTCACGAGGAACCAACGTGGGATTCACCTTGTTCTTCACGGTGTCTTCGTCGATAGTGACCCGACCGATGTCGGTGCGGCCCGGCAGTTCGTACATCGTGTTGAGGAGAACCTCTTCGACGATGGACCGTAGGCCGCGAGCGCCAGTGCCTCGCAACAGCGCCTGATCGGCGATAGCGATGAGCGCTTCGGGGGTGAAGTCGAGCTCGACATCTTCGAACTCAAAGACCTTGTGATACTGCTTGACCAGCGAGTTCTTCGGCTCAGTGAGAATTTTGACCAGCGCCTCGTGATCGAGACTGCGCACGGCACCGACCATAGGGAGGCGTCCGATGAACTCAGGGATCATGCCGAACTTGAGCAGGTCCTCGGGCAGCACTTGGCCAAACAGTTGGCCGGCATCGCGGTCTTGCTTGGAGCGCACCGTGCTGTTGAAGCCCACGCCCTTGTGACCGATGCGTTGCTCGATGATCTGTTCGAGACCAGCGAAGGCGCCGCCGCAGATGAACAACACATTGGTGGTGTCGATCTGGATGAACTCTTGGTGCGGATGCTTGCGGCCACCTTGCGGCGGCACCGAAGCGACCGTGCCTTCAAGGATCTTCAACAGCGCCTGCTGCACGCCTTCGCCGCTGACGTCGCGGGTGATCGAGGGGTTCTCGCTCTTACGCGCAATCTTGTCGATCTCGTCGATGTAGATGATGCCCGTCTCGGCCTTCTTCACATCGAAGTCGGCGGCCTGGATCAGCTTGAGCAGAATGTTTTCGACGTCTTCGCCAACATAGCCAGCTTCGGTAAGCGCTGTTGCGTCAGCAACTGCGAACGGCACGTTGAGCATGCGCGCCAGCGTTTGGGCGAGGTGGGTCTTGCCGCAACCGGTAGGACCGAGCAGCAAGATGTTGCTCTTCGCGAGTTCGACTTCGTCACGGCGGCCAACGCCGACCACTTGCTGGTGCTGGATGCGGCGGTAGTGGTTGTACACCGACACCGACAAAATCTTCTTGGCATCGTCTTGGCCAACGACGTATTCATCGAGGAACGAACGAATTTCACGAGGTGTTGGCAGGTCTTCGAAACGCAGCTCGCTGGACTCAGTGAGTTCTTCTTCGATGATCTCGTTGCACAGATCGATGCACTCGTCGCAGATGTACACGCCTGGACCAGCGATGAGCTTCTTGACCTGCTTTTGGGACTTGCCACAAAAAGAACACTTCAGCAGTTCGCCGGTGTCACCAAACTTCGCCACTATTCCCCCTACCGGATCGGTTGGCGTGCGTTACCGAATTGGACCGGAGCGGTCGACAGCGGAACGAGATGTAATTACTTCATCGATAATGCCATACTCAACGGCCTGGGGCGCTTCAATCACGTAGTCGCGGTCGGTGTCGGCGTGAATTTTCTCGACGGTCTGGCCGGTGTGCTTGGCCAAGATCTCTTCGAGGAGATCACGCATACGCAGAATCTCTTTGGCTGCAAGCTCGAGGTCGGTGACTTGTCCGTAGCCAACCTGGCCCCATGGCTGATGCAGCAACACGCGGGCGTGTGGCAGTGCGAGGCGCTTGCCCTTGGTGCCTGCAGCCAGCAACACAGCGGCAGCCGAGGCGGCCTGTCCGAGGCAGATGGTGGCAATGTCGTTCTTGATGAACTGCATCGTGTCGTAGATGGCAAACAGCGCCGTGATGTCGCCACCGGGGCTGTTGATGTAGATGCTGATGTCCTTGTCAGGGTTCTCACTCTCGAGGTGAATGAGTTGCGCGCAGACAAGGTTGGCAACGGTGTCGTCAATAGCGGTAGGGATGAAGATGATGTTCTCGCGCAACATGCGCGAGTACAGATCTGAGTGACGCTCGCCGCGGCTTGTCGTCTCGATCACATTTGGTACGTAGTAGTTACGCACGGGTTCACGCATTGGACTCATTTGCAGTTCTCCTAGTGATCGTGATCGTGTTCGGCGTGGTCATGGTCGTGACCATCATGATCGTGGTCGTCACCATCATGGTCATGATCGTGGTCATGATCATGACCGAGAATGACATCGTTATCGATGATCTCACCCGCAGGGTCGACGATTTCTACATTGTGCAGCAACCAGTCGAGTGCTTTGGTCTTGCGAATTTGAGCACCAAGTTCGCTCATCGCATCGTTCTTCTCGTAGGCCTTGCGGACCTGCGCTGGACGCTGACGAACCTGCATGCCAATGCGCTCGAACTCACGCTCGAAGTCGTCGTCGTCGACGGAGAGGTCTTCGGCAACGGCCACGGCACGCAGCGCGAGATCGACCTTGACGGCTTTGAGCGACTGGACGCGCAAGCCTTCAACAAAGCTGTTCGCGTCTTGGCCTGTGGCTGACAGCCACTGGTCGAGTGCAATGCCCTGGCTCTGGAACTGCTGCACCGTGTTCTGCACACGAGCCTGCAGGTCGCCTTGAACCATTGCTTCTGGTGGCTCGATGTCGACCAACTCGGACAAGGCAGATGTAGCGCGATCGACGATTTGGCTACGAGCCTGATTGAGATGAGTCTCGCTGAGGCGGTCGTGCAGCGCGCTGCGCCAGCCAGCAACGGTGTCGTATTCGGCGATGTTGGAGTCGACCCACTCGTCGTTGAACTCGGGCAGGATGAGCTCTTGCACCTTGTTGATGGTGACTTCGAAGTCGGCTGGCTCTTCAGTGCCGTTGGGGATCAAGGTGAAGCTGAGATCGTCGCCAGCCTTGGCACCGACGAGTTGATCGTCGAAGCCTCCAGCGACCCAACCCTTGCCAACTTCGTAGAGCCAATCTTCGGTGTTGAGACCAACGACGGGCTCACCATTGCGCAGTCCCTGCAGGTTGAGCGTGACCTGATCGCCAACAGCAATGGCGCGCTCAACATCGGCGAGCGTTCCTTGACGGCTGAGTTCTTTTTTGACCTCGGCATCGATGTCGGCGTCGGTGCAGGTGATGGCCGGGACCTCGACACGCAAGCCGCCGTAGCCGGGCACAGTGACCTCGGGGCGGATCTCACACGTTGCGTCGAACGAGATAGGACCACTCTCTTCGCCACCGGTGATTTCAATCTCGGGCGTAGCGATGAGGTCGACATCGTG
>Ga0194043_1001399_pt1 | contig 13606 bp, 13 predicted proteins | sample JunL4415m_MetaG_FD_161274 | JGI IMG/M metagenome (GOLD analysis project Ga0194043, IMG submission 161274) | Anoxic zone freshwater microbial communities from boreal shield lake in IISD Experimental Lakes Area, Ontario, Canada - Jun2016-L442-15m | ecosystem: Environmental > Aquatic > Freshwater >...
CCCCCGAACCCCCCGCAACGGGCCTGCGGGGGCAACTGAGGCGCCGGAGCCCGGACCCATCGACTTCAGGTCCGGGCCCCGGCGGTCCACGCCTCGCCCTGCGTCACGCGGACCGCGGGCGAGGATGCGAACTGCTCAGTCGTCGCCTCCCCAGATCCCGGCCTTCAGGCCGAGCGGGGAGAACCACAGCGCGAACACGATCACTGTAGCCACGATGGCGATGATAATCACTGCGATCACGGTCGCCTCCAGTCTCAGAGAGAGGTCACCGGCGTGACCACGACGGCCTTGCCGAGGAAGTAGAACGCCAGACCCATGATCGCGATGATGACGAGGACGAGGATGGCCCCACCCAGATCGCGGCCCGGGGTGCGCTCGTCCTTGGGCACCAGCCACCAGGCCATCCACCTGGACAGCAGCCAGATGACGGGCCAGCCCAGGACGCCGACGCTGATGATGTTGCCGATGAAGTTGCCGGCCGGGATCGGGAGCCAGTCGAACAACGGGTTGAGGAAGAGGATCTCGAGCATCACGATCGGGTACAGACCCAGAAGGACGATGTAGTTGTTCTTCCAGGCGGGCGGCATCCCCTCACGCTGCGCCCCGAACGCGAACCAGTTGCCGAAGCCGTTGCGCGCCTCCCGGATGATCGACTTCTCGACGAAGCTCTCGGACTCCGCGATCAGAGCCTTGCGCTCGGGGGACGTCAGCCAGTCGTTGAGATGGTCGGGGGTGTCGAACTTGAGCATCGTGACGTAGTGCTCCTGGAACCCCTCGATCGGCGGCTGCACCTCGCAGCCGAGGTAGCCGGGGAACTTGGCCTGGGCGGCGTCCATGCGCTTGTGCCACGCCCGGAAGTCGCTCTCGGCGTGCGGCGCCACCTTGGTCATGATGACCGCCGTGGTCTCGGACCTCGGTCCCTGTCCGGCGCTGCCCATGAACACGTTGATGGCGTCGTCGCCCACGAGGACCGGCTGGATGCGCTTGAGCATGTCGGCGCGCTGCGCAGAGTCCAGCCAGGCGTGGAGTTGCTCCTGCGTCTCGAAGCGCTGGACGATCACCCAGTCGACCTGCGTGGGCGGGAACGGCGGGATGACCTCGCCCGAGACGAAGCCGGGGAAGCCGGCGACGAGCGTGCTCATCTCCGCCTGCCACGCGGCGAACTCCGGCTCGTGCTCGGGTGTCACGCAGGTGTTGGTGACGACCGTCGCGTGGGGACTCTCGGCCACGCCGGTCACCCCGCGTGCGCCAGGGCGAAGGCGTTGTGCTCGCGGACCACAGGCGCCATGTCGACGGTGACGACGACGCCATTGTCCACGATCACGCGGCCGTTGATGACGGTGTACCTGGCCTTCTGCGGGGCGCAGAACAGCGTCGCCGCGACCGGGTCCGTGAGGCCGCCGGCGTAGTCGACCGTGTTGAGGTCGATGCTGAAGAAGTCCGCGCACATGCCCGGGGCCAGGTGGCCGATGTCGTCGCGGCCGAGAACGGAGGCGCCGCCGCGCGTGGCGATCTCGATTGCCTCGCGAGCGGTCATCCACTCGTCGGCGCGTAGCGGGTCGGACGTGGACAGCACGGTCTGCGGGCCCTCCGGCGGGAGCAGGCCCATCTTGAGGCGGGCCAGCAGCATCGCCAGCCGGACCTCGCCGAGCATGTGGTTGCAGTCGTTGCTGGCGGAGCCGTCCACGCCGATGCCCACCCGAACGCCGGCGTCGCGGTACTTCTTGACCGGGGCGATGCCGGACGCCAGACGCATGTTGGAGGACGGGCAGTGCGCCACGCCGGTGCCGGTCTGGGCGAACTGGGCGATCTCTACGTCGTTCACGTGGATGGCGTGCGCGTACCAGACGTCGTCGCCCAGCCAGCCGACCGAGTCCATGTAGGCGACCGGACGCATCTTGTACATCTCCAGCGTGAACTTCTCCTCGTCGAACGTCTCGCAGAGGTGGGTGTGCAGGCCGACGCCCTTGTGCTTGCGCGCCAGCTCGGCGGACCCCGTCATCAGCTCCGGGGTGACGGAGAATGGCGAGCACGGGCCGAGCGTCACGGTGAGCATGGAGCCGCGCGACGGGTCGTGGAACTGGTCGATCACGCGCTCGGAGTCGATGAGGATCGCCTCCTCGTCCTCCACGCAGCTGTCCGGCGGCAGCCCGCCCCTGGACTTGCCCAGGGACATCGAGCCGCGGCAGGCGCCGAAGCGCACGCCGATCTCCGCGGCGGCGGCGATCTGGTCGTCGACCTTGCAGCCGCTCTGGAACACGTACGAGTGGTCGAACACCGTCGTGCAGCCGCTGGCGGCGAGCTCGGCGAGGCCGACCAGCGTGCTGCAGCGCGTCGCCGCCGGCGTGCGCTGCGCCCAGATCTCGTAGTGCGCGATGAGCCACGGGAACAGGTTGATGTTCTGCGCCTGCGGCAGGTTGCGCGTGAGCGTCTGGTCGAGGTGGTGGTGCGTGTTCACGAGGCCCGGCAGGACGACCTGACCAGAGAGGTCGAGGACCACGTCCGCGGTCTCGGGGAGCTCGGACGTGGGGCCGACCTGCTCGACGATGCCGTCACGGGCGAAGACCGCCCCGTCCTTGATCTCCCGGCGCTCGTCGTCCATCGTGACGAGGATCTCCGCATGACGCGCCAACAGTGTGCCCATTGCTCGCTCCTCCGTCTCCCGTGCGGTCGCGGCCACGGCGGTCGGCGACCCGCGGGTGCATTATCGGCGTCGCCGTCGGCGGACTCAAGCTTTCTGAGGTGGCGTTGGCCCGGGGGCCGGTCCGCCCCAGGCCAAGCCGGGACGGCTCGGCCGAGCGAGCCTTGCTCGGCCGAGCGAGCCTTGCCCGGCCGAGCGCGCACTTGCCCGGCCGAGCGCGCATTTGCCCGGCCGAGCGCGCATTTGCCCGGCCGTCCTTCGCTCTGCTATCGTTCAGTGGATATGGGCCGCGACGACGCACTTCACCCGACGGGAGCCCCCACACCGTGAACGGCCGCATGAAGCCCGCCGTGGGCCGCCTCCTGGACGACGCCCGCTTCTCGGTCGCCCCCCGCGGCGGCGAGGATGTCCTGCGCCAGGGCCTCATCATGCTCGCCTGCTACGCGGCCTACGACGTCTCTCGCGCCGTGGTCGTCGGCCGGGAGGCCGTCGCCATGGCCAACGGCCTCTTCTTCATGAACCTCGAGAAGGCCATGGGCATCTTCTGGGAGCCGTGGGTCCAGGGCCGCGTCAGCGCCTTCCCACCTCTCATGGACTTCCTCGTCTGGTCGTACGGCGCCCTGCACCTGCCGCTCATCATGGGTACCATGGTGTGGATCTTCACGCAGCGCCGCAGCAACTGGACGAAGTTCCGCGACTGGTTCCTGGCCATGAACTTCATGGCGCTCCTGCTCTACTTCCTGCTGCCCACGGCGCCGCCGCGCATGATCTTCACCTCCGGCGTCGCCGACATCAGCTACCTGCAGGGCAAACGGTCGGCGATCTTCGAGAACGGCTTCCTCGCCAACCCCTTCGCGGCCATGCCCAGCCTCCACTTCGCCTATGCGCTCTTCCTGGCGCTCGCCGTCTTCATGCTGGCCCGCCAGACCTGGCTGCGCTGGGGCGGCTTCGCCTACCCGGCGCTGGTGCTGCTCGCCATCGTCGCCACCGGCAACCACTTCATCGTCGATGCGGTCGGCAGCGTGCTCGTTCTGCTGGCTTCCTACGTCCTCGCCGTGAGCCTTCAGGCGAGTGACGTCACGGGTTCGCGCGCCGTGACGGCGCGCGAGCGCGACGGCTGACGTGGCCAACCTCAAGACCCGCTATACCGACGGAGCGCGCCGCGGCTTCTTCAAGGTCGGCGTCGTCCTCGCTCACCTCGGCGTCTCCGCCGACATGCTCACGGTCTTCGGGCTGCTGCTCCAGGTCGGCCTGGTGCCGCTCGTCCTTACCGGTCACTTCGTGTGGGCGGTGCCTCTGGGGGTCGTCGCGGGGTTCTGCGACGCCCTCGACGGCGCCGTGGCGCGCGCCGGCGCCGGCCCCACGAAGGCCGGCGCCTTCCTCGATTCGACCACCGACCGCATCTCCGAGCTTTTGGCCTCCGGGGCTCTCGTGATCTACTTCGCGCGTCTCGGCGAGTGGGCGCCCACGGTCGCCGTTCTGGTCTTCCTGGGGGCGGCGCAGATGGTCTCGTACACGCGCGCCCGCGCCGAGGCGCTCGGCGTGGAGTGCAAGGTAGGCCTGATGTCGCGGCCGGAGCGCCTCGTCCTGCTCGGTCTCGGCTTTCTGTTCTCGGGCTGGAGCATCGGCGACACCAGCGTGCTGGTCTGGGTCGTGTACCTGGCTGCGGCGCTCACCTCGCTGACCGTGGCGCACCGCATGGTCCACGTCATGCGCAAGCTGCGCGCGAGCCCGTGATATACTCTTGCGCGTTATCGTTGAGCCCGCGAGGAGCGTAGCTGACGCTCGCGGGCGGTGCGCATCGAGGCGGCCGCGCACGCGGCCGCTGCCAGTGGAGGTACACCGATCTTGGGTAATCCGGTACGCGTGGCGATCATCGGCGTCGGCAACTGCGCCTCGTCGTTCGTTCAGGGTGTGGAGTTCTACAAGAACGCCAGGAAGTCCGATTTCGTCCCCGGCCTCATGCACCCCGTGCTCGGCGGCTACCACATCCGCGACATCGAGTTCGTGGCCGCCATCGACATCGACAGGAACAAGGTGGGCAAGGACCTCAGCGAGGCCATCTTCACCGCGCCCAACAACACGGTGAAGTTCAGCGACGTGCCCAGGAAGGACGTCACCGTCGCGCGCGGCATGACCCACGACGGCCTCGGCAAATACCTCTCGCAGATCATCGAGAAGGCGCCCGGCGCCACCGCCGACATCGTCGGCATCCTCCGGGAGACCCAGGCCGACGTGGTGGTCAATTACCTGCCGGTGGGCAGCGAAGAGGCCACCAAGTGGTACACCGAGCAGATCCTCACGGCCGGCTGCGCCATGGTGAACTGCATCCCCGTGTTCCTCGCTCGCGAGCCCTACTGGCAGAAGCGCTTCGTCGAGGCCGGCGTGCCCATCATCGGCGACGACATCAAGAGCCAGGTCGGCGCCACCATCGTGCATCGCGTGCTCACGCGCCTCATGCGCGAGCGCGGCGTCAAGCTCGAGCGCACCAGCCAGCTCAACGTCGGCGGCAACACCGACTTTCTCAACATGCTCGAGCGCGAGCGCCTCGAGAGCAAGAAGATCAGCAAGACCAACGCCGTCACCAGCCAGCTCGACTACGACATGGGCGCCGACAACGTGCACATCGGCCCCAGCGACTACGTCAAGTGGCTCGACGACCGCAAGTGGGCCTACATCCGCATGGAGGGCCGCACCTTCGGCGACGTGCCGCTCAACATCGAGCTCAAGCTCGAGGTCGTCGACTCGCCCAACTCGGCGGGCATCGTCATCGACGCCGTGCGCTGCGCCAGGATCGGGCTGGACCGCGGGCTCGCCGGCTCCCTCGAGGGCCCCAGCAGCTATTTCATGAAGTCGCCGCCGGTGCAGCACCCGGACGATGAGTGCCGGCGCATGACCGAAGAGTTCATCGCCGGCGAGGGTTCCGCCGCTACCGCCGTCTGCCAGGGCTGACGCCTTTGGCCGCGCCCGTTCGCGGCGGCGTTTGCGGACGGGCCGGGGCCGAGAGGCCCCGGCCCGTCCGTCGCTGTGGCCGGCTCGCGGCGGCGGCGCCCGCCCGGCCACGTGCGGTAGCATGGGCGTCGTGAGTCACAAGATCGGCATCCTCACGCCCTTTCTCTGGACCACGCCCTCGGGCGTGAACCGCCAGGTCGAGGCGCTCGTCGAGCGGCTCACGGCGCACGGCCACCGCGTCACCGTGATCGCCCCCAGCGCCGACCGGCCGGCGGTCGGCGAGGCCCAGCGCCGCGTACGGGCGGTGCTCACCGGCGAGCGGCCGACGGTCTTTCTGCCGGACGAGCCGTACCCGCGCTACTTCTTCGCCGGCGCCACCTACGCGGTGCGCGAGAGCCGCTCGCTCAAGCTCATCGCCGCTCCGGCGGACCTCATCGCCAACATCGACGTGCTGCTCGAGGCCGAGGATCTCGATGTGCTGCACCTCCACGAGCCGTTCGTCCCCGGCCTCGGCTGGACGGCGCTGCGGCACGCCGGTTGCCCCCTGGTGGCCACGTTCCACGCCAACCCCGAGCGCCTGGCGCCGTTCTGGGCGACGCGGCCGCAACTGCGGCGCCTGTTCGACTCGCTGGACGCCGCCATCGCCTCGTCGCGGGCCACAAGGGACACGGCGGCGCTCACCTTTCCCGGCGCCTACCGCGTCATCCCGCCGGGCGTCGACCTGCAGCGCTTCCGCGCCGGCGACGGCATCCGCGCCGGCGACGGCATCCGCGCCGGCGACGGCATCCGCGCCGGCGACGGCATCCGCGCCGGCGACGGCATCCGCGCCGGCGACGGCATCCGCGCCGGCGACGGCAGGGAGCCCGGCCCGCTGCGCATCCTGTTCGCCGGCGTGGAGTCGCGGCGCAAGGGCCTCGGCGTGCTGCTCCGCGCGCTGCGCTTTCTGGACGACCGCGCCGCCGAGCTGACCCTGGACGTTTGCGGCGCCGACCGCCAGGAGCGGCGTTACGCGCGCCTCGTGCCGCCCGCCTTCGCGGGCCGCGTGCGCTTTCTCGGGCGCGTGCCCGACGCCGCCATGCCGGATCTGTACAGGCGCGCCGACGTGTTCTGCGCGCCGTCTCTGGGCCCCGAGACCGCCGGGGTGGCGCTGCTCGAGGCCATGGCCTGCGGCGCCGCCGTGGTGGCCTCGCGGCTGCCCGGCTACGACGAGGTCGTCTACGACGGTACCGACGGCCTGCTGACGCCGCCGCGGCGGCCGCGGGCGCTCGCCGCCGCCCTGCGGCGCCTGCTCGACGAGCCGGCGCTTGTCGGCCGCCTGGCGCACGAGGGGCTGCGCACCGTGCGCCGCTACGACTGGGAGCGCGTCGCCGGCGAGATCGAGGGCGTCTACGAGCAGGTGGCCGGGCGGCGGCGGCAGCCGCTGCCGCGCCGCCGCCGCCAGCAGCGCGAGCTGTTCGCCGACTTCCACGTCCACACCCACCACAGCAAGGACTGCGTGACGCCGGTGGCCGCCATCCTCGAGCGCGCCCGCGAAGTGGGGCTCGACGTGGTGGCCATCACCGACCACGACAGCGCCGCCGGCGGGCTCGAAGCGCGCGCGATCGCCGCGCGCTACGGCGTGCGCGTCATCGTCGGGGAGGAGGTCAAGACCAGCGAGGGCGAGGTCATCGGCCTGTTCCTGGAGCGCACGATCCCCGGCGGCATGACCTTCGCCGAGACGATCGCCGCCATCAAGGCGCAGGGCGGCGTCGTGTACGTGCCGCATCCGTTCGACCGCCTGCACACGATTCCCGGCCCGCGGGTGCTGCGCGCCAACGTCGCCGACATCGACGTGCTCGAGGTGTTCAACTCGCGGCTCGCCTTCCCCGGGTTCAACGAGCTCGCCGAGCGCTTCGCCCAGCGTTATCGTATCCCGGCGGCCGCGGGCAGCGACGCGCACGTGCTCCCCGGCATCGGCACCGCCCTGTGCGGCATCGACGACTTCTCCGGGCCGGGGGACTTCGTCGCGGCCCTCGCCGAGTGCCGCATCGTGCGCCGCCCCAGGAGCCGCATCTATCTGCAATCGCTCAAGCTCATCCAGACCACCATCGGCGGGCCGTCCCGCAGCGCGGGGCAGGATGACTCCCCTGCATAACGCACGGATAACGCGTCCCTCCGCGGATTCGCGGGGAGGTCGCGAGGAGTTGGCCGAACAGGCGCGAACTACCTAGCGAAGACCCCGAAGCGAGGTACCCGCGTGGCGCAACCCAATGAGATCTACGACAAGTACCTGACCCGGGCGATCTCGGAGATCAACGAGCTCACCGGCGAGATCCTCAGGTGCTCCCGGTGCAGCCACGCGCGCATCATGCCGGTCATCGGCTCCGGCCACCCGATGGCCGACATCTTCATGCTCAAGTACCAGGCGCGCCCGTCCGAGCTGCACGAAGGCGTGGCGTTCTTCGGGCGCGCCGGGACGGCGCTCATGAAGAGTTGCCAGCGACTCAAGATCGACCCGCTCCAGCTCTACGGGACCAACGTCGTCAAGTGCGGGGAGGTGCGCGGCGGCCAGCCCGAGGCCAGGTGCCTCGAGCACCTGCGCCGCGAGCTCGCCATCGTCAGCCCCAAGCTCATCGTGGTCATGGGCGCGGAGACCGTGCAGGCGCTCAACGCGGCCCAGGTCCCCCTCGCCCGGGAGGTCGCCTACGAGCCCGGCGAGATCGTGGAGCTCACGCCGGGTACCGAGGCGCTCGTGACCCCCGACATCGACGCGTCCCTCGACGAGCAGCGTCTCAAGGCCGCCTTCTGGCGCGCCTTCCGCCGTCTCGGCGAGTGGTACGACAACATCCCGCCGTACTGAGGGCAAGGCCATGAAGCGCCTGGCGCCGGCCCTCGCCGCGGGCGCCCTGATCGTCCTCTGGGGCTTTCTCAGCAGCAGGCTCCCGGCGCTGCCGGTGAGGGCGAACATCATGCTTTCCTCGGCGCTCGTCCTCTCGCTGGTCGCGGTGCTGGTGTGGGGGCTGTTGCCGCTGCACGCGCTGGGCCGCCGCCTGCCGTTGCTGACGGCGGCGGCCCTGCCGCTGGCCATCCTCTTCGTCTGGCTCGGCTGGGTGCCCCTCGCCAACGTCGCCAAGGTCGTGGCCGCGGCCGCCCTGGGCATCTGGATCGCCGAGGAGCTCGAGAAGCTGAGCTGGATCGTGGTCGTCGCCGTGGTTTCGGCGGCCGTCGATATCGTGAGCGTGGCGGTGGGCCCCACCAAGGCCATCCTCGGGCAGGGGCCGGTGGTGGTCGGCTACTTTACGATCGGCGTCACGTGGGCCGGCTACACGTACAAAGAGGCGTTCACTGGGCTGGGGATCAGCGATGTCATCTTCCTGGCGCTCTATCTGGGGGCGGCGCGGCGCTTCGAGCTGCGCGTGGGCTGGAGCGCCGTGGCCATGGTGGTCTCGTTCCTGGCGACCGTCGCGGCGGCGATGTGGTGGACGGCGCTGCCGGCGCTGCCGCTGCTGTCGGTGGCCTTCCTCGCCGTGAACGGCGACCTGCTGTGGACGAAGCTGCGGCGCGGCGGGGGGCCGGCGGGCGCAGCCTGACCGGCCTTGCTCGTTGTCAGGCGTCGCGGGTGAACAGGGCGACTGTCTCGATGTGATGCGTCTGCGGAAACATGTCGATGGGCGCGACCCGCTTCAGGCTGTAGCCCAGCTCCGCGAGCTCGGCGCCGTTGCCGGCCAGCGTGGTGGGGTTGCACGACACGTAGACGAAACGCTCCGCGCCGAGCGCCGCCGCGCGCTGCAGCGCCCTGCGGGCGAGCCCGGCGCGCGGCGGGTCGACGATGACGACCGCCGGGCGCTCGGCGTCGTCGGCGCGCCCCGCATCGAGCGTCGGGTGCGGCGGGAACCTGAGCAGCGGCCGCACGTCGCGAACGTGGAAGTCGATGTTGGCGACGCCGCTCAGACGCGCGTTCTCGCGGGCCGCCACGACGGCCGCTTCCTGGATCTCCACCGCCTGCACCTGCCGCGCGCCGCGGGCCAGGGGCAGACTGAGCGCGCCGATGCCGCAGTACAGGTCGACGGCCGGCCGCGCCGCGTCGGGGGCGGCGTAGGCCAAAGCCGTGGCGTAGAGGGTCTCGCACATGGCGCTGTTGGTCTGCAGGAAGGCCGCGGCCGGCACCTGCAGCTCGACGCCGGCGAGGCGCTCGTGGATGTGCGCCGGCCCGAGCAGCATGTGCGGGCCGTCGCCCACGGCCGCGTCGGCCGGCGTATCGTTGACCGTGACGCCGAACGACGTGCAGGCGCAGTCGGCGGTGACGCGGGCGAGGAGCTCGGCCTCCTCGGGAAAGCGCGCCGCGACGAAGAGGTTGAGCAGGAGGTCGCCGCTCGAAAGGCCCTCGCGGACCACCAGGTGGCGCAGCAGGCCGTGGTGGTGGTCCCGTCCGTAGGGGCGCAGGCCCAGGGCGCGCGCGGCGTCGGCGACGGCCTGCCGCGCCCTGTTGATGCGCACGGACGCCAAACGGCAGTCGGTGGTCTCGACGATCTCGCGCCAGGAGCCGCGGCGGTGCAGGCCGAGCTGCAGCTCGCCGTCCTCGGTCTCCCCGAACGAGTACTCCATCTTGTTGCGGTAGCGCCACGGATCGGCCATGCCGCGGATGGGCTCGAGCTCGTAGCCTTCGAGGTGGCCGATCCGTTGCAGCGACTCGACGACCTGCTGCTGCTTGAGCTCCAGTTGCGCCTCGTAGGCGAGGGTCTGCCACTCGCAGCCGCCGCAGTCGTCGGTGTGCTCGCAGACGGGCGCGATGCGGCGCGGGGAGGGGGTGAGGGTCTCGATGACCCGCGCCTCCGCGTAGCTCTTCTTGCGCTTCGTGACCTTGACGCGCACGCGGTCGCCGGGCACGGCGCCGCGCACGAAGACGACGAAGTCGTCGAGGCGCGCGACGCCCTGCCCGCCATAGGCGAGGGTGGTGACGTCCAGCTCGACGATGTCTCCGGGGCGCGGCGGCATGGGCGCCAGTGTACCCGCTGCCCCCGCGCGCCGCGAACCGTGGCGATTGTCAACCCGCGGGATCCCTCGCGGCCTGTGGACGGCGGCCCCAAGCTGGTAGAGTCGATGGTGGGCCGTCGGGGTGTGCGGCGGCCATGGTCCTGATGAGTCGTGCAAGGAGGGACAAGTGAGCGTGCCCGACCTCGAGACGTACCGGCGCCGCGCCGAGGAGTTCGTCGGCGCCCTCGACAGCGAGTACTACCAGCACTTCTCGGGCCGCAAGCCCGTCTGCGACACGGCGGCGGTCTACGACCTCTACCCCGAGCTGTTCACGCGCGCAGCCGTCGACGAGCTCGAGTCTCTGTGCCGGCGCACCGTCGAAGAAGACGCCAGGCGGCGCCTCACCTACCTCAGCGCCTTCACTATCGACGGGTTCATGGGCGCGCAGACCAGGCTTCTCGTCGATGAGATCGCCAACACCGAGGGCGCCGCGACCATCGTCGTCGATGGCGAGGCCATCGGCCTGCGCCAGGCCGGGGTGGTGCAGGGCAACGAGGCGAACGCCGCCCGCCGGGCGCGCATCCAGAGCGCCCGGCTGGCCGCTACCGAGCAGCATCTCAACCCTCTGCTCCAACGTCACTGGCGACGCTGCCACGACCTCGCCGCGGAGCTCGGCTATCCCAACTACATGGAGCTCTACTCCGAGGTCAAGGGTCTCGACTACGGTCTGCTGCGCGCCGAGCTCGAGGGTTTTCTGCGCGATACGGCGGGTCTCTACGAGCGCGTCATGGACCGCCTGGTCCGTGAGCGTCTGGGCGTCACTCTCGCGCGGCTCACCTACGCCGATCTGCCCTACCTGTGGCGCGCCCCCGGCTTCGACCACGTCTTCACCGCCGACGGCCTCGTGCCCGCCCTCCGGCGCACGCTCGCGGGCATGCGCATCGATCTCGACGCCCAGACCAACGTGCACCTCGACACCGAGGTCCGCGAGCTCAAGTCACCGCGCGCCTTCTGCGCGCCGGTGCGCGTGCCTGAGGAGATCTATCTGGTCGTCCTGCCTCACGGCGGCCAGGACGACTACGCCGCGCTGCTCCACGAGGCGGGACACACCGAGCACTTCGCGCACACGTCACCAGGGCTGCCCTTCGAGTACCGCTACCTCGGCGACAACGCCGTCACCGAGGCCTTCGCCTTCATCTTCGACCACCTTGTGGTCAACCGCCGCTGGCTGGCTCACTATCTGGACTTCACGGACGCCGACGACTTCGTGCGTTTCGCCAGCGTCAACGATCTCTACTTCATGCGCCGTTACGCCGCGAAGCTGGCCTACGAGACCGAACTGCACACGCAGACCGGGGAGCTGCGCGGCATGGCCGCCGAGTACAGCCGCAGGCTCAGCGAGGCCACCATGGTCGAGGTGCCCGAGCAGATGTATCTGGCCGACGTCGACGACGGCTTCTACTGCGCCAGCTATCTGCGCGCCTGGATGCTCGAGGGCGCCCTGCGCATGATGTTGCAGGACCGCCACGGCATGGACTGGTTCACCAACGACGCCGCCGGCGCCTGGCTCAAGGAGCTGTGGTCCTACGGCCAGCATTTCAGCGCCGAGAAGCTGCTCCTCAAGCAGGGCGGCGGGCGCCTCGACACCGACCCTCTGCGGCACCACTTCGAACGCGCCCTGGGCCGCTGAGGCCGGGCGCGCTCGCGGTCAGCGCGCCGCGAGCACGCTCACGAGCACGCGGCGCCGGCGGGGCCCGTCGAACTCGGCGAAGTACACGCCCTGCCACGTGCCCAGCCGCAGGCGGCCGTCCGCCAGCGGCACGCTGACGCTGCTGCCCATGAGGCTCGCCTTCACATGGGCGTCGGCGTTGCCTTCGAGGTGCGTGAACGGCAGGCTCTCGGGCACGAGACGCTCGAGAGCCAGCTTCATGTCGGTGCGCACCGACGGGTCGGCGTTCTCGTTGATGGTCACGCCGGCGGTGGTGTGGGGCACGTAGACCACCACCACGCCGTCGCGCACGCCGCTCTCGGCGGCCGCGGCGCCCACCCGCGTCGTGATGTCGACGAACACCACGCGCTCGCGGGTCTGGACCTCGAAGTCGGGCATGGCGTGACCTCCTAGAAGAGACCGAAGCGGCGCTTGCGGGGCGCCTCGGGACGGTGGGGGATGGTGCGCCTGTGCTGGAGCGCGGCGACGACGTCGGCGGTGGAGCGCACGGGGTCGGGCAGCTCCGTGTAGCAGGCCATGATCTGCCCGGCCACGTGCGCGTCGCTGCCGCCGGTGCGCGCCGCGCCGAGCTGGGCGGCGATCTGTTCGGCGGCGGTCACGTAGCGCTCGCCGAGCCAGTTGCCGTTGTAGACCTCCACCGCGTCGACCACGCCGGCGACCATGCGTTCGAGGCCTGGGTAGAAGGCGGAGCCGCTGCGCCCGCCGCCCGCCGCCGGGTGCACCCACACAACGGCGGCGTCGTCCGGGATCTCAGCGGCCCGCGGGGCGCCCTGCACGGCGGCGAACGTGCTCAGATAGTCGAGGTCTGGCGAGAAGACGACGAAGTCGCCGAACAGCGTGCTGATCTCGACGCCGTGGACGAGCAGCACGCCTTCGGCGGCGAGCGCCGGGGCCAGCTTGCGGTTGTCCGACAGGTCGCCGTGATTGGTGAGCGCCACGGCTTCGACGCCGTGCTCGACGCACCAGGCGATGTAGTCGCGGAAGCTGATCTGCGAGCAGTCCGAGGCGGGGTAGGTGTGGGTGTGCAGGTCGACGTTCATGGGCTGCGATTATAGACTTCCGGGCACCATGCAGGGCACCCTCGATACTTTCGGCGTGGTCGAGATCCTCCAGACACTCGGCCGTGCGCGGCGCTCCGGCACACTGCACATCGAGTGTCCCGCGCGGCTCATCGACGTGCACTTCGTGCAGGGCCGCATCGCCGAGACGCGCGACTCCACGCGCGTGGCCACCGACACCGTCATCGGCAGCCAGTTGCTCAAGCGCTCGCTGGTCAGCGACGTCCAGCTCCTGGAGGCCCTCGCGAGCCAGGAGGCGAGCCCGCGCCCGCT
>Ga0194043_1001403_pt1 | contig 13597 bp, 12 predicted proteins | sample JunL4415m_MetaG_FD_161274 | JGI IMG/M metagenome (GOLD analysis project Ga0194043, IMG submission 161274) | Anoxic zone freshwater microbial communities from boreal shield lake in IISD Experimental Lakes Area, Ontario, Canada - Jun2016-L442-15m | ecosystem: Environmental > Aquatic > Freshwater >...
GCCCGTATCGGATTGTTCGGTGGCACATTCGACCCCCCGCACGTCGGACACCTTGTCACGGCTGTCAATGTGCGACACGCTTTGCAACTCGATGTGGTGGTGCTGATGGTGGCCAGTGTGCCCTGGCAAAAGGAATCCAGCCGCCGTATCACGCCTGCTGAGGACCGTTTTGCACTTGTTCAAGCAGCGGTAGCCGACGTGCCAGGGCTTGAGGCTGGCCGAATCGAGATCGACCTTGGCGGGCCCAGTTACACCGCCAACACGCTGGCGATTCTTGCTGATGAGAACCCGGGCGCCGATCTGTTCACCATTGTTGGTTTCGACGCTGCTGCCGGATTCACCACGTGGGAGCGCTACCACGATGTTGCGGCCCGGTCGTCGCTGGTCGTTGTCGACCGGCCCGGCGTGTCGGCCACGCTGCCCGAGCAGTTCCACTGGCATCATGTTGAGGTGCCGCACCTCGACGTGTCGAGCACCGACCTGCGCTCGCGTTTCAGCGATAGTCGCCCGCTTGACTATTTGATTACCGAACCGGTGTTGGCGGTTATCCGCGAACGTGATCTGTATGTAGGAGCTCAATGACGGCCTTGGATTCTCGTCGACGTATGCGAACCCTCGCTGCGGCCATGGCTGGCGTGGTCGTGTTGGGCGCTGCTCCGGTGCTGGGCTACTTCGGCGCCGATGTGCTGCGCAACTCAAAGGCTGGCACCGAGGCCGCCACGATCCCTGAGGTGCCCTTCCCATCAACCCCAACGGCTGTGTTGGCGGTGGTCAACGACCAACAAGATGTCACTGCCTTGGCTGTGATGATTCTGGCCCCCGGAACAGGTCGTGGCGGCACGCTGGTGTCGTTCCCCACGAATGCTTCGCGGGCGCAGACCCTGAATGACGTCAACGTGCCGGTGGCCGCCAGTTTTGTAACGGGTGGCGCCGACGGGCTACTCGGTGATGTTGAGTCGCTCAGCAGTGTGACCCTCAACTTCAATGCGATCGCTACCGAGGCCGATCTCGCCGCGTTGCTTGGGCCGGTCGGGTCACTGCCGGTCACCTTTCCGAATCCAGTCGTCAAGACCGATGCAGAGGGCGCCGGAACAACGTTGTTTCCGGCTGGCCCGGCCACGCTGTCGGCGGCGCAGGCAGCAAGTGTGCTCACGGCTGCCGATCCCACCCAGCCCGAGAGGGGGCGCCTCGCCAACGTGCGCTCGGTGTGGACAGCGCTCGCAGCCACAGTGGGGCCTGGCCTTGCCGCAGAGAACCCCACCGCTGCAGCGCCGAAGAACTTCACTGAGTTCCTTGCCCATTTCTTGGCAGGGCCGGTGCAGGTCTACAACGACCTCAACACCGTGCCACTCACGGGTGCTGCGAATCCGAAGCATCTTGACGTGGGCAGTCTTGATCGCTCGTCGGTAGTGGTCGTGATGGCCTCAGTGGCGCCGGGTGCGATGATCGCCCCGAATCCAAACCTGAGCTTTCGCATCGAGAACGGTCTCACCGATGCCGACGTGGCCGCCGCTGGCCTCAGTGGCTATACCAGTGCCTCGCTGAGTCGCGACATCATTGCCCGGCTGATCTTCCTGCAGAGCAACGTCGTTTCGGTTTCCTCCGAAATCGCCACGTTGCCCACGAAAGTGGTGCCCGACAAGACCATCGTGTTTACGCTCAACGACGTGCAGCCGGCTGAGGAGAAAGACTTCATTGCTCTGTACGGTCCGGTTGAGTTCCGTCGGCCAACTGTGGTGTATCCGCTGGTCGATATCACGGTGGTTATCGGACGCAGCTATCTCGCTGAGGTGAAGAAAAATCTTGAAGCCTCAGCATCTGGATCTGCCCCCGGTGGCACAGCCACCACGGTTGTCGACCCATCCGCCGCTACGGTGTCTTCCTGATATGACTGCTGACCTGAGCTCCGAAGATCTGGCCATCGTTGCGGCCCGCGCCGCCGACGACAAAATGGCTACCGACACCTTGGTGCTCGAGGTGGGTCCGATTCTGGCCATCACCGAGTTTTTCGTGATCACCAGTGCCTCGAACCGGCGTCTGGTGCGTGCTGTGGCCGACGAGGTTGAGGCCAAGGTGCGTGAGGCTTCGGGTCGGTCACCGCTTCGTGTTGAGGGTGCTCGAGAGCAGCAGTGGGTGCTCATCGACTACGGCGATGTGGTTGTGCACGTGTTCAGCGACGAGACCCGATCGTTCTACGAGATCGAGCGTTTGTATCGAGATGCGCCGATCGTTGAGTGGATCGATCCGGCGCTGGCTGCCAAAGCCACGAGCTGATTCGGGGTCGCAGCGGCGCCGTGACCGACGGCACGATCGCTGATAGGGATAGGTCGGCTATGGTCTATCACTGTTATGAATATGCTCCTGTCAGGACCCTTCGACACCGCTGAATTGCCGCGCATCGCGCCGGCGCCAGTAACGGTGACGGTCTCTCGCATGGTGGAGCCCGGTCGCGAACACGAGTTCAGCCAATGGGCTGAGACGATGGTTCAGCGGGCGAACGCATTCCCGGGCAGCCTTGGCGGCGGCGTGTTGGCGCCAGGTCCAGACGGCGGCGAGTTCCAGATTGTGTTCCGTTTTGTCGACGGCCTGGCACTGCGCTTGTGGGAGCGTTCGCCGCAGCGTGCAGCGCTGTTGGCCGAAGCTGATCGGTTTGTCACGTGCGAACGGGTGCACCGCACCGTTGGTGTTGAGGAATGGTTCGACCTGCCGTCGCGGTCAGAGCCGGCTCGTCCGCTGTGGCGTCGCATTGTCACTGACGTGGCATGGGTGTACCCAGTAGCGCTGCTCGCCTCGCTGTTTGTGGCGCCGTTACTTGCGCGTTTGCCGGTGAGCGCACGCACGTTGTTGTCGGCAGCACTGGTCACCATGGTGATGCGTTTGGCCGTTGGGCCGGTGCGATCTCGGCTTCGGTCTCGTCGTCGGCTCTAAGGAATCTCTCGCTGTCGCGTTTGTACCTTGCATGTCGCGCTGGTATCTTCATCTTCCCGATTCGGGGCTGTAGCTCAGTTGGCAGAGCACTTCCATGGCATGGAAGGGGTCAGGGGTTCGATTCCCCTCAGCTCCACAATTGCATTTGTCGTTGCGGTTGCGTGCGTCCCGTGGCTTGACCCTGAGCCAGGTTGATCTCGTACCATCTTGGCGTGGACATCTTGAATCGAATACTGCCGTGGGATGGCTGGGGCGGCCGGGTGATGGCGACGGTTATGGCTCGGGGCAACGCAGACATGGAGATCGCAGCCGTTGAGCTGGCGAACCCAAGATCTGACGCCAATGTCGTGATGATTGGTTGCGGACCGGGTGTCGGTGTGGTCGCAGGTGCTCGTCGCACGCCGAACGGAATGGTGATCGGTCTCGACCCGTCGGCGGTGATGGTCGAACGGACCCGCACTCGGACTCGCCGAGCGCGAGTCGAGCACCTCACGAGGGTCGAGCAGGCTGCGGCAGAGTTGCTCCCAGTGCCAGATCGTTCGCAAGATGCCGTGGTCAGTGTGAACAACATTCAACTGTGGAAAGACCGGGCTGTCGGCCTCGACGAATGCGTTCGCGTCCTCGCTCCCGGAGGCGTGGTGGTCGTGCTTCTGCACACGTGGGCTATCCCCGACGCCGTACCCGATGATGAGTGGGTCGCACAGTTGAGTGTCGACCTGTCGGCCCGTGACCTGAGGGTGGATCCAGCGCAGACCCGCCGCTTTCGATCCGGCCCCGCCATGGTTCTTATCGCAAGATCTGTGGGGTAGCTGCCGCAACACGCCGTGCTCGCGGGTCAGACGCTCCGGGTGACTTCGAGGCCTTCGAATGTGCCGTCGGCGCGCCACTGTTCGAGACGCTCGATGTATTCGAAAGGTCGGCCCATGTAGGCGCCGGAACGCGCGGAGCGCATGTCGCCGCCGCCTTCGTTGTTGAGGTACCCCGGCGTACACGTTTCGTTGTAGCGACCGAGCTTCATCAGGTTGGTCAAGATGATGTTGAACCATTCACGTTCGGCTTCGGCAGTTGGCTCAATCATGTCGATGTTTTGTTCCTCGCAGCGGGCGATCACGTTCGCGATGTGGCGCGCAGTCGCGCTAATCGGATGCAAGAAATTGACCGCTTGGCCGCCTTGCACCGTGCTGATCATGAGCAAGTTCGGGAACCCTCGGGTATGCACCCCAAACAGCGTGGATGGTCCATCGGCCCATGCTTCGCTCAGTGCGACTCCGTCGTGGCCACGCGGATCAAAACCCAAGCGATGCGTGTAGTCCGTCATCACTTCGAAACCCGATGCGTAGATCAGACAATCGACGGGGTATTCGACGCCATCGACCACAACGCCCGTTGGCGTGATGGCTTCCACACCTTTGCCGTCAGTGTCGACGAGCGTCACGTTGGGGCGGTTAAACGACGGCAGGTATTCATCGTGGAAACAGAGCCGTTTGCAGAGCTGGTTGTAGTAGGGCTTCAACGATTCTGCGGTCTTGGGGTCTTGCACAATGTCGGCGATGCGGGTCCGCACGCGTTCCATGTTTTCGAAATCGATGCGTTCGAGTTCGGCTTCGCGCTCTTTTGTTGCGGCCGGAGCGCGCGTGTCGACGAAGAGCATCTCGCCCCAACCGTCTTGGATGAGATCAACTTCGGGCTGATCGCCAATGACCAACGCGGTGAAGTTGTCGATGCGTTCTTGTTGCCAGCCGGGCTTTAGTGATGCAACCCATTGTGGATCGGTCGTCTGATTGTTCCGCACGCCAACGCTCGACGGTGTGCGTTGAAATACGAAAAGTTCCTGTGCGGCTTCGGCGAGCTTTGGTATCGCCTGCACTGCGGTGGCGCCAGTGCCGATGATGCCAACACGTTTGTCGGCGAGCTTGTCCATGGGCTGCAGCGGGCCGCCGCCGGTATACGCATAGTCCCAACGACTGGTGTGAAAGCTATGGCCGCGGAACGTAGAAATCCCTGTAATTCCAGGCAGTTTTGCTTTGTGTAACACCCCGCCCGCGACAACTAAGAAACGGCTCGTGAGGCGGTCGCCGCGCGTAGTAGTGACAATCCAACGATGCGCGACGTCGTCCCAGACGGCGTCTTCAACTTCGGTTTGGAACATTGCCGCGCGGTAGAGATCAAACTTTGTGGCGAGGAGTTGGCAGTACGCAAAGATTTCTGGCGCCTTCGCGTACTTTTCGGTAGGCATATAGCCGGTTTCTTCGAGCATCGGCAGGTAGGAATACGACTCCACGTCGCACGCGGCGCCCGGGTACCGGTTCCAGTACCAAGTGCCGCCAAAGTCGCCGGCCTTGTCGATGATGCGGATGCTGTCGACGCCTTCTTTGCGCAAATTCGCGGCCGCGAGCATCCCTCCAAAGCCGCCTCCTACGATGACCACTTCAACGTCTTGTGCGATCGAGTCCCGGGTGAAGCCGGGTTCGGCATACGGGTCGGCATCGATGTCTTTGAATACCGCATCGAGTTCGAGATATTGGTGTATTCCGTCTTCACGCAGCCGTTTTTCGCGCTCGATGCGGTAACGGTCTCGCAGTTGCTCCTCAGAAAGTTGAACCGCGTATGCGCCGTCCTGGGCCATTCGAACTGTGCTCCTTGATCATTCCTGCGCGACTGAACTCCGCCTCAAACGGAATGCTACTGGTAGCCCGACGGGGCGATGACTTCGGTGGCTCAAGCTAAGGGTTGCAACCGATTACGGCCGTAAGGTTTGCGCCAGTCAGCCACAGCGCACGCCAGCCGAGATCCCGGGTGCGATTTCAGCGCATTCATCGCCGGCTCCGACAGGTCAATTGACCTCACTCGGGTTAGATTTCCCCAATGCTTTCTTCTGCGCGTGTGGTCCACGTCGGCGACCTCTCCGACAACGATCTTGCCTCGCTCGGCATCGCCCGCGGCGAAACGTTGCAGGTGGCTGAGTGGTTCGTCCGCCCCGATTCGCTGCGTCCGGAAGCTGTGCGGATGCCGCGCGAAACGGCCGTGACGGGTGCGTTTACCCGCATCCGCGTGATCGATTCCTCGCTGGCTGCGATTGTGGCCACCGCAGGAGTTCGCTTCACCGATGTGCCTGCGATCGTTGCGTGCAAAACCTCCGACGGCAGCGTGATCGTTACGGCGATCGAACCCGATCGCCTGCGCGGTGTCGCCGAACACCGCCGGTTCCTCGACCGCCTCACTGCACCGGCGGGGAGCGAAACCGGCAGCATTGGCGTGGGAATCGTGGGCTATGGCCCGTTCGGTGGCATGGGTTACACCCATGGGCTGGCGGCAACAGAGACCGACGGGCTTCATCTTGCTGGCATCTGCGATACCAACGCCGAGCGGCGTGAAGCTGCGTTGGTTGACTTTCCGCATGTCAGCGCATACACCGAACTCGAATCGTTAGCCAGTGACGACAACGTTGGCGTAGTCATTGTGGCCACTCCGCCTGTTCTGCACGCCCCGATTGCTCTGGCGCTGTTACGCGCTGGCAAGCACGTAGTCGTCGAGAAGCCGATGTGCCTCACCGCGGCCGACGCCGACATGCTGCTCAGCGAAGCCGCCGCTGTTGGTCGAACCATCACTGTGCACCAGAGTCGCCGCTGGGATGGCGATTACCTTGCGCTGCGGCGGGCGATCGATGGCGGCATGATCGGCGACGTGTTCACCATTGAGACCTTCGTTGGGTCGTTCGAGCATCCGTGCCGGTGGTGGCACAGCGATGAAGCCCTCTCTGGCGGGGCGGTGTACGACTGGGGCTCTCACCACATCGATTGGATTCTGCAAATTTTCGGCGGGCCGCCCGACACCGTGCGAGCCTCGTCGCACAAGCGCGTGTGGCACGACGTGACGAACTCGGACCAGATCGACGTGCAGATGCGCTGGGCCGATGGGCGTGAAGCGCGCTTTATCCAAAGCGATGTCGCCGCCATCCGCAAACCGAAGTTTTTCGTTCAGGGAACCGCAGGCACGATTGCAGCCGACTATCGACCGGTGATCACCGACGATCTCGTCGCTGGCCGCGGCCATGTGCCGACCAGTTGGCATCACGCCGAGGTCGCCCCGAGCTTGCGCGTTGCCCGATACGAGCCGGGCTTTGGCATTGTCGAGATGACGCTGCCTCCAGTTCGCACTGTTGGCTGGCCCTTCCATCGGGCGCTTGCCGATCACTTATTGCTCGGTGAACCCAGCCCCGTGCCTGCTGAGCAGTCGCGCGACGTGGTCGATGTTCTTGAGCGTGCGCACCTATCGGCGGCAAGCTCGGCAGTGGTGTCGGGTGCCTGACACGGTGGTCGGGCCGGTCACGATCGGCGTGCTCGGTGGCACATCGTGGATCGCCAACGAAGCAGTGATCCCTGCGATCCACGCCAGCGCAGGCGCCATGTTGGGAAGCGTAGGTTCGCGAAGCGGTTCGATCAGCTACGCCGACGTGCTTGCCGATCCCTTGGTTGACGCTGTGTACATCGCGCTCCCGAACGACATGCACCTCGAGTGGGTGCTGGCCGCCGCGGCAGCGCACAAACACGTGTTGTGTGAAAAGCCGATGGGGGTTTCGCCAGCCGAAGTCCGCAGCATGATTGAGGCGTGCGATGCCGCCGGAGTATTGCTGGCCGAGGCATTCATGACCCCGTTTCATCCTCGAAGCGCTGCGATCGATGCGTGCCTGCGCTCTGGCGAACTTGGCGAGATCCGCCACATGGATGCTGCCTTCACCTTTTGCCTCGCGCCGGGCGACAACTACCGCTGGTTGGGCGAGCGTGGTGGCGGGGCACTGCTTGATGTCGGGATCTATTGCCTCTCGCCGCTGCTAACTGCGATGGGAGGCCCGCCGTCGAACGTCGCAGCGCGGGCCGCCACTATCGGCAACGTCGATGCCACCACAGCCGTTTGGCTTGAGTGGTCGACCGGTGCAACCGCTTCGGTAATCACCTCGATCGAACTGGCCGAGCGTCAGTCGCTGCTCGTGTGCGGTACCAGCGCCAGCCTCAGTGTCGATCGACCGTTCACGCCAGGCAAACACGACACATCGTTTTCGATCACCCGCACAGATGGCAGGGTTGAACACCGAACAACCGCGGGTGGCAACAGCTATCTCGCGATGATCGAAGCGTTTGCTACTGCGGTACACGGGCGGGCGAAATGGCCGCGACCGCAGAGCGAAGTGGTCATCCTGGCCGAGTTGTGCGACCGAATCCGCGAAGTCGCCTCAGGGTCAGGAGCAACGCTGTGACGTCATCGGAACACATGGTCGAGGTCGCAGCCGGGGTGCAACTTCGAATCATTGCCACCAACATGGAAGGGACCCAAGTCCCGTTCCTGCTCGTGCACGGTCTCGCCTCGAACGCCCGAATGTGGGACGGGGTCGCCGCAGTGCTTGCCGCTGCCGGCCATCCCGTTGTGGCGGTTGATCAACGTGGTCACGGGCGGTCGAGTAAGCCCGATGAGGGCTACGATTTTGTCACGGTTGTTGCTGATCTCGTGGCGCTGATCGCATCGCTTGGATGGGTTCGGCCCGTCGTAGTGGGCCAGTCTTGGGGAGGCAACGTCGTCGTCGAGTTTGGCGCGACCCATCCGCATCTCGCCGGTGCGATCGCTGCTGTAGACGGCGGGTTCATTGAATTGGGCGATCGTTTCGCCACATGGGATGAATGCCGCGAAGTTCTGGCGCCGCCGCGACTCATCGGCACGCCGGTCGCCACGATGGAGCGATGGATTCGCGAGGGCCACTCGAGTTGGCCCGAAACGGGAATCGCCGGTTCGATGGCAAATTTTGAGGTCCGAGCTGATGGCACCATCGCCCCGTGGCTGACCTTCGATCGACACATGCTGATTCTCGAGGCGCTCTACGCACACCGCCCGTCGCAGCGGTATTCCCAAATTGCCGTCCCCACACTGCTCATTCCCGCCGACACCGGCGACGTGGCGTGGACGCACGACAAGCGCGCCGCCGTCGATGCAGCGCTTGCCTTGCTGAGCGATGGAGACGTGCGATGGTTCTCGCCAGCACACCACGACATCCACGCGCAGCATCCGGTCGAGTTGGCCGAAGTATTAATTGACCTCTCCCACAAAGGACGTGCTCGGTGACCCGCCTACTGACAATCATGGGAAGTGGCGAGACGGCACCGACAATGGTGAAGCCGCATCGCATCGTGTTTGAGCGCCTCGAGGCCGACGCGCCAGGTGCGGTTCCAGCGGTGTTCCTCGACACGCCGTTCGGGTTTCAGGAAAACGCCGATGAGCTCTCCGCCAAGACCGTTGCCTACTTCGAGACAAGTCTCACCCGAACGATCGGTGTCGCTGGCATCCAACGCCTTGAGACCGCGAGCACATTGCAGCGCGAGGCTGCGTTCGCCCGCATCCGCCTTGCGCAGTTCGTCTTCGCCGGCCCGGGCAGCCCCACCTATGCGCTGCGGCAGTGGGCCGGTACCCCGGTTCCTGACCTCCTCGCTGAGAAGCTGCGGACCGGGGGTGCCGTTACGTTCTCGAGCGCAGCCGCGCTCACGCTTGGGCTGGCAACGGTTCCGGTATACGAGGTGTACAAGTCCGGGGCGGATCCGTATTGGCTCGATGGACTCGACCTGTTGTCACCGATTGGTCTGCCGGTGGCGGTGATCCCTCACTACAACAACGCCGAAGGTGGACATCACGACACACGGTTCTGCTACCTCGGAGAGCGCCGCTTGACGATGATGGAGCAACTCTTGCCCGATGGCGCGTTTGTGCTGGGGCTCGACGAGCACACCGGGGTGATCCTTGACCTCGAAGCCGACACCGCATCGGTCGTCGGTCTCGGCGTACTCACCCTGCGTCGAGGCGGGAAATCGACCGAGATCCACACGGGCCAGACAGTGCCGATCGATATGTTGCGCGCCGGCCCCGCATCGAGCCCGGGTTCATCGCGGGGGTCGACCTCGCCTGCCTCGACCACTGCTCCCGCTACGGTCGAGGTTGCGACGCAGCCAGCTGGCTCTCTCGCTGAACCATCAGCGGCACCGTCGTTAGCCGGCGACGCAGAGCGACTCGGAACTATTTTTGACGAAGCGCTGGCGAGTCGAGATGCTGCTCGGGCCGTGTCTGCGGTGCTTGATCTCGACGAGGCGATCGTTGGTTGGTCGACAGACACGTTGCAAAGTGATGCCGCAACGCGAGCCCGTGCGTTGTTGCGCTCGATGATCGTCCGACTCGGTGAGGCTGCGGTTGGGGGCCTCGCTGATCCGCGTTCCATCCTTGGACCGGTCATCGATGTGGCGCTGAATGCGCGCCTCGAGGTGCGCGCCGCCAAGCGATACGACCTGTCCGACGTGATCCGCGATGGTCTCGCCGCTGCAGGTGTTGAGGTGCGCGATACCCCCGATGGTCAAGTCTGGGAGCTCGTACCGGCGAGCTGAATTACGGCTTGATCAAGCCCAGCGAATTCATTGGAACAACTCGTTTAGTGATGGCCAAGTCCTGCAACATTGCGGCGGCCACGACTGCCGGTCACCACGAAAACCACCAAGAACACGATCGATGCGATAAGGATGATGGTGGCTCCAGGCGACACGTCGATGTGGTAGCTCAGAAGCATGCCCGTGAAGCCGCACAGGGCTCCGATGATCGGCGCGATCGTGAGCATTCTTGCGAACGAGTTCGTCATCATTCGTGCCGTTGCCGCCGGAGTGACGAGCATTGCGCTGATCAGGAGCACCCCCATCACCTTCATGGTGAACAGGATCGTGATCGCCAGCATCAGCATCAGCAGTGCTTCCATTCGGGCCACGTTGACACCGGAGACATTGGCGACCTCGGGATCGAACGTGGCAAACAGCAAGTGGCGGTAGCAGGCATAGATCACCACAACCGACAACGCTCCGGCCCCAATAACAGCGATCACATCGGAGCCACCGACCCCGAGGATCGAGCCGAACAGCACGGCGTCGATCGATCGCTTTGCTTGGCCAAAAAGGTTCGACAGCGCTAGGCCCATTGCGAACGAGGCCGTGGTGATCACGCCGATCGCCGCATCGGAGCCGATCTTGCCGCGGCGGGCTACCCGGCCGATCATCAGCGCCGACAGCAGACCCCACAACCCGGCGCCGAGATAGAAGTTCACCGACAACACAGCGCTCGCCGCGGCGCCTCCGAAGATCGAGTGCGATAGACCGTGGCCGATATAGCTCATCTGACGGAGCACCACGTATACGCCGATCAGTCCACAGATAGCTCCTGCGAGCACCGCCACGACGATGCCGTTGCGGAAGAAGGCAAATTGGAACGGCTCGAAAAGGTTCACGACGATGCCAACGGGGTGTCGGTGACCAACAGGAGTCCGCCGTGCTCGAGTACTTCCATCGGTGCGCCGTAGGTGCGCTCGAGCACCTGCGGAGTGAGTACATCGCGTGGGCTCCCCAGCGCAATGAGCTCGCGGTTCACGCAGGCGATCCTCGGCAGATGTGTCGCTAGGCCGTTGATGTCGTGCGTCGTCAGCACCACAGCCATGCCGGTGCGGTGCAGATCGGTCAGCAGGTGCACAACCTCATGACGGGTGCGCACGTCAACACCTGACGTCGGCTCGTCGAGCACCAAGAGATCGGGCTTGCGGTGTAGAGCGCGGGCGAGGAACACCCGTTGCTGCTGGCCCCCGGACAGTTCGCGAATGTGCCGATCGCCAAGGCCTGCGAGCCCTAACTGTTCGAGCACGTCGGACACCTCGCTACGTTCGGACGCTGTGGCCCAAGGGCGACGCACTGACGGCGACCGCGACATCAGCACGACCTCGCTCACCGTGATCGGGAAGTTCCAGTTCACGGTCTCAACCTGCGGCACGTACGCCACGCGCAGATTTGGCTCTCGTTTCACGGTGCCGATTGTGGGGATGAGGCTGCCGAGGATGATCCGCAGAAGGGTGGTCTTGCCAGAGCCGGAGGGCCCGATGATGCCGAGGAACGAACCCACCTCGATCGAGAGATGGATGTGATCGAGCACAGCGGGACCGCCGTAGCTGTGCGACACGCCGTCGACTTCGACGAGGGATCGGGCTGGACCCGCCGCCGGCACACCTGCGCGATTGTCGATGCTCGTCATTGCGGGTACACCGCAGTGTCAACGTTGACGTCGCTGATATTGAGTGCCTTCAGCGCCGAAGCATCTCCGCCGAGCGAGTCGACCATCGTGATGTAGTCGAACTGCATCAAGCCGAGAAACGAGTGGCTCGGATCTCCGGGCTTACCGGGTAGATCGTCGTCGCGCAGCACATCGACGTACTTGACATTGGTCTCGGCACCGATCTGCCGAAGCACCGGGCTCGGGAAAACCTCCGACCCAAAGATCGCTGGCACCCCGGTCTTGCGCACTTGCGTGATCAGGTCGGCTACCTCTTTCGCCGTCGGCTCGTCGAAGTTCGAGGGTTGGATGGCGCCGATCACGGTCCAGCCGTAGTGCCGTGCGAAATAAGCGTAGGCGTCGTGGTACGTGAGCAGCTTGCGTTGATTCGCAGGCACCGTGGCGGTTGCGGTGACCATCGCCGCGTCGAGTTGGTCGATCCGGCCGATGAACGCAGTTGCGTTGCTGCGATACACGCCGGCGTTCGCGGGGTCCATGCGTACGAGCACGTCTCTCACAATCTCGGCGTACTTCTTTGCCAAGGGTGGGCTGGTCCATAGGTGCGGGTTCGGCTTGCCGCCCTCGATCGGAAACGAGAAGTCGTAGATGTAGTCGGCGACGGGAAGGGTGGCCGTACCCAAGTCGCACAGGGCGGATCCGTTCGGGAGGTTCTTCGAAGCGAGGTCCTTTGTGGGGTCCTCGAGCAACAACCCGTTGGCAAACAACACGTCGGTCTTGGCGAGGATTGCTGCAACGCTTGGCGCCGGCTCGAAGGTGTGAGAGTTGGTGCCCTCTGGGACCAGGCCTGCGATGTCGGCGCGGTCGCCAGCGATGTTGGCCACGATAGACGTGATCGGAGCAACGGTGGAGCTGATCCGGAGTCGCTTTCCGGCTGCGATCGGGGTGCCGATGTCGCAGGCGGCGCGGGCTGAGGTTTGAGCGTCATTTGCCCCATGTGCCGCTGTGGACGGGCTCGTGGTGGGTCCGGTGCTGGCGCTGCATGCTGTCAGACTCAGCGCAATGCCGATCCAGATCACTTTGGAGCTTGGGTAAACCATCGCTCCGAACTTATCGCAGGCTGGCTATAACGACGTGAGCCGCCGACGTAGGTCACATCACCGACACGTGACGGACCACGGGGCGCCGACTGCAGAGGCGTCCTTACCGCATTCCTACCAAGGAAACCGCTGTGGTGCAGGCGGACCCCACACCGAATCCTTTAGCCTGCCCGACTGGAAGAGGGTGAACGTGAAACGTAGCTTCGCATTCGTAGTGGTCGGCCTGTCGGGCCTTGTCTTGGCTGCCGGGTGCAGTAGCAGTAGCGCCGCAGTTGTGGCGCCGAGCGAACCAGCTACCACCGGGGCGCCGCTCGCCACGTCGAACACGGCGGACACCGCCAACTCGGCCGACACAGCGCCACCGTCCACCAGCGGGACATCCGCGACGACACTTGCCACCTCTGCATCGTCGGGCGCGTACGAACCAGCCCCCATCGACGGGCTGCCAATCGTGGGCGAGGGCACGTGGAAGGCGGTCGACACCGTCGGCGACACCCCCGTAC
>Ga0194043_1001405_pt1 | contig 13585 bp, 9 predicted proteins | sample JunL4415m_MetaG_FD_161274 | JGI IMG/M metagenome (GOLD analysis project Ga0194043, IMG submission 161274) | Anoxic zone freshwater microbial communities from boreal shield lake in IISD Experimental Lakes Area, Ontario, Canada - Jun2016-L442-15m | ecosystem: Environmental > Aquatic > Freshwater >...
CGCCGAAATAGATCAGCACGTTGCGGCAACTGATGAGGTCCACCTTCGAGAAAGGCGGATCGGTGACGACATTCTGCCGCGCGAGGACACAGACATCCCGGATGGCCTTGCTGATGCGGTAGCCGCCGTCCGTCCTCGTGAAAAAGCGCCGCAGCCGCTCGGGCGTGATGTCGGCCTTGATGCTCTCGGGATAGATCGCGTTGCGCGCGCGGTTGAGCACCGTCTCATTCACATCCGTCCCGAACAACTGGATCGGGCATTTCTTCCCCGCCTTGTCCATGAACTCCACCAGCGCCATCGCGAGCGAGAAAACCTCCTCCCCGCTCGAGCATCCCGGCACCCACACGCGGACGGCTTCCTCCGCGGATTTGTGCTTCACGATGCGCGGGAAGATTTTCTTTTTCAGCGTCTCGAACATCTTCGGATCGCGGAAGAAGCCCGTGACGGAAATCAGGATGTCCTGAAAGAGCGCATCGAGTTCACCGGGGCTCTCACGCAGGCGCGCGATGTAGCTCGCGAGGCTGTCCATCTTCAGCAGCACCATGCGCCGGTTGATGCGCCGGCTCAGCGTGTTCGGCTTGTAGTTGGAAAAATCAATCCCCGCATGAACCCGGAGCAGCGCGAAGATGTGTTTAAACTCGCTGCCGTCCGCCGGCACGGGTTCCGCCGCATCCGCCGCGCGCACGAGCAGCCTGCGCGGATGACTCGCGATGCGGAGCAGTTCCGCCGCGATCCCCTCGGGCGGAAGGATGAAGTCAGCCGCGCCGCTCGCGCTCGCCGGCATGCCCGTGTGCTTCGCGGATTTTTCCGTCTGCGCAAAAGTGATCCCGTCCGCCCCCTTGATCGCCTCGAGCCCCAGCGAGCCGTCGTCCCCCGTCCCGGAGAGAATGATGCCGACCGCGCGTTCCTTCTGATCCTCCGCCAACGCGCGGAAGAAAAAATTCACCGGCGCATGAGGCTCCGCTGCCGTCGCCCGCGGCAGCAGCTTCAGGATTCCCTTGGCGATTCCCATCACCTTGTTCGGAGGGATCACATACACATGCCCCCGCTCCACGCGCATCCCGTTCTTCGCCTCGGCGACGCTCATCTTCGTGATCCGCGACAGCAGGCTCACCAGCGCACTCGGCTGGCCGGGAGCGAGGTGCTGCACGAGCACGATCGCCATCCGCGCATCGCCGGGCAGGGTGCGGAGCAGTTGCGTCACCGCCTCCAGCCCACCCGCTGACGCTCCCACGCCGACGATGGGGAATGATGAGGACGCCTCTGCCGCAACGGTCTGCTTGGCCTTTCTCGTGGGGGTGGCGCGCTGCGATTTTTTCATAGCCATGAGGCCGCCATCGTATTCCGCAGATCGAGAAAGGCAAGCGAGCGGCAGACGCCACATCCGCGAGGCATCACGGCATGGACAAAGAAGAACGGTGCGTGGAAAGCTTCCAGCCTGTCAGATGCCGATCCAGCCATATTCTGACTCGGAGTGAGTATCATTTATGCGAGGCTAGGCGCGAGGTCGCTGGCGTGAATAGGCGCGGCTTCCATTTCCGGGGCATCCATTTGCTGATTCCGGCTGAAAGTTTTTCCTAGTGTCGCAACGCCGAGCGAGTGAGGCGGGTAGGGGAGCCGTTCGGCATTCCGCCGTTAGGGATGCGTCGCTTCCAGTTGCGCTTCCGCCTCCAGCCAGTCGTCCATGTCATGGCCCTCGGCGCGTCCCCGCTGTTCCCAGATGAGATAGGCGAACGTCGCCACTTCATCATGCGGGGGCTTGCTGCCATTCGATCCGTTGGTCAGGAGTTTGGTATCCGTGGGTTTCTGGTCTGTCTTCTTCGTTTTCATGGGCGGATTTGGTTTCGGTCGGTTCGGAAAAAAGCAGCGCCGTGCCGGCTTCGATCAGGCGGCGAGCGGAAGGACGAGTTTTTCACGGTAGAGCGTCGGGGATTCGCCAACCAGCTTGCGGAAAACACGGTTGAAGTGGGTGAGCGACTGGAAGCCGGATTTGAAAGCAATTTCGCTGATGCGCAGGCGGGGATTCAGCAGCAACTCAGTGGCCTTCCCGATGCGGAGCCGGGAGACATGTTCGGTGAAGGTCGTTCCGGTGTGTCGCCTAAAGAGCTTGCAGATGGTGAAGGTGCTCACGCAGGCGGCTTTTGCGACATTGGCGAGGGTGATGTCCTCGTGGAGATGCTGGCGGATGTATTCCTTCGCGCGGACGACAGCGAGGGGCTCGATATTAGCTTGGCGGACGGCAATCTGGTTGGCCTTCATGACGAGGTGCTCCGCGAAGATCCGGAGCAGGCGGGTGGCCGAGAGTAACTGATTGTGCGGCATGACGCGCGTGGCCATGTACGCTTCGCGCACCTTGCTTGGGTCGAGATTGAGCCCCATGCGTCTCATGGTCGCGGCAGCCTTGCGGAATTGCGCAGCGTCCGGCTGCTGTGTGAACACTTGCCCAGTCCTGAGAAAGCCGATGGTATTCTGCCCGAACTTCAGCGGGACTGCGGCCTCGGTGAGGCCGAAGTGGCATTTGGCGGTCACCACTCGGTCGGTGGCCGCGGATGCGATCTTCTCCTGCATTCGGAGGCAGCCGGCGCAAGTGGGGTTTCGCGTGCCCATCAGCGCGCAAAAGGAATTCTCCCGTGCTTTTCCCCGGAATGGCGGCTCCCAGGTTTCGCTGCCGCACAGCGCGATCGGGAGGCCGGTGGCGTCGCTGTAGGCGCGCTCGTAGTCGCGATAGATTTCGGACCTCCTGAGTGCATCCAGCAGCGTGGTGTCGTTGTTCATGGAATTGTTGAATCGCTCGGATGGTATGCGGCGGCAGTCCGCCTGCCTATTGGGAGCGGTGCTGATGAGCGGATGGGCAAGTTCCTATGTGCACTCAGATTTTTTCCTATGCGGCCATGCCAAACGGTGAGGGTCTTTCGGTGATCCACCTACACCGCGCCGCTGCGCTTGCGGCATGTTGAGCAGGCAAGATTTGCAGCGGGGGAGCGCAGGGCTCCGACGTATCGGGACGTATCAACTCACCTTGATCCCGTATTGATTTGGTCTGACCTCTGTGTGTCGTCGGCTTGTTCCGGGGAGAAACGGATGGCCCGGCGAGGAGGGGGCAGTCCTTTGCCCAAGGAAGGGCGTTCTTCCCTGCACAATCCTCCGTGTCATCTGTGACAACCGTTTCCCGCCGTGGGCGCTCAGAACGGGGATCGGCGTCGGGGAGTGAGGGGGTCTGGTGACTCGAGGTTGCGTGAAGGATCGGGGAAAACTTTCTCCACTCAAGTGCGGAGCGCGGTCAAAGCGTATTTCCGCCCAATCGGCAGGCGGTGTGACCAGCGGTCGCTCCCGGCGGGCCGGCAGGCGCGCGATTGGAAGCCGCGGTAAACGCCAGCACGGCACGCATCTTCTGCGTTCCAACTGAGGTTCTTGCAGGCACCCATTTCATCGTCCAGTCGGGAACCTGGAATCAATCCACGTAGAGAAACTCGCTCGACATCAGGAGGACGTGGCAGAGATCGACCAGTGCCGCTTGCTGCCGGGTGATCGGCTCTTGCGCGGGAGGGCGGATGTCGAGCCGGTGCGGGCCTGAATCACGGAAGACGCCGGGATCGGATTCGAAGCGCCAGTAGCCGACGGTCTTCGGATGGGATTCATTTCCGGAGAAATAGAGCAGTTCGTTTTCCGGCAGGCAGCCGTCGGTTAAGCGAATCTCGTCGATGAGACCGTCGAATCCGGCGCCGCGACGGGGTGCGGACGCGGCGATCGTGAGCGGAGCGGAATTCGCGATGCCGGCGCGGATCGAAATGGGCACACGGTGGCATCTTTGTTCCTTCGAATTGTTCGGGAGATCCTCCACGTAGAAAGTCACCGCAGCATCTCCGGCATCCCCGAGCTTCACGGATGCCGCCACATGGTAGGCCTTCTCCACATCGATGCGCAGGTTTGAGTAATACGTCTGCTCGGTAAAACGACCGCCGGAATCCCGCCCGCCGATCCTCAGGGCGAGCAGGCCCGCATCGGTGTCGACGGCCGGTTGAAAAATGGACAATTCCCAACCTGGGTGATCGCGGTTGCCATCCCATTTGCCGACGATCGGCACATGCGACGGCTCGCGCCTGCCGCCAAACGAGCGCAGCAGCAGGTAGGATTCGATCGTAAAATCGCCGTGCGGCATCGCCGAAGAATGCGGAACTTCGATGCGACGATGACTGTCTTCGGGTGAAAAATCCGCGGCCCATCCGTCGCGCGACGGCATGCGGCTGCGGAGGAATGCCGTCGCGGCGGAGCCGAATTCCGCGGGGTCGATGCGTGGCTGCTGGCGGCGGAGAAAGTCCTCCGCCGCGGCAATCTCCCCGACGCCGGGCGCGCGGCCGAAAGCGATCCAAAAGGCGCGGGTGATCCTGGCGGAGTCCGTCCCCTGCGGATCGAGACGCCGCGCAAATTTTTTCGCAGCCTCGATCATCGCCTGGCTGTTCAGCAGGTGCAGCGACTGGGCCGGCGTAGTGGTGGTGGCGCGCGAGCACACGCTCGCAACCGGCTGCGGTGCGTCGAATGCATCGAGCAGGGCATCGCGGGTATTGCGAATCACCTTCGTATAGATCGTCCGGCGCGGGACGGCGGAATTGACGGACGGGCCGCCGGATTCCAGCCGCAGTTCACCGCTGGCCGCCAGGATCGCATCGCGGACCTGGTCGGCGTCGAGGCGGCGAATGGGGGCACGGGAAAGCAGACGGTTCTCGGGATCGGATTCATTGCCTGCACGAGTCCCGGTGCTGCTCTGCCGGTACGTCGCGCTTGTGAGAATCAGGCGGTGCAGTGCCTTGATGCTCAGGCCGTCGCGCACAAAACGTGCGGCGAGCCAATCGAGCAATTCCGGGTGACTCGGCAGACCGCTCTCACGGCCAAAATCGCTCGTATGCTCGGCGAGGCCGCGGCCGAAATGCTGCTGCCAGACGCGGTTGACGATGATGCGCGCCGTGAGCGGATTCTCCGGCCGGCTGAGCCAGGTGGCAAGCGCGGCCCGGCGACCCGTGGATTGCGGAGCGCCTCGCGGAGTCCGTATCTCTGGTGGAGCGGAGTCGATGACAGCCGGGAAACCCGGTTCGACAGCCTGGTTCTTTTTCCCGGGGATGCAGAGCCGCGGAGCATCCGGCCCGGCATCGGCGGCGGCGAATGCCATCGGCGGCGCAGGAGGTTTGAGAAGCTGGAATTTCTCCAGCCGCTGCTTCAAATCGAGGAATTGCTTCCGGTCCGCAGCATGTAGCTTTTCCCGGAACCTGTCCGCCGGTGGCAGCAACTCCCGCGACGCCAGATCCACCAATTGCTTTTCCAGCGGCGTCCGATCGCTTTCCGGCTTGATGAAGAGTCGCTGGATTTCGTCGGGCAGCGCCTTGAGCCGACCGGCCGGTGGGTCGGATGCGTGCTTTTTCTCGAACTCCGCCATCTCCCGCCGGAGGTCTGCAGTGGCCCGCTCCCACGCCTGCTGCCGCTTCGCGTGGGCAGCCAGTGCGCTGCCACGCAGCACGGTCAGATCATCACGGGGAATGACCGGCGCGAAGAATGCCTGGAGCCTGTAATAATCCTCGCGCCGCAGCGGGTCCGACTTGTGATCGTGACACCGCGCACACTGGAGACTGAGGGAGAAGAACACATCGGACGTCGTATCCGTGATATCATCGAGGATGCGGGCCCACTGCCGGCGCACGTCGGCGACGTTATATTCGTAAGTCCAGTGGCGCAGATAGCCGGTGGCGACGAGCGCCTCAGCGTCGCCGGGAAAAAGCTCATCGCCCGCAAGCTGTTCCTGCACGAACCGGTCGTAAGGCTTGTCGAGGTTGAAGGCATCGATCACATAGTCGCGATAGCGCCAGGCATTCGTCCGGTAATCATCGTAACGGAAGCCGTCGGAGTCGGCGTAGCGGACCAGATCGAGCCAGAATCTGGCCCAGCGCTCCCCGTAGCGCGGGCTCGCGAGCACGCGGTCGATCAGCTTCGCGTAGGCGGTATCGGACTTATCATTGACAAAATTGCGGACCTCCTCGGGTCTCGGCGGCAGGCCGAGCATGTCGAAATATATCCTCCTAATGAGTACCCTGCGCTCAGCCTCCGGCGACGGCTGCAAGCGGACCTCTGAAAGCTTTTGAAAAATATAGTGATCGATCTCATTCCTGCACCAGCTGGCGTCAGCAAGCGAAGGCGGTGCGGTCACACGTACTGGCTGGAATGCCCACCATTCGCGATCCGTTTCGGCGGATACCACCGTTCCTCCGAATGCATGCCCGGGACTCCATACCATTGCTAGAATGAACAGCAGCAGCAGCCAGCGACCCGAAAGATTCCCGGGATGGGCAACAGAGCCTCGGAAGCCGATTTGTGGATCGCTTTTCATTGCAGTCCCGTCCACGAAGCCAAGCCGAGCAAGGGCCCCAAAAAGGTCGGGCGTCCGGCCGCTGGCCACTACGTCCGCCGCTCCCGAATCACGGCGTTCTGCGGCACCGGACAGCCAACCAGCTTGGTCTTGCTCCGGTCTATCCCGGCGGCTTGTCCATGCTTGGTGGTGAACTGGGCACTTGCGTCGGGATCTGCGGGGTCCCGGTCGCGGGCGGCACATGCGGTTGATCGTATGCGATCGCATCGAATTCTTTCGGGCTCATTCCACTCAGGAACGGATTCGGCGTACTTCTGGCCACCCTTCTTGTCCCAGAACACGCGGAAAAACTGAGAATCGAACTGATCGATAGCACAGCACTGATCGTGAGCATGACGACCCGATGTCGTTTGGATCCGGTGACGGGTAGCACCGGCAAGGTGAGTGAGGGTTCAGGATTATTCATCGCGAGGCAGTTGGCTTGGGGGTTTACGGGGAATATCGTTTTGGTAGACGCTTCTCTTGCTACTAGGTAAGCACGAAAAGAAAGAATGGCTCGCCACGAATTGGCAGGGACCTCCCGTTTCTTGCCTCCATTCGCTATTACCTTTTGCCGGAAGCCTGCATCCCTGATCGGTTCCCTCAGATGAAATCGGAGGCATCGCGTGGGGATAACTTGTGGGACAGGAATTCCGCTGACTCGTTGTTGCGCACGGTTACCCCGGCGGTCTGTCCACGCTGACGGGTGCAGCCGGCACACTCGTCGGCAAATGAGGCGTACTGGACATCACCGGGATGTTCGGCGCCGGAATGTTCCTCACGGAGTGAGCGGCGGCATCGATTGATGCCTGCTTTGCCATCTCCTCCTGCTGCTTGCGCTGCTGTTCGAAGAATTTTTTTGGGCCTTCATTTGCCTGCGTCCGTGCCTGAACCTTTGCCATGTGCACCTCTTCCTTATCACTGCACGCTGAAAAGCCCACGGCACACATCACAAAGATTGCCGATTGAACGAAGAACAAAATGCCCCGCTGTCGTTTGGAACGAACGGAGCAAATTGAGGGAGAGAAGGATGTGACGGATGCGCGTTTTTTTGTATTTGGAGTAGATTTTCCTGATTTCGACGGGGCCGCGGCCTTTTTCGGCGAGCAAGTGTCAAGGCAATCCGCGAAGCGAGAGTGCCAGGAGTTGCTCGTAGAGCCGGTTTATCCAGGCGGTCTGTCCACGCTGACGGGTGCAGCCGGCACACTCGTCGGCAAATGAGGCGTACTGGACATCACCGGGATGTTCGGCGCCGTATGATTTCGGACCGCCTGCGTGGCATTGTCTACAGCCACCTGCTGCTGCATACGCCGCTGCGCGTCAGTGTATTGCTCGTACCTTGCCTGTTCCGCCATACGTCGCTGCATTGCCTGTCGCTCGCCGCTGCACGCAGAAAAGCTCCAGACACAGATCGAGAAAACTGCCGATTGGAAGGCGAGCCTCATGACGGGCCGGGATTTGGCTCCGGTGGAGCGGCATGTCGGATTGATAGGTGAGATGGAAGTAGGAATCATTGTAGTTGGGGTGGGTTGCACGGGCTTGGAGCAGCCTCGGTGTTTTGATTGGGGCGATCAAAACACCATTGAAGCGGTTCCGCTCCCCGAAAATTGCCGAAGTCCACTCTCTTCTTGCTCGCACCCGCCCACCCGGCCGTTCCATTCACAGCGTCCCAATGACAATCTGTCCGACGAATCCGCGGAGCCTCCGGGTCGGGCTGATATGCAGCGTCTCCTCTGCCAGCCGGCTGCTCCGCGCCTTGTCGCGCTCAAACATCCGCCGCTGCTCGCACGCAAATGCGGAATTCAGGACGTGGAGGTTGTTCTCCTCGTTGATGAAAAACGACCGGGGATCGAAGTTGGCTGAGCCAGCGACGACGAAATGGTCGTCCACGGTGAGCAGCTTCCCGTGCATCATCGTCGGCCGGAATTCATAGATTTCCACGCCTCCATTCATGAGCCTCCGCAGGGTGCGTTGCGTGACCTCCTTTGCAAACGGCATGTCCGTAATCTCGCCAGGGATGATGATCTGCACCTTCGCCCCGCGCGCGGCGGCGCCGAGCAGCGCATCAACGATCGGAGCCGGTGGTATGAAATAGGATTGCTCGATGAGGACGGACTTCCGCGCAGCGCGAATGGCAAGAAGGAAGCTGCCTCCTATCGTGTCGCGCGCCTTTCCCGGGGAGCCGGCGACCATCTGTGCAATGATCGCGCCAGCCTTTTTGGGTGGCGGATAGTAATCGCGCCCGGCCAACTGCTTCCCCGTCAGTTCGCGCCAGTTGTCGTTAAAGTTGTCCTGGAGTTGCGCCACGATCGGCCCGTGCAGTTCATACTGAGTGTCGCGCCAGTGCTCACTATCCGAGGCGTGGCCGCTCCAAATGTCGCCGTATCCAGCGCCGCCGCAAAATCCGGTGTGGCCGTCCACGACGAGCACACGCTGATGATTCCTTCGGCTATAGGCCAATGGATCATAGAAGCGGAACGGGCTGTAGAATTCCACCTGCACTCCTGCCTCCCGCATCGCGACGATGTGGCGACGGCCCAACCAGCAGCAGCCAAATGCATCCAGGATCACGTGGACTTTGACGCCAGCCCGCGCACGCCCGGCGAGCACTCGGCTGAAATCGGCCACCGGCGGGCCGTCGCCTGCGGTGTAACACGAAAATGTAATGCTGCGCTTGGCGGACGCAGCGGCGCTCAGCATCGATGGAAAGAAGTTGTCGCCATTTTCCAGCGTGCGCACCGCGTTGCCGCCGGTCCACCGGGCCATCGCCACGGAGGCGAGTTTCTCCCGAAATTCCGCAGATCGCACCGGGGCGACCTCCACAGGCACGCGCCGAAAGGCCATTTTCGCGCACCCGCCGAAAAGGAGCGCCAGAAACGCAAGGATGAAGCGTTGGCTGTTCATCGTGCCAACGAGGAACCACAACCGCCGGCACAAAGCGAGCGACGATGCCGATGCCATCCAGCGGGTATCCTGTGCGCCACCCGGCCTTCCGTCCTCACTTCCGACGCTCACGGACTGGAACTCCCCGCGTGGGCAGCGCAACAAATGTGACGCTGGAGGCCAGTCTCCTGTCGGCGTTCTGCCGAAACTCCCTGGCAGTCTGCTCGCAACGTCGCAAGAATTCGCGCCAACCATCCTGGGAAACCGGAACACCCTTGGAAGTCACAAATGTCTGGACCCAGACGAAGCCGAGGAAACTTAGTTTTCCATCCCATCCTTTGCCCATGTGTTGATTCAGCCATGCAGTCGCCGCCGGATAGCGGCGACCGAGATCAACGGGCTGCGGGCTGCGAAAATTGAGTTCCTGAGTCTCCTCATCGGCGTCTGCGGCAAACAGAAACGAGGATTGCCATGCGGAATCCCATACCGGGTCCCGACGGAAGGCGGCCGCGTAGCAGGCATCCACGATGACCATGCGAACTGGGTGCCCCGGGATATTCGAATCGCCGGCAATCGTGCTCAACGGCTCCAGTTTCCTCTGCACAAAATCCCACTTACCCTCCGGCGACTGATGACTGGCGAGATAGACGACGCTCAACTCGCTTTCGGCCCGGGTCGGGAGAGAATGGAGAAAACCGTGCAGGGCCGCGGATGTTCCATTTTCCATCACCGTGTGTGCCAAACGCCCCGGGTACCATTGATCCAGCGTTCCCTGGATGACTCTCGCAGTGGCCATCCAGCCCTTCAGCTTTCTGCGGTGCCGGAAATCCCAGTTCACAAAGCCGTGAAAATCCACCGCTGGCCGCGAAACGGCCGACCGGGATCGGACTTCGGACGCGTCGCTCCCATCTGTGCTCGAAAGCACGAACAGCAGCCCGGCAACTAGCAGCCTGTGAGTCACTCCGGGGAAGATTTGCCTCTCGGCACAAAGCGCCCGGCATGGGTTACTCATGCCGGGCGCGTCGGGTGCCGGAAGTTTTGCCCGCCTGCCTTAGAATGAGTAACGCAGGCCGCCGTTCACGGTGTGCGTGTCGAGGAACTGGTTGAACGCGTCATACGAATAGCCCGCGTAAACCTCGAGCGCCTTGCTGAAGGAATAGCTCACCTTGGTTCCAAACGTGGCCCATGCACGGGCGACCGGAAGGCCGACTGACTGCCCGGAACCGCTGAGAATTTCCGTGAACTTCACAGAGCCCTGAATCTTCAGCCGCTCGGTTGCCGCATAGCTTGCGCGCAAAGTCAGGGATATCTTGTTCGAGTCATCAGTGATCGCAGCGATGCCCGGTGCCGTGGTGCGGTCATTCTCATAATGATACATCGCCGTGAGCGAGGTATTGAGGCGGCCGGTCTGATATGAAGCGGCAATGAATGGCGACACGGTCCACGTGTCCATATTCGCAGGCAACCTTCCGCCCGGCCCGACGATGGTATAATCCGTGTGCCCGTAGCCGCCGGCGAAGCCGATGCTCAGGAACTGCATGAAGCTCTTCGCCACGATCAGCGAGATGAAGTTCTGGTCGGCATTATTGTATGATCCCAGGATATTCATCGCGGAATCCGTGCGGCTGTAGGAGTAGTTCAAGCCAACGAGGAAATCACCGTTGAACAACCCGGTTCCGCCGATGGACATCGAATGCGTCTGCGAATCCGATCCAAGGAACCGGGAGTCGTTTGTATTAAGGTAATTGTATTCTCCGGACAGGGAGAAGAGAGGGCCTTGCTTCGGAGGGAGGGGTGCGGAACGAACCCCGGCGCTGGTGGGAACTGCCGTCAACTGATCGACCGCGTTGAGAGCCGCGCCGCTGTTGAGACGGTCCGCGGGATTATCTGTGCGGGCCCCGGGGGCGTCAGGGTGCAAACTCGTGACCGCCGCGGCCCTGAACAATGTAGCCAAGGATGGAGCCGGCGGCGGCGGTGGGGGGCTTGCACGCGCCGTGGAGATTGAGGCAGTGAGGATTCCAATGATGAGATTTTGGGTTTTCATGGCGATGTTAGGTGTGGGTGTTGGGTGACTGGTGCTTTAACAGGTGGATTGTTTCAAACAGTCGAAAGTCTGACAACCATTTAGCCTTGCCGATTTTTGGCGGGAACCACCCGTTTCTTGGCATGCACCCACCGTTTTCTTTGAGCATGGGATCCATGCACCGCGAACGCTGGTCAGCCTTTTGCGCCTGTCCGATGACACGCTGAATCCGAATCTCGGTGCCGAACAGATGAACACGGTTGCGAACCTCGGAGCGCAAGCCGCGAAGACCGCGCTATCGGATCGTGCGTGGAAAGTCTCAGACAAGGCCGATTTGAAAACCAGCTCCGAGAGAATGCTGGCTGATCGCATTGACCGCTGGGTGAAGGAGGCGACTAGAAGTGGACGTCATCTCGGCTACGAAACGGAACGAGGCCAGGGTGGCGTGTTCGCGTTGCTCAGAAAACCCGGCCTGCAACGGTGGGATGAGCTGACTGCGCCGATGTCGATGCGCGAAGTCGAGCAGGGCGTGAGCCTCATCATGGATGATGCAAAGCTCGAAGATGGCCCGGCATGGCAAGCAGCCGTCGCGACCGAATCGGAGGACAAACAATGAGTTACATTCCCGTAGGCGACGTCAGACCCTGTCAGTTGCTGTGGACATACGGCCCCGTGCTCTCATCGATCTGTCAAATCTCCCGGTGCTCACGATGGGCCTTGAACGCTGGGATGAACAGCGATGCCTGCCAATCGAGGAAGCGCGCCTGCTCGACGCGGTGAAGCGGGTAATGGGCAACCAGGTGACGCGTCTGCGGATGCCGCCGATCAAGGTTGATGACAAAGTGGATCCGTTTTCGCCGGAAGACGGGCGTCCTCGCCTGTCATGGCAGACAGGCTTCCAGCCTGTCGGCTCCATGCACGGCAGGCCGGAGGCCCGCCTGCCATCACAGCCGGGACGGCTGTTTTCCGCCGCACGCGGACTTTTCACACAGTCTCTGCCGTCGGCGGCTACGGCAAAGCCCTCGCCCTGTGTGCGAGCGGCCAGTCACTTTTCACCAGTCACCAATCACATTCCCCAACACGCAGCGGAGTGCGCGTCCCACCCTACGCCAGCAGCGGGCGGATCACTTCGCCATGCACGTCGGTCAGCCGGCGATCGATCCCGTTGTGGCGGAAGGTGAGCTTCGTGTGGTCAATGCCGAGCAGGTGCAGGATCGTCGCGTGGATGTCGTACACCTCGGTGGGATTTTTCCGGTCGAGCGGCTTGTAGCCCCACTGGTCGCTTTCGCCGTGTGTGATGCCGCCCTTGATGCCGCCGCCGGCGAGCCAGTTCGTGAACACGAACGGATTGTGGTCGCGCCCCTTGCCGCCCTGCGATGACGGCATGCGGCCAAATTCCGTCGTCCACAGGATCACCGTGTCGTCGAGCATCCCGCGCTGTTTCAAGTCCTGGATGAGCGCCGCGCAACCGCGCGCCATGCCGAGCGAGAGCGGGCCGTGGTCGCGCGCGATGTCCTCGTGCGAATCCCAGTTGCGGCGCGGGAAGCCGTTGTCGTTGCCGCTCCACACCTGCACGAAGCGCACGCCCCGTTCGAGGAGCCGGCGCGCGGCGAGGCATTTTTGTGCAAAGTGAAAAGTCTCCTCCTCGGCGTTGATTTCCTTCGCCCAAGTCTGCGCGCCGCGGTCGAGTCCGTAGAGCTTCAGCGCGTGCTCCGGCTCGGCCTTGAGGTTCAGCGCCTCGGGCGCGGCGAGCTGCATCTTCGCGGCGAGTTCGTAGCTGCGGATGCGCGCATCGAGCCGCTGGTCGCCCTCGCTTCCACCGCGGAGTGCCGCGTGCCCGCGGTTCAGCTCGGCCATGAGCTGCTGCGCCGCGGCCTCACTTTTCACATTCACAAAATCACCGCTCTTGTGCGGAAAAAGATCCGCGATCGGCGTCTCCGCGCCGGGATAGATGATCGTCCCGCTGTGCTGCGACGGCAGAAACGCGGAGTCCCAGTTCTTCACGCCGTTCGATCCGAAGCCGCGATGATCCGGCAGCACGACGAACGTCGGCAGATTGTCATTCATCGAGCCGAGCCCGTAGCTCACCCAGCACCCCGCGCCGGGAAATCCCGGAAGCTGAAACCCCGTCGCCTGCAGCAGCGTCGCCGCCGAGTGGACGCCCGACTTGCCGACAAGATTGTGGATGAACGCCATATCGTCCACCACCCCGCCGAGCGGCGCGACCGTATCGCTGATCATCTTCCCGCTCTGCCCATACGGCTTGAAATCCCACACCGGCTTCAGCC
>Ga0194043_1001408_pt1 | contig 13562 bp, 11 predicted proteins | sample JunL4415m_MetaG_FD_161274 | JGI IMG/M metagenome (GOLD analysis project Ga0194043, IMG submission 161274) | Anoxic zone freshwater microbial communities from boreal shield lake in IISD Experimental Lakes Area, Ontario, Canada - Jun2016-L442-15m | ecosystem: Environmental > Aquatic > Freshwater >...
GTACAACCCCTATGAGGGTGATGGCACCACCGTCGCCATGTCGAGCAACTTCTCGGTGAAGATATCGGACGGGACGAAGGCGTGGTTTGTTGACCACTGCAACGGCCATCCCACCCCCGACGTGGGCCAGTACCACTATCACGCTGGCTCCAGTTGCGTTGAGAACCAGGTCGACAAGAACTCCGGCCCGTCCCATCTGATTGGCGTGGCGCTCGATGGCTTCCCGATCTACGGGCCGTATGACATCAACGGCAAGCTCGTGCCGGTCAAGTCTCTCGATCGATGCAACGGCATCAAGAGCGCCACGCCCGAGTTCCCGCAGGGTATCTACCACTACGTACTTCCCAACACGACCGATGCAACCTCCTCGATCCGCTGCTTTCACGGCGTTGTCGATGCCTCACAGATGATGCAGATGCCACCGATGGGGGGGAACATGCCGGACCTTGCTGCAGCCGCAGCGAAGCTCGGGATCACAGAGACGCAGCTCAAGAACGCCCTCGGTAGCAAGCTGCCACCGGATTTTGCCAAGACCGCCATAGCGCTGGGGATCTCCGAGGCAACGCTTAAGGCCGCACTTGGGGTTCCCGGCTAGGGCGTCGCCGGTTCAGCGATCAACTTTGCTTTGGGGTCAGACCCCTACGCAAAGTTGATTCTCACTACGGCATGCGGCTGGCGCTGATGTGCCGCGCCCACAGCTCGCAGGCCGCAAGCTCGAGGATCGTGTTCTCGGCCAGCACCTGGACGAGCGGGTCGTGGTCGCCGGGATAGCGAATTGTCTGTACGGCGCCCTCAATCGGAGCACCGACTGCGACAATCGACGAGGCGCGTTGGCTCGCCCAGTCAAGCACGCCCTCGTCGTAGCGGCTGCCGCGCAATAGGACGGCCCGGTAGCCCGGGTGCTTCGAGAGGTAGACGTCGACGTGGAGCCAGTCGCCCGTCTCGCAGCCGTCGGCGGAGATCCGCGGGGCCTCACGCAGCATCAGTGCGCCCTGCAGCGCGGAAGAGAGGCGCTCCCACGGCGCGATCACGTAGGCGGGGCCGTCGTCGAGCAGCGTCACGAACGGATCGAGCCAGGCGTCGGCGGTGTCGATGATTCCCTCGAGTGCGGGAACTGCAGCACGGATTGCGGCCGGGTCGGCACCGCAGAGCAAGTGCAGCACAGCGAGCGTGAGGAGGTACGAGCGGCAGGCGATGCCACCAGCCTCTTCGCCACAGAGCAGCGGGAGCACGGTGTCGACACCTTCAGTGATTGCCGACTCGGGTGCGTTCGTGATGGCGATCGTGCGGCTCGTGCCACGGTGGCGACGAAGGGCCTCGACTGTCTCCTCACTGCCGCCCGAGGCGCTGATACCGATTGCGATTGTGTCGGCGCTTGGTGGCATCGGCGTGGCGGCCGAGGCGAGCTCGACGTGTGCATCGATGCTGCGAGCGCGGAGGGCGACAGCCGCGGTGTGCGCTGCGAAATACGACGAACCCATCCCGAGCAGCACGACGCGGCGGGCTCCGAGGAGATCGATGCCGGCGTGCGGCTGTTCAGCGGCATAGGCGTCGAGGAGGGCAATCAGCGCCGCGGGCTCAGCGAGGATGTCAGCGTGGAAGGCGGGCTGGTTCACAGGGCTGCATCATCGCGCATCAGCCACTGCATGCCGAGCTGCGGCGCGTACAGCCACTCGGGCAGGATCCGCGCCGCGTAGACGAACTCATAGAGCTCCTTCTCGAGACAGAAGAGGCGCAGCAGGCGTCGGTCGAGTTGGATGGGCGAATCGCCGAGGCCATCCTCGTACGCCGCGAGGACGGCCTCCTGCGCAAAACGGATCCACTCGTCCATGATCGGCTCGCCCATTCCGACCCGCACCTGCGCGCTGCGCGCCACGTGGTCGAGTGATCGTACGAGGCAGGCGACGTCGCGCATGGGCGAGGTCGGTTGGCTGCGCTCCACGACGGAGCGCGTCGGTTCGCCCTCGAAATCGACGACGAAGACGCCGGTTGGCGCGCGCAAAAATTGGGCGATATGTAGGTCGCCGTGCACGCGCGTGACGAGCGGGGCGTCGCCCTCAGCGAAGCCTTCGAGCTCGAAACGAATGCGCGTGCTGTCGTCGTACAGCTCGGCGGCCAACGGGTGCGGGAGGATGCGCAACGCCTCGTCGAGCTGCGCGCGGGCGCCATCGCGCCAACTCTCGCGTTGTGTATCCGAGGCGGCAAGAACGCCAAAGGCCGCGGCCAGCTCGTTATGGAGACGACCCATCGTGTGACCGACGTGGGAGAGCTCGGGGCCGAGGTCGCTCAGTTCGCCCTTGTCGTCGATCAGTGCCGCGAGTGGATCGATCAGCGACTCCCAGCCATCGGGGGCGCCTTCGATGAGATCCTGAACAATCGCAAGATCGACGCGCGACCCGTCGGGCAGCGTCCGTCGTAGCGAGCCACGAACGGTTGGGATGCCGCCGTAGCCACGGGCTGCGAGTGCCTCGAGAATCTCGACCTCTGGATGCGTACCCCGCTCGAGGCGGCGGTATACCTTGACGATGTGGTCACCGACGATCACGGACGTATTCGTCTGGTCCATGCCGAGGGCGCGTTCTTCGCCGTCACCCGCGAGCGCCGCGTAGACACCGTCGCCCGGCCCGGCCTCGCGTAGTCCAGCGTCGTCGATAGCGGGGAGGAGGTAGAGGTCTGAGCCTCCGTCGGCATAGTCGATGGCGAAGATGATCAACGTGCCAGGGCCCAGCGGCCAACTGTCGACGACACGCCGTTGTGTCTCCGTACGCGCCTTGCCTGCGTACCACCGTGCTGCCGTCAGATCGAAATCGGCGACGAGCGCCTCGGCAGCCGTCATGCGCGCGCCGCGCGCTCGATCAGGTCGGCCGCAAACACGCGCCCTGAGTTCGCCTGCACGCGTTTGGAGATCGCCGCGAGTCGCGTCTGTGCATCGGTGTCGTTGAGCATCTCCTCGATCGCGTTGTGCAGATCGGCTGGCGTCCAACCGTAGGTCGGCAGACGCCGACCGAGGCCAACGTCGTGCATACGCTGCGCGTTGTCGTACTGGTCCCAAAACAGCGGCAGCAGCACCATCGGCTTGCCGTGGTGCAGGCATTCGGTCGTGGTGTTGTTGCCACCGTGGGTGATGACGAGATCGCAGAGCGGCATCAGGATCGGTTGTGGCAGATACTCGGCGCCCCACTGGTTACGGCGCAACTCGATCTCGTCGTGCTGTGGACCCATTGAGACGATGTAGCGATGCGGCGTGTCGGCGAGAGCGTCGCAGAGGCGCTGCATCAGCGCGGTGTCGGCCGAGCCGAGTGAGCCGAGGCTCAGATAGATCAGTTTGCCGTCGCCCGACAGGATGTGGGTCGGCGCGTCGACCTCGCCACGCTCCTCGCGGATGCACGTGTCGATGCGGTGCCAGGTTGGGTCGAGCGGTTGCGCACGCTGGTAGTCGACCTCTTCGGGGTAGATGTAGAGGTTGAGGTCGGGCGAGGTGTGGATGAATTGCCCGGCGGGCAGTGGCCCGGCACCGCGTGCCTCACTAAATGCGTTGGCCTCCTGCCACAGCGGCCCGAGCAGTCGGTCTGCCTCGGCCCGAAAATCGCTCCAGGGCGTCTGATCGTGCGACGAGTAGCCAGAGAATGTGGGCGGCACGAGCAGGTCGGGTAGTTCGGCCGGGTTGCACGACACGATCCGCGCCCACTTCCGGGCGTGGCTGATCAGAGCGGGGAACGTGCAGACGTTGTCCTCGACGACAAGGTCGGGGTCGAGCTCTTCGATGATCTCGCGGAGACGATCGTCGACGTACATCGCGCCCTCCACCAGCGCGCGCATGGTCGGCTCGATAAACGTTGCGAGTTGCTCGATCGTCGGTTTGCGGAACTCGGGGGAGGTGGCGGCAATGAAGTCCTTCCAGAACTGGCCGGGTGCCTCCTCGACCTCGGGTGCTGGGCCGAGGCGCAGCAGGCGCTCCTCAAACCCGCGTGCTTCGAGCGTGCCGGCGAAGGACTCCTCGAGGATGAACACGACGCGCACGCCACGCTCCTGCAGGACCTGACCGATACCGATGCAGTTATTGGTGGGCCCGTAGGCTCCCTCGGGGAAAAAGACCACTGTGGGCTGATCACTCATACCGCTCCTCTCGCTGCGGTGAGGGTACGGGGAATTAGTTGGCAACGTCAAGCCGCGCTGTGTCGTGGCGATTTTTGTGGAAGCGGGGAGGACATCACATCCGCGCGGTTGTGGTGTCCCCCCGATAACGGCGTGCTGGGGTGTCAATGCGATTGGGGGAGGACATCACAACCGCGCGGATGTGATGTCCTCCCCCACACACCAGCCGACTTGGATTGCCTGCCCCAGAAATGACGAAGGGACCCTTGCGGGTCCCTTCGAATGACGGGAACGACGGGACTTGAACCCGCGGCCTCCGGCGTGACAGGCCGGCGTTCTAACCAACTGAACTACGTCCCCAATCGAGGCCGCAGCATAGCCGATTCCGTGCAAAGGCCGCCCCAAACGTTGCCCGCTGGAAATGCCGCCCACAATTCCGGTGGGTTGAGAGGTACGGTTCGTCCGGGACGTTCGGGGACAACTCAGGGTGTATGCGACCAGTGCGGTCGCGTGTGCGAAAGGTGAAGTGTATGAGCAAGCAGAAGCAGTCTGCGGGGTCGCGTCCGTCGCTCGTCGAGCTGGAGCACGCCGTACCGTTTAGTCGTCGCCACATCGGACCCGGAGCCGACGAGCAAGTAGCAATGCTGGCCGAGCTGGGCTTCGCCTCGCTCGATGCGCTCGAGGAGGCAGCCGTTCCCGGCGCTATTCGGATGCGCGAGGCGATCGACGTACCGCCCGCCGCGACCGAAATCGAGGTGCTCGCTGAGTTGCGCGAGATCGGTGAGCGTAATCGCGTGATGACGCAGATGATCGGGCTGGGCTATTACGACACGCATACCCCGCAGGTCGTCTTGCGCAAGGTCTTTGAGAACCCCGCCTGGTACACGGCCTACACGCCGTATCAGCCCGAGATTGCCCAGGGTCGCCTCGAGGCGCTGCTCAACTATCAGACGGTCATTGCCGACCTGACGGGGCTGCCGATGGCGAATGCGTCGCTGCTCGACGAGGCGACGGCAGCGGCCGAGGCGATGACGCTTTGCTTCCGCCACTCCAAGAAGGACACGGGCCTGTTTCTCGTCGACGAGGACGCACTGCCCCAGACCATCGCCGTCATCCAGACGCGCGCGACGCCGCTCGGAATCACCGTTGTAGTGGCAAACCTTGAAGAGGATCTGCCCGACGGCGAAATCGTCGGCGCGCTCCTGCAACACCCTGGTGCCGATGGTCGGATTCGCGACTGGCGCCCGACGATCGCGGCCCTCCACGAGCGCGAGGCATTGGCCGTGCTGGCCGCCGATCCGTTGGCGCTCGTCTTGCTTGCCTCGCCCGCCTCGATGGGTGCGGATATCGCCGTTGGCTCGATGCAGCGGTACGGCGTGCCGATTGGCTTCGGCGGCCCGCATGCCGCGTACATGGCGGTCCGCGATGGGCTTCAGCGGATGATGCCCGGGCGGCTTGTTGGTGTCTCCGTCGATGCCGATGGCGCCCCCGCATTGCGCCTCGCCTTGCAGACGCGTGAGCAGCACATTCGTCGCGACAAGGCGACCTCGAATATCTGCACGGCTCAGGTGCTCCTCGCCGTGATCGCCAGCATGTACGCGGTCTATCACGGCGCCGATGGCCTTCGTGCGATCGCTCAACGCATCCATCGCCTGTCCGCGATTTTCGCGGAGGGGTTGCGTCGCGGCGGACTCAACGTCTTGCACGACAGCTTCTTTGACACGGTGCAGGTACGCGTGCCGCACCACGCCGATATCGTGATTGCCCAGGCGCGCCAGTTCGGGATCAACCTGCGCCGCGTCGATCGCGACACCGTCGGTATCTCCTGCGATGAGGTGACCGAGCGCCATCACATCGAGGCGCTCTGGGAGACCTTTCGCGTCACGGCCGATATCGATGAACTCGATGCCGAGACGCCCGATGCGCTGCCAGCCGATCTGCTGCGCAGCGAGGAGATCCTGACGCACCCGGTCTTCCACGAGCATCGCTCCGAGACGCAGATGCTGCGCTACCTGCGCCGTCTTTCGGGCAAGGACATTGCCCTCAACCGCTCGATGATCCCGCTCGGCTCGTGCACGATGAAGCTCAACGCGACGACCGAGATGCAGGCTGTTACCTGGCCCGAATTCGCGACGATTCATCCGTTCGCACCGCTCGATCAGGCCGACGGCTACCTGCTCCTGATCAACGAGCTGCAGCGCTGGCTCGTGGCGATTACCGGCTACGACGCCGTCTCGCTGCAGCCAAACGCTGGCTCGCAAGGCGAGTTTGCAGGCCTCTTGGCGATCCGCGGCTATCACCAGAGTCGTGGTGATCACCATCGCGACATCTGTCTGATCCCCGTCTCGGCTCACGGCACGAATGCCGCCAGCGCTGTGATGGCGGGCATGCGCGTCGTCGTGATTGCCTGCGACGATCGTGGCGATGTCGACCTGGACGACCTGCGCGCCAAAATAGTCGAGCACGGCGACAACCTCGCGGGCCTGATGATCACGTACCCGTCGACGCATGGCGTCTACGAAGAGACCGTCAGTGAGATCTGCGAGCTCGTGCATGACGCGGGCGGCCAGGTCTATGTGGACGGCGCGAACATGAACGCGCTCGTTGGTGTCGCGCAGCCCGGCAAGTTTGGTGCCGACGTCTCGCACCTCAACCTGCACAAGACCTTCTGCATTCCGCATGGCGGTGGTGGTCCAGGCGTCGGCCCTGTGGCGGTGCGTGCGCATCTCCGACCGTTCTTGCCAAACCATCCACTGCAGCCGGCTGCGGGCCCCGAGACTGGACCGGGACCGATCTCCGGAGCGCCATGGGGCTCGGCGAGCGTTCTGCCGATCTCGTGGGCGTACATCCGTCTGATGGGACCGGATGGTCTCAAGCAGGCCACGCAAGTGGCCGTGCTCAATGCGAACTACATCGCCAAGCGCCTGGCACCGCACTATCCGATTCTCTACACCGGGCACGACGGCCTCGTCGCGCACGAGTGCATCCTCGACCTGCGCGGCATCACGAACGACACGGGCGTGACCGTCGAAGACGTTGCCAAGCGGCTGATCGACTACGGCTTTCACGCGCCGACGATGTCGTTCCCCGTGGCGGGCACGCTGATGGTCGAGCCGACCGAGTCGGAGGACCGTGGCGAGATCGATCGTTTCTGCACCGCCATGGCGGCAATTCGTGAGGAGATCAATCAGGTTGCTGCCGGCGTTTGGCCGGCCGACGACAACCCACTCGTCAACGCGCCACACACAGCACACATGCTGACGGGAGACTGGCCGCACGCATACTCGCGTGAAGAGGCTGTCTATCCCTTGGCCACGATCGGCTCTGAGAAGTACTGGCCGCCCGTTCGGCGCATCGACCAAGCCTATGGAGACCGCAATCTCTTCTGTGTCTGCCCGCCGCTAAGCGAGCTCGTCGCGGGCGATTAGTCGGGCCTACTGGCTACCGCTCTGCGGTACCTCCTGCTAATTTTTAGCCATGGATCAGAAGGTCTCCCACATCGTCATGTACATCCTTGCTGCCACGCTGATCTTGGCGGTGGCTCTTGTACTGGCGACAAAAGGCATCTCGTCTGTTCCGCACCAGTGGCTCGGCGTTGCCGTTGCTCTTGTGCTCGCCGTTGCGGCTCTCGCGATGACGCGGCTCAATTTCGGCCCCGGTCACTGACGCCTGACTCCTGAGCGCCCGCGTTAGCGTGTGCGCGCCGAAGATGATTACGACGCGCGCTTAAATGCGGCGTCGATCAACTTGGGCATATCGCCCCAGATGTCATTGGAGTGCAGGACGACGCCGATGATCGTTCGACCACCGCGACGAACTGCCACTGCGAGACACCCGCCGGCCATCGTGGTGAAGCCCGTCTTGCCACCGATCGTGCCGGGGAATGTCTGCAGCATCTTGTTGTGATTCTCGTACGTATGGGTACCACCCGTATCGTTCCAACGGACGACATGCCGCCAGGTCCCAACCGCCTTTGCGAAGGTCGGGTTCTCGAGGGCGCGAGCGAGCATGATTGACTGGTCACGTGCGGTGGAGTAATTCGTCGCGTCGTTAAGGCCCGAGGAACTGGCGTAACGGGTATCTGTCAGACCAAGCGCCTTGGCTCGCATGTTCATCATCTTGTAGTACCGCTTGTAGTTGCCGCCCCCAAGGTCTTCGCCGAGCGCTGCCGCAGAATCGTTGTTCGACGCCAACAGAGCGGAATAGAGGAGGATCCCACGCGGATACCGATTTCCGATGATCAGGCCATCCTTGTTTGGCTCGACACCAGCGGCGGTTCCTGAGACGGTGACCATGTGGGCAAGGTTGCCCGCCTCGGAGGTCAGGAGCCCCGTCATCATCTTGGTCAGTGAGGCGATTGGGCGCTGCTGCGTGTCGTCGTAGGCCAATACGATCTCGTTCTTTTCGACGTCGAGGGCGACGTACGACCCGGCCGCAAGACCTGGTTGATTTGCCATCGCCTTCGCGCCCGCCATGTAGGTCGGTGCTGGACGGCCCTCGACAAGTGGCGCAAGAGGCAGTTCGATGTTGTCGCGCGCGGTTTTGGGCGGCGCAGATGCTGAGTTTGCTGTCGTGGCCTGTGGTTCTTGGTCGACGGCCGAGGCAGCGACCGTACTGGCCGTAAGAGCCGTCGTGGCAGAACTGCCACCGGCCTCACTGCTGCCTGTGAGCACCTTCGTGGTGAAACCGATCAGCCCGATGACGAGAATTGCGAGCAGCAATACGTGGAGCGGGCGGATGGTTGAGCGCTCCCGCCGACGTGGTCGACTGTGTGTGCGGTACGGCTGATCCCGCGTGTCATCGCCATAGTCAGCGCGCGGGCGGGGTGCTGCCTGTGGACGTGGCGCGGGGCGTCTGCTCCGCGCGGGTCGAGGCCGGGGTGGTCGCTCGTCATCCACGGTTTCCAATCCTACCGCCGAGGGTGGCGTTTAGTGGTCGCCAGTGCGTGTGCCGGCTGACCGAACGGATGCAGCATCACGACAGGCTGGCCACGCGTTAGGCTGCAGAGGTCCGCACACTGGAGGCAACAATGGCACGTGATCTCGATGGAGCAATTGGTGAGGGCTGGGGTGGCGAAGCCCAGATCGTCGGGAGTCACGTCAACGTGATCATCGCCCGTCGAGGCAGTGCCACGGCAGCCGGGCTGATGACAGCGTTTGCCACGCCGCGGCCTGGACACACGCCAATCCTGGTCTGTGTGGGCGAGCACGAAACGAAGTACGAGCCCGTCTGGCCGCCGCTCGTGATGATGAATAAGTCGACGGCGGTTACCGACTCGCATCAGACGATGACGTGGGGCGCAGCCCAGCTGGGTCTTGCTCAGGGAACGCTCGATGCAGTCGCGGATGGCATTATCGAGGCCACCGACGAGTACATCGTGTTCGTTGCCGTCTGGGTCAATCCCGGTGCGACGGACGAGACAGCGATCCGCAAGGCCAACCGGCAGTCGATCCGCAAGGCGATCGAGATGGCCGTCAAGGGTCGCGACCCCGAGGCCGCCAAGCGTCTCGTGGAGCGTCGCGATGAGTTGACGAGTCCGTTCTACTCCGGCGAGTAAGGCCCAGCGCTCCGATACCCTGCGGCGATGGCGCGCAGGCGAACTCCCACCGTGGCCGAGTGCCGACGCGCGCTCTGGCTGCTCGGCATCGTTGCCCCCGTTGATCACGCGGGCGTGCTCAAGGCCTGGCGCAAGCGCGTCGCGCAGACCCACCCCGACCGTCACATTGGTGATGAGGCGCGAGAACAGGCTGCGGCCACGCTGACGCGTGCACTCAACGAGGCGCGCGAGACGCTCGACTGGTGGATTGATGAGGAGCGCGACTGGCCACCCACGGTTGGTGCGGCGGGCGACGTGCGCTTCGACACGCCGGATCCGTGGCCCGAGCGTGATCCCGAGCCGGAGGTCGCATCTGTCTGTCAGGTGACGGGGCTACGGCGTGGCGACCACGTACGGGTCTGGCCGTTCGATGGTGAGGTGCTGACGGTCGTGGGCACAGAGTTCGATCAGCGGGATAAGACGACGTGGGTCGAGTTGCTCAACCAGCCGCAGACCGTCAAGTCCGATCGGGTTCGTCTCGCGGCGTTCTCGTGTCCGACCTGTGGGGCCTGTGCAGGACCCGAGGTTGACCACCCGTCGATTCGGCCCTGTCCCGATTGTCTGATCGATCTGCGGCGACTCGAGCGCGCACCCGCCGAGGCGGCACGAATTCGACGTGCCATTGAGGCGCGAGCGACCGCGGGCGTTTCGATTGCCGATGCGATTGGCGACGAGCGGTTTGCGGATCGGGCGCGCGAGCGTCGACGCTGGGCACGACGACTGATCACGGCCGAGCCCGACGATCTCTACGCCGCCCTTCTGAGTGCCTTTGGCAGTGCATGGGAGCGCTGGGGAGAAGGCGCATCCAGCGAGCACACCCCATGACCACAATCGCGGTCGCACTCGTGGTCGCGTCGGCCTTTGCCCATGCCGGATGGAATTTCATTGCCAAGCGTGGACCCGCAGGGCCTGCCTATACCTGGGTGCTCGTGGTCGCCGAGGCGATTGCGATTGCGCCGCTCGGCATCATTCTGATCGTCGTCGGGCACGTGCATTTTTCGTGGACCTTCATCTGGGTGATCGTGCTTGCAGGTGGGCTCCAGGCCGTCTACTTCATGTTGCTACGCGCAGGGTATGCGCGCGGCGATCTCTCGTTGGTGTATCCAATTTCGCGCGGCACGGGCGCGTTGTTTGCCACGATCGCTGGGATTGTGTTGGTGGGGGAGCGGCCTGGTCCGGTCTCGATCGCGGGGGCCGTCGTGATCGTGGTCGCGGTGTTGTTTCTGACGAATCCACAGCCGGGCCCGAAGTCATTGCAACGCGTGGCGATCATGCTGGCACTCGCCGCGGGCGTGTCGATCGCGATCTACTCGTGGTGGGATCGCCGTGCTGTCGTCGATCTCGCGATCCCGATCGTGTTCTATTCCTGGGCGGCCGCGGTAACAGAGGCCGCGTGGTTGACGCCCTCGATGCTGACGGATCGCGCTCGGCTCCGTACCGCTCTGTGCCACTGGCCCTCCGCGACGATTGCGGGGGTCATGCGCTTCGCCGCCTATGCCTTCATCCTGCTCGCCTACTCGTGGCAGGGTGCGCCGCTCTCAATCGTCGCCCCGTTACGCGAGACGGGCATTCTCGTCGCCGTATGGCTCGGTGGCAGCATGCTCGGCGAGGAGGATCGCAAGCGGCGGCTGATTGCCTCGGTCGGCATCGTTACCGGTGGTCTCCTGCTCGTTGCCGGCTAGCGCGTCGGGCTAGGCGGCGGGGCGGAGATCGCGCAACGTATCGAGCGCATCAGTAATCCGTGCACGCTCGTCGTCCGTCGCCTCGAGTTCGCCGCGACGGATGTGGTCCAGTACGCGCTGGAGATCCATGAAGGCGCGGGCAAGCTCCTGCTCACCAGGTGTGTGAGTCAGGCGATCAAGCACTTCTGAAATATAGAGATTGGGACGGACAGGTGAAGATCAGACGAGCACGAGCGAACGGACGCGCTCCACGCTCTCTGTGCTTGGCTCATCGGTATAGCTCTCCAGCACGGCGCCGTTCGAGCGTTTGACGACCAGGATCACTGGCGTGCTCGTGATGGCGTAGGCATGCGCGAGACGCGATTCCTTGAGCACATCGATGCGACGATAGGGAATGCCGGCTGCCGTCAATTCCTTGCCCCATTCCTGACAGGCGTGGCAGAGTGGACCCGAGAAGGCGACGACGGCGGTGTCGCCGTACTGCGCATCAAGTCCGAGCTGAACGGGATCGATGCGGGTTGGAATGGTCTTCGGGCGCGCGGCACGCCGGCGGATCACGATTGCGGCAACCACGAGCACGGCAACGAAGATTCCAACAATGACCAGGCGATCCATGTCGGCGCTTGCCTAGACCGCGGGGTGGCGATCGACGACGATGCCGCGGGCTCGCGCGATCAGCATGTACATCTCACAGCCGACGCAGACACCCGTGGTGGCCGCGAGCAGGGCGAGTGCGGCAACGATCAAGGCGAGTGCCCAGCCGAGGTTGCTACTGCCGGCGTAGAGCAGAATCGATGAGACGGTCAGGAAGACGGCGCCAATGATGTTCGCGAAGCGCGGGACACGTGCATCTTCGATTGTGCCCTCGCCGAGGCGCGGCTGGAGGACATCGAACCAGAGGCGACAGGGAAGGCAGAAGCGGCGGCCGAGTGTCAGGCCGACGATCAACTGCAGTGCGAGCAGCACAATGATCCACTCTTGGTGGAGCAGGAACGCAATCAACGCACCGACACCGACGATCGCTTGGTTCGTGCGAGGCCCGCGCGAATCGATCACGTGCGTATCGCGATACGGATCCACCGTGCGGTAAGGAATGCTCATATGTCATATAAACATACTTGACATCAAAAAGATTCCCTGCCGGGCCCACTCAACGGTTAGGCTTCCGCTATGCCTACCGAACGCGTAACGACGACTGACAACTGGCTTGACGACCCGTACCCAAGCCGCGCCTTTCAACGGGTGCGCGAGTTTGCGCCCTCAGCGCGTGTTGCCAACGACAGTGGGGTTGTCAGCGAACTGCCGGTCGACCTGCAGGATCTTGGTGGCATCGAACTGAAGGCCGCCGATGGCTCGACGACGACGGTGGAGCGCCAGTTTGCGACGTCGAACGGCGAAGGGCTCGTCGTGCTCAAGGACGGGGTGATTGTCTACGAGCAGTACGCCAATGGGATGCTGCCGCGGACGCCACACCTCTGCATGAGCGTGACGAAGTCGTTCGTTGGTGCGATGCTCGGGATTCAGGTCGGCAAGGGTCTAATTGCGATGGACCAGTTGGTCACCGAGATCGCGCCGCAGTTCGGCGGCACGAGCCTGGACGGCGCGAACGTGCGGCACCTGATCGACATGACGGCCGGTACAGAATTCGTCGAGGACTACGCGCTGTACGACGACCCCGAGGCGGACAACCCGCTGATGGAGTACGAGCGCCAGGCCAGCTATCGGCGCTTGGGTGGACGCAAGCCGCTCGGCATGTACGGGCACTTTCCGACGTACCCCAAGTCGCGTGAGCACGGCACGAATTTCGATTATCGCTCGGTGCTGACGAACATCGCCGCCCGACTGGTGGAGATCGTCGCGGAGCAGCGCTTTGTCGATGCACTGTCCGAGCAGCTGTGGGTGCCGCTTGGCATGGAGCACGAGGCCGATTTGATGCTTGACGTGGTGGGAGATGCCGTCGTCGACGGTGGTCTCTCGTGCTCGACACGCGATCTCGCCCGCTTTGCGCTCGCCTATCAGCGTGGTGGTCAGGGCGTGATCCCGGCCGAGTGGGTGCAGGACACGCACCATGGCGATGACGAGGCGATCCGTAACTATCGCGAGAGCCCGACGATGACGAGCGCCGAGCGCGGCGACTGGTGCATGTACCGCAACGCCTTCTGGGTGATCGAGCGCGACGCGCGCTACAC
>Ga0194043_1001410_pt1 | contig 13551 bp, 14 predicted proteins | sample JunL4415m_MetaG_FD_161274 | JGI IMG/M metagenome (GOLD analysis project Ga0194043, IMG submission 161274) | Anoxic zone freshwater microbial communities from boreal shield lake in IISD Experimental Lakes Area, Ontario, Canada - Jun2016-L442-15m | ecosystem: Environmental > Aquatic > Freshwater >...
GAAACGAGATGCTGCGACAATCTCCGCGATGAAACCGAGAGCGAATACAGTCGAGAGAGCAACTGTCAGCGAGAGTGCCCTGTCTCGCAGGTGATGCCCCTGCTTTGATCCCTCCACGCCAGAGAGGCGTTGCCCTGCGGCCGCCTCTGCTGGAGGTTCGCCCTCCGAAGAGGAGCGTTTCTCCGGGCGGGCAAACGCTCCAAATGGATCGTCTCCGGCCTCAGTAACTGCTCGGGGCTTAGGCTTAGAGGCAGCAAACCCCCACGGATCTTCTTCGGGCGGCTTCGCTGTTGAGTCATTCACACCGGTGATGATACAAGTATCAGGAGCGCCTGCCCTACACTAGGGATCGTTGATGCCTTATCCGGAGAGTTGAACCGCTTCTCTCGCTCCTATAAATCGGATCAAAGAACCTAGAGATGGTGCAGTTCAGAGCAATAGCCGACTCGGCTGACGGGAAGGTCCTATCAGACCTGAAGTCCGTATTCAGATCCTGCTTCCCTGAGTACGAATTCTTTCTAAATGACATCGACGAGAATTTTGTAGAGCCACAGCGTCGAGGGAACCTGATCATCCACCAGGTCGTCGCCTATGCAGATGACGAGCCTGCAGGTGTGCTGATCCTCCATACCAATATCGCTAGAAGCGTCACTCTGATTCACTTTCTCGGGGTTATACCAAGTCTGCGCGGACCAATCCCTGGAGAGCGCTCCATCGCACGTCGCTTAGTGGCGGAGGCAGTCAGGCTATTGGAGGCTGACACCAAGACGCATGGCATCAGCATCGACCATGGACTCATTGCGGACGCGATCCCAGTGGCACTTGATTCGTGGATACGCCTTGGCTTCAAAGCAGTCTGCATTGAGTTCGCGGAGCCAGAACATGGCCGAGAATGGGCAAAGTATGGAGATCCCGAACTCCACAAACTCACGCTGGTGGCTCTCCTATCTACAGCACCCACCTCATCCCCCGATGAGATTATGAGAGCCGGGGCAGGGGCCTACCTAATCGACCACCATGGGCTTCCTTTAGACAATCCAAAGGTAATCGAGCTTCTCGGCGGGGCAATGGAGTCGAGACTCGAGAATCAAATAGCCCTGTAATGGGCGTTCCCCGGGGCGACGGGGTAGAGTTCCACCCGGACGAAACAGGCATGGCCCATCTTGGCCAATCAGAATAGGAATAGGAATAAAAAATGACCACAGTGATCTCTATCCACTCCTTTCGCGGCGGTACCGGCAAGAGCAACACCACTGCAAATGTCGCGGCGCGCTTAGCTGCAGAAGGAAACAGAGTCGCTGTTATCGACACTGACATCCAGAGCCCTGGAGTTCATGTCATCTTTGGTTTCGAAGACACACCAGAGCCCACACTCAACGACTACCTCTGGGGCCGCTCCTCCATCGCCGAGGCGGCGCACGAGATTACTGATCGCGTATCCATGGACATGACCGTCGCTGATGGCGGAAAGCTCTGGCTCATCCCATCAAGCATCAAGCCTGGCGACATTGCACGCGTTCTTCGCGAGGGCTACGACGTAGGAACATTGAACGACGGTTTTCGCACCGCCTCTAAAGACCTAAACCTTGATTACCTATTGATCGACACGCACCCAGGTCTTAACGAAGAGACTCTTCTCTCCTTCACGATCAGTGACGTGCTTCTCCTTCTGCTTCGCCCTGACCGTCAAGACTTCCAGGGAACCGCGGTGACGGTCGATGTTGCACGCAGACTCGATGTGCCTAACCTCTTCCTTGTTCTTAACAAGATCCCTTCAAACGTCGACGTCGACGACCTACGCGAGCAGATGACTGCTGCATACGGAGCGGAGACAGCCGGATTCCTTCCTCTTGCTGAAGAGGTTGTTGAGAACGCATCAGGCGGACTCTTCTCGCTTACCTCTCCAGACCACCCTTGGTCAAAGGAGATAGGCAAGATCGTCGCTCGCATTCAGGCCAACTAGTCCACCCGCAAGAGTTATAAGAGAGCGGAGGCTCAGAGTGTCGTCACCATCAGATTTTGGGGCATCAGACTCAGGAGCATCAGGTTTTGATTCAGAGCCCATGCTCGGGGTCGCGGACTGGACCGAACTTCCCACTGACGAAAGGCGCTGCCTTCGCTGGATGCTTCGCACCGGAGAGGTAACCACTCTTCAAGCATCCGAGGAACTCGAGATGGATGAAGACGCTTCGCGAGTAGTACTTGAGGCCCTAGTTGCGAGAAAGCTCGCAGTATTCATAGACGAGAAGATTGTCTACGTTGGCAACGTCGGCAGGCGAACTGCGCGCTTCAAGCCGGGCGGCATGTGGGACGCGTTGGCCGACAAATTGATCGACGACTGAACAACCTGCAACAACCTGCAACAACCCGCAACAACCGGTATCGCTATTTAGCGATTCGTGAACAGGCCGTCGAAGCGACCTACCTCGTCCTCATCGACCTGCCATAGCTGAAGTGCCGACATGACGTCGTCGCGCACTGGGTTCCCCTTCAAACTCGACCATCCGAGAAGCTGACGCGCTCTCTCTGGCAACTCTGCTACTCGCTCTGGAGTCAACGAGAGTGCCGACGCCTCTTCGGGGGCTAACCAACCGAGCATGTAGCTGATGTAGAGACCTTTGCGAACTCGATCTTCGGTCTGGTTCGCTCCACCACCGTGGAGAAGGCTCCCAACCCAGATCATCGCATCGCCCTTCTCAAGCTCAACCGGCCTGGCCAAACTTGGGTCAACGGGCTGGTCAATCGGTAAGCGGTGTGTTCGCGGTATCACCATTGTTGCTCCAACCTCAGCGTCATAGTCACCAAGTGCAACCATCACGGAGACCTGCAGATCGATACCTAACCGAGCGGGAACCGCCCAGTTGATGTCATCTCGGTGCAGGTCTTGAGCTTTTTCCCCAGGGCCGATAAAGACTGTTCCGGCATAACTCATCCAGTAATCTCCGCAGTACGGAAGCAGCGCTATGTCCATAACCCCCAACACGGTGGGGTGTAGAAGATACTTATCAACGAACGCTTTGCTCTTCGCAGCGAGACCTCGGATACGCGTTGTGCGCGGGCCAAAGAAGTCAGTCTGAAAACCTTCGCGGTAACCACTGCTACGCGCTGAAACATACGGATCGACATCAGCATTTAACTCCGCAACCGTATCTAACCCAAGCAATCCGGTCACGACTACACCACCGTCGCGCAGAAGTATCTCAGCAATCTTTTCAGCAGAAGTTCCAGAAGGGACTCGTTGGATCTCAAGATCCGGCGAGGGTCCAGATCCGGTGGATCCCTCGTTCGATTTCGCTCCGATTACTGTCATTCTTACTGCCCTTCAATCATCTATTTGGTTGCGACCCTGTCTCGTCAAATCAGGCTTTTGCCCTGAGAATTAGCCTTCTTTAGGCTATCCGCTACCTGCGAGTAAAGTCTTGCCGGAATCACTCAATTGTGAACGGAGCCGCATGCCAGTACCACTCCCAACTACCGAGGTCAATCTCCACCCGCCTGACCATGAAGAGGTAGTGATTACAGCGCGAGCCTGCGTGAGCGCGCTTAGAGGTGACGGAGAACTTCAGGATATTCAGCGCTACATCCTCTGCGCTCATATTGAATCGATGTGCGGTGTGCATCTCGAGGTTGATTCTCTACAGCACATAGGCCCTGAAGATTTCGCTGAGGCAATGCGCTACCGCGACGAAGGATTTCGCATTCGCATGGTCCAGACAATGCTCCTTGGTGCGTTTGTTGCAAGCCCACCCGAGGATGAGACAATTGACCGTATTGCCCTATACGCGGACGCGCTCTGCGTGAGCGACGGGATGATCGAGATCGGGCATGAAATTGCGCATGGATCGCACAACCTCGTGCTCGCAGACTTTTCACGCGCCGGTTACCACGCTCACCTAGACACGCCGATTGAGAATATTCTGCACACGCGCGAAATACTCTCGGACGACTGGGACCCTATATACGACGAGCCCGAACTCGCTCAGCAGTGGGATGACCTAGGGAAACTTCCATCGGGGACACTTGGTAGAGGAGTATGGGAGTTCTACCGAGCTCGAGGATTCTCGTTCCCTGGCGCTCCAGGTAGCGCACCTCCCCTACTTTCTCAGCACGACTGGATCCATGTAATTGCAGATTATGGCTCTACCGTTGAGTCGGAGATTGAGGTATTCGGACTCATCTCTCGCGCAGATGATGATCCTCGAGCCTTCTCACTTCTCGCAATGGTCCTATGCCTCTTCGAGACCGGGATGCTTCACTCAGCAGCTATTTTCCAATTCGACCCTGGGCACTTATCCCATGACGCGAGACACATGGGGATTCGTTTGGCTGACGCGATGTATAGAGGAGCAATTATTGGCGCGCATTTCTCCGGCCAGGACCTTCTCGAGATCGACTGGTTTACGCACGCGCATAAAACTGTTGAAGAGGTACGCGAGATGGTTGGCATCCCGCCCAAGTCTGAAGCGGCAGTCGCAGCCGGTGCCGTCGGTCCCTGGGAGCCTGGAGGGATTAGTCCCTTCCAACTAAACCTTGGAGTAACCGGCGCAGCCGAGCGCGGCGAGGAGTACGACAACCACGGTGCAACTGTTCTTGCGGGCGCGTCAGAGGGCTACTAAAGAGAATTTTCCGAACCAATAATTTCGAGATTAATGAGCCCTAAAGGTCTATCCATGCGCGCGATTTCAAGCCACTTAAAACCTCTCTCTGCTGCCTTGTGCATTGCTCTCCTCCTAGGGGCCTGCTCATCAAATACGAACGAGGTCGGAGACAAATTCTCTGTTTGTCACGAGTCCGATGGTCCCCAGATACGCGATAGGTCTTTTAATCAAAATGCCGACGCGGGCCTCATTAGAGCCGAGAAAGAACTCAATATCACCGCCACTCGCCGCAATGCCGTGACCGCAGACGACTATCGGAGCATCGTTCAAGGTTTCGTCAAGCAAGGATGCGACCTCATCGTTTCAAACGGTATGCGCACCGAACCAGAAGTCCGCATTGCAGCCAAGGAAGATCGCTCGCAGAACTTCTCTGTACTCGATGCGACACTCCACGATGACTCTGATCAACCAAGATCTAGTGACAGCAATGTCGAGGAGATTACTTTCGCTACCGGACAAGCTGCGTTTCTCGCGGGTTACCTTGCGGCAGGTGTCACTAAGACCGGTGTCATCGGTACCTATGGAGGGCTTCAAATCTCCACTGTCACAGCGTTCATGGACGGGCTATCAGCAGGTATCAAGAAATACAACGAAGACCACTCAACCTCGGTAAAGCTCCTTGGCTGGGACGGATCGAACGGAAGTTTCGTTGGTAATTTTACCGACAGGGTCGCGGGTCAAACAATTACGCGACAGTTCATCGCTGCCGGTGCTGACATAATCATGCCTCTCGGCGGAGGAGCGTCCTTAGGAACCGTTGCAGAGTTTCGAGAAAAACAGTACGCCGACCGCTCAATCATCTGGGCAGATGTTGACGGCTGCACCACTCTGCCTGGTGATTGCAAGTACTTCTTAACTACGGTCGAGAAACGTCTAGGCAATGCGGTCTTCGAATCAATCAAGTCCGCCGTTAACGACGACTTCAAGGGAACAGTCCGCACTGAAACTCTCAAGAATGATGGTGTGGGCCTTGCACCGTTCCACTCCTTTGATTCGCGCGTACCTGCTTCACTAAAAACGGAACTCGCGAAATACCGCTCGAAGATAATCGCAGGTACCCAGCCCACCCGCTGAGGCTTGACGCGAAGCGCTCTTACACTCCTGCTAGTTACAGAGTCGCTTTAACCATCACCAGCGGTCAGGCCTTTAGCGCTCTACTCTTCTCAATAATCCCAGAGAAGAAATCTGAACCGGTTAGCTCGCTGACAGATTTATGGCGCTTATCCGCGTCAACCTGCACGACTAGACGCCGCAACTTACCTGCATTCGAGACAGGCTCGGTTGCGCCAAAACTGCTGTACTCCACACCTAGGGATCCAGCCAGTCGCTCTCCAGCGGAGATCTGGAATCGAGTTATACCGCCGACATCAAAGGCCCCAACTGAACCTGCCCGTAGTGCAACGGATGACTTCTCCGGTATACCAATCATTTCCCGCACTTCATCAATGCTTTTACCCGCATGTTTAAGCCAGTCCACGGAGAGGAGATCCTGCCCGTTGAAATTTGATGCAACTATCGCACCTCTGTACATTGCATCAGCGAGGCGAATACCAATTCGTCGCGGGTCACTCGAGACCTTTTGATTTCCGGTATCAAAAATACCTGCACTGCGCCCGCCACCAGATTGGAAGAGGCTCACCGACATCGCTAATAATGCGAACCCCTTTGGATCGTCGTTGGCGCGCGAAATCAAACCAAATACTTCAATCTCTGACTCAACAGTTGACCCATAGTCACCGATGACATGCAACCAGTCATGCTGAGCAAGGTATTTGGATGCGCTACCCGGTGATCCAGGAAATTGGTAACCCCGAGCCCTGTAAAACTCCCAGACTCCGCGACCTAATGTGGACTGGGGAAGTGCCGATAGCGACTCCCATTGTTTCAAGAGTTCGGGGTCGCCATCTTGCTCTGATTGAGCAGCGGCGAGATTTCGCTCTCCGCCTTCTGGTGCTGATTCTCCTTCGCCGATTAGATAACCGGCGCGAGTTGAGTCTTCTTTTACGAGTTCCCTCGCGCCGGCAAGTTGCGAGCGTGCGATCCTAACCAGCTCTCCGTCTAGGGAGAGTTCTCTTGCATACCCCTCAATACGATCAATAATTTCATAAGGAACAGGGTCAATCATGAAGGCGCATAGAAGCATCGCCTCAACCATGCGAATCCTAAAACTCTCTTCCCTATAGCGCATCTCCTCCGCAAACTCTTCGGGCGTAATCAAGTCCAAATAATCTGGGTTGATATGGCCACCCGTCATTGCGGAGATGTGTGCGGAGTACACGTGGAATTGCAGGTCAGTGAAGCCATCAGGCCCACTGGATGCAGAATAAACTGCTCGGGCTGTCACCAGTATCTCCGCTGCGTCCGGCGGAGTTAGTTTTGCATCTGCCCCTGGAATAGGTACTGGCATACTTACCCTTTACTTAGCGTTAAGGATTGCTCTCCCCGATGTTGCGAGCATCCTATGCACCTCTACTAGCAACGGGCCCGCACTCTGACACCTCACGCGAAGCCAAGCGCAGAGTATTGAGCAAAAAAAGAGAGTGCTCTAGCAATCACTCATTGCTCTAAGCGATTGACAGATCTCATCTCCTCGCGAACCAAGGTCGCCAATCTTGAGTGTTAGAGCGGTTCTGCGAACTCGCTGGAGATTGTCGAAATTCGCGACGCACTCTTCATTAAGTCCCTCCGCTATTCCAAGCGATATCTCCGTTGGGATACTTCGAATTGTCCGCGTTATCGGGGCAACGATCACTCCGCTCAAGGCGCCGATCACCTCGGACCGCGTTACGACGAGAACCGGCCTTCGAACGCCCTCTACCTCTGCCCACCAAATCTCGCCCTGACGAGGGGTGCTCACCAAGGCTCCTCGTTCACCAATGCTCGGGTTGCAGAGTCAAGCCCAGCCGACTCAGTCTCACTCTGGGGTATGCGCGCGTAAGCATCTGCGATTGCCGCCCCTGTGCGCTCCCTCTCGAATCGATCAATCATTTGCTCGAGGCCTAGTCGAACCAGTTCCGAGCGATTCTCTGCTACCCCGGAGAGAATCATCTCGTCCACTTTGAGTGCGAGTGCCTTGTCAATGCGTGTAACCAATTGCGCCATGCATTAAGCATAACAATCTGCAATGCAAAAGGCTGTAGGGGGTAGTTTCAGAGCGATCCGTCCGGAATTTCATGGCAGCACAGGCACATAAGCGCTGCTCTTTACTATGGTTTGTCCCTTATGAATCCCCGCTTCGATCCTCGCACATGGACTCTGGGTTCAAAGATCGGCGCAACGCTTGTAATCGCTGCTCTCTTGCCAATGGCCATTATCTCTGTAGCGGCAACTCGCGCGGGCCAGAACGCCGTGGAGAGGGCCGAGCTTACAAACGCTCAAGGGTCCGCTCTCGTTGGAGCCTCCTCCGTTAGTGAGTACCTAGACGGAGTCTCGCGTCGAGCAGACCAGTTCGGAACTGCCTCTGATGTAATTGATTTCATCACCGCCCCCACTACTAAACCAACACCATCTTTTGGGGCAGCTAAGTCGTCCCCCGACGTGCGCGACATCTTGGTACTAAACGACAAAGCAACTGTCATATCTGGATTCCCAGAGTCAGAAGTTGGCGATACCTACCTTGGAGTCGGGTGGTTCACTGAAGCCTTGGCAGGTAAAACTGCGGTGGGAGAAGTGAAACCAGATTCAAACAGTGGACGCTATGTATTTACCGTTGCCTCGCCTGCGCGTCGCCCCGGTCAGGCTGTTGTCGGCGTTGTAAGCATCGGTGTGAGCAGTGACGATGTTCTCTTTGCACTAAGCCAGAGCCCGCTCATCCCAGGAGGGCAGGCGCTGCTCGTTGACAAAGGTCGAATAGTTGCTGCAAGGGACCATCTCTTTCAAGGGCACACACTCAAAGAAGTTGGCCTAGGTATCCTCGAAAAGGAATTAAGGAAAACGCCTAAAGGGACTATGGCCAAAGTCGACCTTCCGGGGCGCGGCACACAGGTAGTTGCCTGGGCGACTACAACTACCGGCACCACTGCAATAATCCTTGAGCCCCGAGATGTATTCCTTGACTCGATTAAGCGTCTTGCAAGGAATGCGCGACTAGCCATGATCGCCCTTGCAATCCTCGCGGTTGCCGGTGCTATTACTATCGCACGCCGCCTGTCTAAGCCTGTGAGCGCGCTCACCGCTGCGGCCCAGGCGCTAGAGGCTGACGAAGTTCCTGACGCAGAGCAACTCGAGAAGCTAGGCCGATCTCGCGATGACATTGGCTTACTCACGCGTGTATTCGTGCGAATGGCAGAGCAAGTTGTTATTCGTGAGAAAAAACTTCGCGAACAAGTGCGAGCTATGCGCATAGAGATTGACCACTCGAAGCGCGCCGAGTCTGTTGAGGCTCTCACCGAGTCTGACTTCTTCAAGGACCTTCAGACACGCGCCGGGACCATGCGTCAGAAGATGAAGGACGACCTTGCCAATACCTCCGAAGACGCAGGGGATGCTGAAGTCTCCGATGACACTCCAGGGGCTGAATCTTGATGGATGTTAAATTTGGGCGCTTCCTTAGCATTGCTTTAGTAACTGGAATCGCAGTGATGTTTACTGGTTGCTCAGGGTCGAGTGGATCAAATGCAGCCGGATGTAGCCAGATTGCGATCGCTGCGATTGGCCCCATCACTGGTACCGACGCCGCCTCTGGGAGATCGCCTAGAAACGGGGCAGAGCTTGCAGTGCGCGAGTACAACTCCACACATGCTGATTGCCAGGTCGGACTCCTCACGTTCGACACCCAAGGCAGCCCGGAGAACGGTACAAATATTGCCGACGCAATTGCCTCAGATAAACGCATAGTCGGAGTTGTAGGGCCGGTATTCAGCGGAGAGACCGCGGCGATTATGCCGGCTTTTGAGGCTTCCGGCCTTCCAACCATTACTGGTTCAGCAACAAACCCAACGCTCTCGCAGCAAGGATGGAGAACCTTCCATCGCATTGTTGGTAATGATGCGACCCAGGGACCAGCAGCTGCGCTGTATATAACAAGTGAACTCGGGGCCAAACGCGTCTCGGTGATTGATGATCGAAGTCTTTACGGCAAATCCCTCGCGGACCTTACCGAGAAGACCCTTGTTAAACGCGGCGCCGAGATTGCGCTTCGGATGAATATCGACTCCGAGAGCGTCGATTACAGAGCCGCTGTTCGAGCCCTAAAGACGGCAAACGCTGACGCTATATATTTCGGAGGAGTGAGCACTGCCGGTGCTCCCCTAATTCGCCAGATTCGCGATGCAGGGATCACAGTTCCCTTCATCGGTGGAGATGGCATCTACTCCAATGATTTCATAGATGGATCTAGCGGTGCTGCAGTTGGCGCAATAATCACCTGCCCTTGCATCAATGCAGCGCGCCCGAGCACCAAGCCTCAGAAGGTGTTCAACAAGAATTACACAGCCACTTATGGTGTCGCACCTGGCTACTTTGCAGCGGAGTATTACGACGCGGCAACGCTGTTAATCGACGCGATTAAGTCCGGTAATGAGACGCGCTCAGCCATTCAAACGTGGCTTAAGACTGCGAATTTGAAGGGGATCACAAAGCAGATTGAGTTCGGCAAGACTGGCGAGGTGAAGGCAGGGAGCGTCTTCGTTTTTGATGTCACCCCCGAGGGAGAGTTCAATCAAGTTGCCGAGGTTGTTGGCAAGAAGATAGTTAAATAACCCTAGCTACGCTTACCAGGGTCGAAGCATTAGCCCTTAAGTTCAATCAAGAATCCATGCACTGGCGCACCACCAATGTTCTCTGTTGTGTGCTGATCAGCAGGCTGAAAGCTCACAGAACCGCTTGGAATCTCTAGATCCGTTGGTGTCGTCGAAGAGTGAGGTCCCCCGAAACGGAACGTCCCACCATCAATCATGACCGCAACCATATTTGGGTGACCATGAGGCTCAGTCTTCGCACCTGGCTCCATGCGCAACTCAAGAATGCGCACGAATTCGTTCTCTAATACAACCTTGTATGCATCCCCAGCCACGATGGCTGCATCATCACTTGCCGCGTTCTTGTTTGAATCTTGATTTCCAACTGCCATTTTGTGCTCCATTGTTTGATTTATTCGGGTGGCAAAAATTGCTACTCGTAGGCGAACTATTTATCTAACTTAAGGCGCTAGTTACGAGCAACAAACGGTCCCAAAATTTCAACTCGCTAAATCTAGGTAATGCGCCAAAGTATCAGTGATCGCTATTGGTCTGCGCGAGCCAATTCCCCAACTTGGTTTTAGACCGATTCACGAAGCCCCGGCCAAGGGAGCGACTCAAGAGTCCTCAATGGCCCAGAATTTCGAGGCCCATATTCTGAGGCTTCAAATCAGGATGTTTGCTATTTGCTCGAATGATATCTATGATCTCTTATTAATTAGTCAAACAGAGTTATCCAAAATCCAGAGTGGCGGCACCTAAAGCGCCTCTGCCACACCTAGGGGGAGCAATGGAGCCAATCGCGAGCAGCAACAACGTCCCTGAATCGAGCTCCTCTCGATCAGTTCGAGCAAAGCGCCGCAGAGTCTTTATCGCTAGCGCCTTAGTCGGGTTCCTTGCTATCGGTGCACTGGCGGTCATCTTGACAGGTGGCGAGAGCAAATCTGAGAGAGGCGGGTACGTAACCGGAGACCCAATCATCTGGACCGCTATCACTGCCTCAAGCAATACAAACTTGAGGTGTGGACTTATGAATAGCGGCAAGATTTGGTGCTGGGGAAGTAACGATGTTGGGCAGCTCGGCAACGGTGGCTCCCCCGACGCTGCATGGCACTTTGTACACCCCGATATACAGGGCAGCGCCAAGGCTATAACCGCTGGCGGGGGCCACGCCTGTGCGCTCCTTGACACCAACGAGATTACGTGTTGGGGGAGCAACGACAGCGGCGCCGTTGGTAATGGTTCAAGCGACAATCAACTTCTACCCGCCAAAGTAAACGGAATATCTTCTGCGACCTCCCTGGCCTCCGGCGACAAGCACACATGCGCGCTTCTCTCCGACAGCACAATTTCATGCTGGGGATACAACGGGAACGGTCAGCTAGGGAACGGCTCGAATGCTGACTCGTCTACCCCAGTACAAGTCTCCGCTATCACCAATGCCACAAAAATTGATGTCGGGGCTGACCACTCTTGCGCACTCCTAGCCGACAGCACTATTTGGTGTTGGGGTGCAAATGGAAATGGCCAACTCGGTAACGGATCCAATATTGACTCAAACACTCCGGTACAAGTCTCTGGAATCACGACGGCAACCTCTGTCGGCACTGGAGGGAACCACACTTGTGCGCTGCTATCGACAAAAGCTGCTTGGTGCTGGGGGTTTGGCCTCAACGGGGCATTGGGTAACGGAGCAAATAATGATTCGAGCACTCCAGTAAAAGTCACTGGAGGAACCAACGCCCTAAGCGTTGGGGTTGGGAACGATCATGCCTGCATAACTGTTGATACCACTGCCAGCATTCCAGACGACAACAAAGTCAAGTGCTGGGGAAATAACGATGTTGGACAACTAGGAATAGGCACCAACGCGCTAGGAGCCACGGTCAACAAGAACAGTGCTGTGATCTCGATATTTCCAGCACAACCGAACCCCACTACGGATCCGCCCAATGGCGCTGTGGCGGATGACAAGCAATCCGCGTTTATCAGCGGCTCGCTAACCTGCACGCCAATGACCGCTGCTTCAGTTACCGCGGGCAAACCACTTTGCTGGGGATTAGTGAATCCAGGGTTTCCGAATTACACGTTCTCCCCATGGCCATACAAAGTCATCGATCCGTTTACTAACTAGACGATACGACACGAGAGTACTAACAGTCTGTTGATTAACCTGCTTCTCCTAGAGACCCAAATTCGAAGAGCCTTCTAAGGGAGCTATAAGTGGACGATCACTCAATTCATCTTGGCGCGCAGATCGCAGACCCAGATCTTGAGCGCCTTCACGAGCTTGGATACGCCCAGGAACTCGGGCGCAGGATGCAGGGCTTCTCCAACATGGCCGTCTCCTTCTCGATCATCTCCATTCTCGCAGGATGTCTAACAACCTTCTACCTCGCTCTATACGCGGGAGGCGGACCAGTACTTACCTTTGGCTGGCCATTGGTGACCCTCATGTCTCTCTGCGTTGCGCTTGCATTGGGTGAGGTCTGCTCGAGCTACCCCACTACTGGAGGCCTCTATTACTGGTCGGCCAAGTTGGCAAAGCGCAACGCACCGGTGTGGAGCTGGACCACTGGTTGGTTCAACCTCATCGGCCAGGTAGCGATAACTGCGAGTGTCGACTTCGGGCTCGCCAACTTCATCGGCGGCTTCCTTATGCTCACGAGCAATTTCAAGCCGACACCGCTCTCCATTCTCTTTATATATGGCGTCTTACTCTTGAGCCACGCGATCCTAAATAGCCTCGGGGTCCATTTGATCTCACTAATCAATGACGTAAGCGTCTGGTGGCACCTCGCTGGTGTTGCTGTATTTGCTGGAGTTCTCGCAATTCTCCCCGAGCATCACGCGTCAACGAGTTTTGTAATTACTGATTTTCAAAACAACACAGGGTGGAGCGGGAGAGGCTCAGGAATATTTGTATTCTTCGTAGGTTGTCTCCTAGCGCAGTACACGATTACCGGATTCGATGCCTCTGCCCACATGAGCGAGGAGACTAAGAACGCAGCGACCGCAGCCCCCAAGGGAATGGTTACATCGGTCTGGCTCTCGGGCGCTGCTGGATATGTCCTGCTCCTTGCGGTTGCCTTCGCTATTCGCCCAGGGTTTGATTACCTCACCGCTGCAGGCTCCTTGATCACCGCTCCAATATTTATTATTCAAGATGCGATCGGCACAACCGGCGCAAAGGTCTTGGTAGGCATCGCCTGCAT
>Ga0194043_1001412_pt1 | contig 13536 bp, 15 predicted proteins | sample JunL4415m_MetaG_FD_161274 | JGI IMG/M metagenome (GOLD analysis project Ga0194043, IMG submission 161274) | Anoxic zone freshwater microbial communities from boreal shield lake in IISD Experimental Lakes Area, Ontario, Canada - Jun2016-L442-15m | ecosystem: Environmental > Aquatic > Freshwater >...
GATGAGAATATAGGTCAGAGCGATACGTCGATCTGACCAGCCCCGCTCCCGCAGACGAAAGTGCAAATGAAAATGTTGATCGCCATGAAAGATAGAGACACCCGATCGAAACCGCTTCACCACCACCCACAACGCGTCAATCAATGGAATACTCAGCACAAGGAGTGTCGTCGCAATCTTCGTCCCGGCGAATATCGCCAATACTCCCAAGAGAAAACCCCAAAAATACGATCCCGATGTCCCGGCGATAAACTTGGCCGGTGAAAAGTTAAAGAAAAGAAATCCCAATGTCACTCCGGTCGCGATAAGCGCGAGGATAGCTACCGGTGGCTGATATACCTCGGGGCGAAGCGCCAAAAGGAAAATCGTGAAGAACCCTATGACTGAGACGCCTCCTGCGACGCCGTCCACGCCGTCCGTCCAGTTGACCGCGTTCATAATCACCACCAGCCACACTACGGTCACCAGATAGCTCAATACACTCGAAGCGATATGCATCGTGCCAAACACAGGCAGAACGAGCGTATGAACGGCGATACCGAACGAGAAAATGAAAGTCACGAGCAGGAGTTGGAAGAGCAACTGCGTGTGCCAGGGGAATTTCAGGATATCGTCCGCCACGCCAAATACGAGCAATGTGAGAACGCCGAACAGTAGTAGTCCCAAAGACCGGTCAATTACCAAGTGCGCATCATACACGACTGAGAGACAAAACACCGTGATGAGAAAAACTCCACCCGAACGGAACAGGTATTTCTTCATCCAGTGGAGCGAGGGTGGCAGATGTTCGAGGAATCGCGACAGAATAAACCCCGCGAAAGCCATCACGCTCACAGCTCGGAGAAAAGGTATCAAATAGAGGGTGAGCGTTTGCATAAAGGAAAATTCCTTCTCAAAGATTCGCAGTCAGAAATTCTTTCAAAGCCGCTAAGTCCCGTTTTTCATGATCATAGTGATACGACTTTATGCCGATTGATTCGGCGCTTTTGACGGCTTCCGGATTGTGTTCAAAATAAATCACCTCGTCTTTATTCAAGCCATACTGCTCCAGGAGTATCTCAAAATATTTCGGATCAGTTTTCTCGGGATTATGCTTGAGTGTAAAAACTTCATACGGCATCGCATCGAGACCAAATGTTTTGTACTGCTCGTCATTGGCTCCAGTCACGATAATTTTTCTATTGGGAAAAGTTTCTAGCAAATCTTTCATCTCTTCAAAAATCTCAAAACTATTTTCAGTTTCAATCACCAAACCATCCACCGCATCAACCAAAATTGTTTTCATACATGTATTTTTTAACCTAGATCCCGGATCAAGTCCGGGATGACACGATACGATTACTTCCGTTTCATCTTCTCCGTGACCCAGAATTCACCGAAGTAGTTTTTGGTAAGGATGCGCGTCTGCGAGTCGATGGCCGGGATGGCGGAGATGAACGCGACGATCGGGAAAAGCGCCCATTGGAAAAGCATATTGAAGTAGCGAGTCCAGTGATAATATTTCGGCTTGGGCGGGAGCGACAACAGCGAAAGCGGGATGGAGACGAGCAACCCCATCATCGCGAGGCGCATCAAAGTCTCAGTAATATAGGGCAGGTTCTTGGCCAAGACGCTATCGAGAAATATCTGATTGCCCAGCATGAGCGGGAGCCACCCGAGGAACGCGAGGATAAATGAAGTCGTCGCCCAGGAATAATGCCCCTCGATCATCTCAAACATAATCCGCAACTTAGTACCAAGCGGGATGATCTTGTCCGGCCAGATGGCACGCATCATCACGGGGAAATTCTCGATACCGTAGGCCCAACGACGTTTTTGCTTGTATTGATTCTGCACCGTCTTCCACCAGGTCTCAGCCAACACCGCGTCGAGTGAGAGCGGCAGGTGAATCGGCTTTACCTCGTAGTCGCCGTGAAAATAAGAAAGGCACTTCCAGTAAATGATCGAATCCTCGCTGATCATATTGAGCGGCCAAAATCCAACCTTCACCAAGGTATCAAACGGTTCGCTGTGCGACGAGAACGTCACCATCTCTTTGCGCGTACTCTGATACATATGCCAAAACGACGACCCAGTGACGATCATCCGCACGATGGCGTTCGTATCCCAGAGGTTATTGTGATAAACCGGGATCGGCTGGTAGGCACGCTGGAGACGCTTGGGCTCGGTGATATAGGCGTAGGTGAGAGCGGCGAAATATTCCGGATGCGCCACGCTGTCACAATCAAAATTAGAAAAAACCACCTTGGTATAATCAATCGCGCGTTCATCAAGATACGTCATCAGGTATCGCGCGGCAAAAGCGGCATTGGATGCCTTGCACTTCATCTCACCCTCCGCCACGATGTGTGTCGTCACGATGAAGTCACGAAAAAGATGCCCAAATTTCTCCTTCAGATATTTCACTTTCGCTTCCCGGAATTCAAGATTCTCTCGTTCTTCAGTCGCGAGGATAACGATCATCTGCTCCTTGGGAAAGTTGACATCTACGAGTGCCTGCAGGGCTGGCTCGATAATCTCGGCTGGCTCACCCGCGGTCGGCAAAATTACAACATGCACGATACTCCGCCAGTCCCAGATTTCATCCTTGATAGGAATGAGCTTCTCCACTTCAGCGAGCCATTCACCTTCCTTGCGCATCCGCTTGGCGAGAATATGCCGTCGCCACACACGCCAGAGTGGGATCTCCCGACGAGACGATGTGAGCCGCGCGATCCGCCCTCGAATATCTGACGCATACGCCTCCGGATGAACAATATTCTGACAACGGCTCCACCAATCTGTCTTCTTGCCCTCTTGGAGTTGATTGTAGGCTTGCGTGGAATAATACGTGATATAAATCGAGCGATAGATCCAATACACATCAAAAGCGATGATCAAGAGCGATGCCACCACCGGGGCCAAAAACGCCAACACAAACATCCCCACCAGGGTCGTCCAGGTGAGGGTGCCAGGGATTATCTCAAAAAACCGCTGCCACCGCCGCTCTTTAGGGTCGGTCGTTTTGGGATTCGGAAAGGTAAAAGCCATAGAAAACACCATTCAATTATTGCCTTCATAATAGCTTTTTTTCTGTCAAAAGTAAAGCTGCGGCTAAGTGATATTTTCAGGACTTACACACTTGATTCTAAACCGGTTTCCGACGAAGCATTCCCTCTTTGCCTGTGATAGGTTTATCAAACGGCTTCAGAGGAAACGCTCCGCCATAAACCGGTACATATTTTTTCAAGCGCGTAAGTCCTAAGTTTTGTATTTTCTCATTTTTTCCACTATACTAAAAGAAAGAAAACAAAAATTAGATATGAACATCATAAAATATCACACCCTCACCTGGATCGATTTCAAAGACCCGTCACCCGAAGACATCCGCTACCTCCAGGAACACTTCAATATCCATCCACTCGCCATCGAGGAATTCGTCACGCCCACCTACCAGCCCAAGGCGATCCACTACGACAACTGCCTCTACCTCTCCATCCACACACCCCTCTTCGACCCGGAGAAGCGTACATCCTACCCTGGTGAGCTCGACATCATCGTCACCGCCGACCACCTCATCACCGGGCATCGTCTCTCCATTTATCCAGTGGAACATTTTTTCCACCAGCTCGATCAGAGCGAGGGCAAACGCCGCCACTACCTCTCGCATACCCCGGCGCACCTCCTCCACCACCTGATCGAAAACCTCCTCAACTCGTGCTTCCCTCGACTCGAACACATCGCTGAGAGCCTCACGCAAATCGAGGATCAAGTCTTCAGTGATACCGACAACGAAAAAGAAATGGTCCGCGAGATCTCGACGGTCAAACGGGACATCCTCAATTTCCGACGCACGCTCAAACCACAACGATCCATCCTCGAATCCCTCGTCCAGAAGGAAAGTCCTTTCGTCCCGCACGACCTCAAGGCCTACTATCAGGATCTCATCAGCACCAATATCCGCATCTGGAATATCCTCGAAAACAGCAAAGAAACCATCGAGTCATTGGAGGAGACCAACAATTCCCTCCTCTCCAATAAGCTCGGACTCACGATGAAAATCCTCACGGTCTTCTCCGCCGTCCTCCTGCCGATGACCGTCTACACCAACCTCCTCGCGATGAACCGCGACGCCATCCCGCTCGGCAACCATCCGAACGCGTTTTGGATTCACGCGAGCATTATGCTCGTCGTAGCCATCTTCACCGCCGCCATCTTCAGGGTCAAGAAGTGGTTTTGATTTTTTGTCAAGCCTGTCAAAAAAAGATTGTTACAGCTATACTGGAAACAAGGCTTTTTATTTTGTATCATTTCCAAAAATATGCTCACCTTCCACAATACCCTCACCAAGAAGAAAGAAATTTTCGAGCCACTCCACATCGGCAAGGTCGGGATGTATACCTGCGGGCCGACGGTCTACGGCAAGATCCATATCGGCAACCTCCGCGCCTATGTACTCGCTGACCTCATACGAAGACTCCTGACACACGAAGGCTACGAAGTGAGAGCTATCAAAAACATCACCGATGTCGGCCACCTCACTGCCGACGATATCGCACAGGGCGACAGCGGCGAGGATAAAATCGAGAAAAAAGCCCGAGCCGAACACAAGACACCCCAGGAAATCGCCGACTTCTACGAGGACTACTTCCACCGTACCGAGGAACAAATGAATATCCTCCCGGCACATTTCTTTCCGCAGGCGACCAAGCATATCCCGCAGATGATCCGCCTCATAGAATCCCTCATCGAGCAAGAGTACGCTTATGAGAAGAATGGTAATGTCTTCCTCGATGTCACCGCTTTTGCTGACTACGGCAAACTCTCGGGCAATACGCTCGACAAACTCAAAGTCGGTGCACGACTCGAAGAACACCCCGACAAACGCCACCCCTGGGACTTCGCCCTCTGGCTCAAGGCGCCCGCCGATCACCTGATGAAATGGCCGAGTCCGTGGAGCACCGGCTACCCAGGCTGGCACATCGAGTGCAGCGCGATGAGTATGGAGTACCTCGGCGATACGCTCGACATCCACACTGGTGGCGAGGACAATATCTTCCCCCACCACGAAGCCGAGATCGTCCAGTCCGAGGGTGTCACGCACCAACCGTTCGCCCGCTACTGGATTCACAACCGTCACCTGCTGGTCGACGGCGTGAAGATGTCCAAGTCCAAAGGCAACCTCTACACCTTCGAAGACATCCTCGATCGTGGTTATTCAGCGATGGACTTGCGGATGCTTCTCCTCCTCAGCCACTACCGTTCACAAATGAACTTCACATGGGAAGCGCTCGACCAAGCCAAGGCTAATTGGCAGACGATCCAAACTTTTCACGATCGCCTTATAGAGGCCTGTCATTGCGACCCCGCTCTTCGCGAAGGGCAAGGGGAAGCAATTCCCAACTCAAAAAACGAGAGCTTAAAAGAGGAGATTGCCACATCCCGATCCGCCACAGCGGACGGGACTCGCAATGACGGTTACTCTTTCAGTCTCGAAACTTTTCAAAAATCATTTCTTGAAGCGCTCGAGGACGACCTCAATACCCCGCAAGCCATCACCATCCTCCTCGATACGATCAAACAAGCCAACCGTGCGCTCGATGAGGGTGTTTCGTTCGACATTCCCGCGCTCGCTGGCTGGCTTGACACAGTGGTGAATAACCTCCTCGGACTTCGTTGGGAGTACACCGATGATCAAACCGTGCCGCAAACCGTTCTCGATCTCGCCGCCCAACGCGAACAAGCTCGCACGGAAAAAAACTTCTCTCTCGCCGACACCCTGCGAGAGGAAATAGAAAAAACAGGCTTCACCATAGAAGACACTGCCACAGGTACGAAAGTTCGCAAAGCCTAAATATATTTTTTGAGAAATTAAAAACCGGATTCACTTTTTAGTGCAAACCCGGTTTTTTCAAAATAGCTACTGCTTTTTATACAGCAGCTTCAATTTCTTGGAGCCATTGCTCCAATTCATTCACGGCCACAAGATACTCACGGCTCATTTCCTTAACATAGTAGTTTTGGAGTAACTCACCCCCGAAACCGCCATACGAGTCAATTTGCTTTTGCCAATAATTCAATGACTTTTGATTTACACCAAAAACTACATTGCTCTTATTGGTTTTCTCCCAGTCTTCATAAAAGTGCGCCCAGGAACTAACTTTCATAGTCTCAGGGAGAGACTTTCCCACTTCCAAAGGAGAATCTTTACGAAAAGCTTCCCAGCCTTTATAAATAGTGCGACGCCGAAATTTTTCCAATCTCGACACATCATCCAAAGTTTCTAGTGCCCAGCCATCTAAAACCAACAGTGCCCTCTTAAGGAAGCCTCTGAGTTCCAGCAAAGCCTCTTTATTTCTCCTACGCCGCTTGAAAGTAAATACTCCCTCCGGTAATATAAAACCGAAAAAAATTACTCCGAAAAGCAAAGCCATAATCAACCATTCGGTTGCACTCATATTCCAATTCATATTCATGGTGTATCTCCTCATTTTAGAAACCCTGCCCCAACACCCTCGAGGCGGAGTTTGATTGTTAAATTTTGTTACATTACACCGCTTGTGTTCCTTCTGGGAATTTATCTTCCCAAAGAGGCCTCGATGTTTCTGGTTGTTGCTGCGGCACTGGTATGGCATATTCTACCTGCGGCTTTAACCCGAAAACTTTGTCAAATGCCGCCCCGATTTCTTCTTGGGGAGTAGAGATTATCCAAGCAAGTAACAACAGTCCTAAAGCTAAAATAACTTTCTCATACCATTTTAGCTCTTCTTTTTTTACATGTTCAGCATGTCGCTGATACATTTTATTATGAGTAGTACCCATGGCGTATTCTCCTCTATAATTTTGTAGAGTTGATGGAAACCTCTTTCGCTGTGCCAGAACGAAGAGGCGTTTTGATTTGTTAAAGGGCTGCCTGCCCATTTGAAAACTCCTTCAATGTAGCATAAAAGTAAGATAGCGTCAAGACCATCCAGACGCACGCCATCATTTTAGAGAAATGTAAAACCGGATTCACTTTTTAGTGCAAATCCGGTTTTTATTGTCTTTAATTTTCTCCTTCGTTTACTTTTAATTAGACACCTATTAGATAGATGGCGGCAGAAATATTCTTAACGCAAAGCTTCAATTGCTGAAGCTCTAAAGGGAAGAATTCCTCTTTGTAAGCATGGACATAGTTCCTTTCAATCGATTTATCCCGTTGAACCAGACAAAGCCATACAATAGGCATATAACCATTAGACTCCCACGACATCAGAAACGGCTCTGTTTCAGTTAACACAGAGAGTTTGTCTAACTTTTTCCAATCGCTATACAGATTCCACGACTCAAAGAAGTTGCTCAACTCCGGGAGACGATTCTTCATATCTGAAGAAAGTTTTGCAAACAGTTTGACCCCCTCATAAATACTAGACCAATAGGTTTTTTCCGCCAGCACAACATCATCCAAAGTTTCTATTTTCAATTCCTGCAATACCAGAAGACAATCCTGCAGAAAGTCTTGTAACACCAACAAAGCTCTTTTGTTCCTTAAAGACTTTGTATCCTTCTGCAGATAAGTAACAACCATATCCCACAATGCGTAAACCATAAAGCCAAGCGCCAGAGGCATAACAAGCACGCCAAACAGGATAAGGAGTGATTGCACATACTTCGGATGAATTAATTGCGACTGGTGGTGATAGTACCAAACCATCAGCTGATCCACCCATTCTGTTGGCCAAACTTCCGCCAAAAACCAAGGCGCTGCTGGAGCTATCAGCAAAACGATAAGACTCCAACAAAACAAAGGCTTTAAATGAGTTCCTTTTTTAATTCCGTTACAACTATTATTCATGGTGTCTCTCCTCTTTTAGAAACTCTACCCCAACACCAGTGAGACAGAGTTTGATTGTTAAATTTATTTACGCTAATTGCGCTTCTTCTTCCAATGGATTTTTTATGTTCCGATGGAATGGAATTGTCTCTGGTTGTTGTTGCACGGGCGCCGGAGCAATTTGATCCATCTCCTGCGGCAAGCCTATAAATTCATAAGAATTTTTAAACCAACTCCCCAACCCCTCTTCCTGCGGCGTAGAGTACACCACAAAAAATAGAATAAGCAGAATTCCTATGACCCAAGGAATTATTGATCCTCCTCGTTTTTCTGCATTCATGGCCCATCCTCCTCTATAGTTTTGTAGAGTTACTGTAAACCCCGATCGCTTTGGCAAAACGAAGAGGCTATTTAATTTGTTAAAGGGCATTTACCCCTTTGAAAACTCCTTCAATGTAGCATAAAAGTAAGACGCCGTCAAGACTACCGCTCGGCTCAAAATGCGGGTATACTAGGGAGGTATTTGCGCTTGTAGCTCAGTGGATAGAGCGTCTGGTTCCGGTCCAGAAGGCCGCAGGTTCGATTCCTGCCAAGCGCACCGAGAAAGGCTGTACGTCATCCATCCCGCAAACGATTCCAAAATGGTCAGATGTAAATGTTTATATTTCCTTCGTGGCCGCCTTCGGCTTTAATGGTTGCTTTCGATAATCTGAGAACGAATCGGTGCGGGACGCTCATACTTGTAGCTACTCGCTCCGCTCATAGACAAGTATGGCGAAAAAATTAATCAATCCTGAAATGTTGCGAGTGCCACCGCACAGCGTCGAAGCCGAGCAATCCCTGCTTGGGTCTTTGATGTTGGACAAAGACGCCATCATCAAGATCGCCGACCTCGTGAAAGTCGGAGACTTCTACAAAGACGCTCACAATGCCGTCTACGAGACCATGCTCGAGCTCTACGAACAACGCGAACCGCTCGATGTCCTCTCTGTCGGCAACCGTCTGGAAGAAAAAAATCTCCTCGACCAGATCGGCGGCTCCGGCACGCTTGCCTCACTCGTCAACGCCGTCCCCTCCGCTACCAATGTCCTCCACTACGCCAAGCTCGTCCAGCGCAAAGCCACCCTCCGCCGACTCATCAGCGCCGGTCAAGACATCACCGAACTCGGTTACGATGAATCCGAAGACATCCAGAAAACCCTCGACGAAGCGGAGCAGCGCATCTTCAAGGTCTCGCAGAAATACATCAAGCAGGACTTCATCCCGATCAAGAGCGTCCTCGAAACCGCCTTCGAGCGCATCGACGAACTTCACAAGAACGACGGCCAGATGCGCGGCGTCCCCACCCACTACCCCGACCTCGACAATATCCTCGCCGGCCTGCAGAAGTCCGACCTCATCATCCTCGCGGCGCGACCATCCATCGGTAAGACGACCTTCGCCCTCGATATCGCACGGCAGATTGGCGTCTATTCCAAAGTCCCGGTTGGCATCTTCTCATTGGAAATGGGCTCCGACCAGCTCGTCGACCGTATGATCGCCGCGCAGGCCAATATCGACCTGTGGCGACTCCGCACGGGCAAACTCCAAAGTGAAGACTTCGCCAAAATCGGCGAGGCTATCGGCATCCTCTCCGAAGCGCCTATCTTCATCGACGACTCCGGTTCAGTCAATATTATGGAGATGCGCACTATGGCACGCCGCCTCCAGGCCGAACACAAACTCGGCCTCATCATCATCGACTATTTGCAGTTGATGGAGGGTCGTAGCAGTCGGGGCGACAATCGCGTGCAGGAGATTTCCGAGATCTCCCGCGGATTGAAGCAACTCGCCCGCGAACTCAATATCCCGATCATCGCACTCTCCCAGCTCTCTCGTGGAGTAGAGAGCCGCCAAGACCAAATGCCCAAACTCTCCGACCTCCGCGAATCCGGTTCCATCGAACAGGACGCTGACATCGTGCTCTTCCTCTACCGCGAAGACCGCGTCAAACCCGACACTCCGAACAAAAACATCGTCGATGTCCTCATCTCCAAACACCGTAACGGCCCCATCGGCAAAGTCTCGCTCTACTTCCAAGAAAACTCCACCACCTTCAAATCCCTCGAGCGGATTCATTCTGATGTGCCAGTAACATAAGAGATCTAAAATTTTTCGTAACAAATATGTCCTTACCTCTGAAACAACTTTTCTTGTTTTCTATTTTTTCATATGCATTCTTCTTACAACAGAATATACCCCTTCGTATTGAAAGTTTCTTTGATGTCCGCGTACAAATCTATATATGCGTGGTTCTCTCGATAATCACTTTGCACCTCGTTACGAAAAATACCCAATGGACACTGAGCCGAGAACCCCTCCCTTCTCTTTCCCAGGATAACCTCAATCAACTCGCTGCCCAAAAAAAGAAGCCTCTTCTCTTTATACTGATCATTACCATAGCAGCCGCAATCATTTTTATATTCATGGGAAATCAGATGACCGCTCCGGTTGCCGTTTTTCTCGGTGCTTCGCTTATTCTGCTTTTACTCATTGCGCTGCATTTTTCAAATCAAAAAGTGAGTGTAATTGAGAATATCCAAACTACGGAAATGAAAGCATCTCTTCCCATAGCCAATTTTTCCCTATTGCAATTTGTACTCTATCTACTGTTAACAAGCGTGCTCGTGGTCAATGGCATGTATTTCATGATAATGGGTAATTTACTTATTGGGATTCCTTCTTTATTTGTAGGCTCAATCCTTGTACAACTTCCTTTAATACGAAAAAAGTAATCATTTATAAAGAAAATGCTTCCATATTTCCCTAAAATAAATAATCAAGCGTTTATTCTTATTCCCATGTACCCAAAACCATTCCAAAAACTCATCGAGCAATTCGTCACGCTGCCCTCTATCGGGCCGCGCTTAGCCGAGCGGCTCGTGCTCTATCTCTTCAAACAAGATCAGGATAAACTCGAATCATTTGCCGAGGCACTAGAGAATCTTCACCAGCTCCACCCATGTAAGCGTTGTTTTCATATTGCCGAAGATGACTTGTGCACTATCTGTACCGACAGCAAGCGCGATCAACACACGCTCTGTGTGGTCGAAGAAGCACTCGACATCATCGCCTTCGAACGCCTCGGCCGGTATCGCGGGCGCTACCATGTGCTCGGTGGCGTGATGGAGGGATCAAAGGACAGTTCATTCCTCCATATCCCCGAACTCCTCGACCGCATCGAGACCGAACACATCACCGAAGTCATCCTCGCCACTAACCCGACCACCGAAGGCGACCTCACCGCACTCTACATCAAGAAAAAAATCGAGAACCTCGGCATCAGTGTCACCCGCCTCGCCCGCGGCCTCTCCTCTGGTGGCGACATCGAGTACGCCGACGAACTCACTCTCTCAAGTGCCCTCACCAATCGGAAGAAGATGTAAATAAAAACATGCCAACTTTCGTTAGGGAGCGGGTGTTTGTTTTTGGCACACTTCCATTCGCCGTCGCAGCAAAGACTAACCACTGCATCCAAACCACATTGCCAAGCCTGCTGGTGCGTCACTTTCTGCAGTCTCCAGTCAACCATTGCGGCGGCCTGGAAGAGTGACAAAGGCAAATATCCGATCCACCCGAAAACTCTACAAAAAAACAAAACTCCCTTCAAGGGAGAGTTGCTCGAAAAAAATTGGGAGTACTATTTTTTCTTGGCGACTTTTGTTGCAACTTTCGCAACTTTCTTGGCCACTTGCTTCACGACCCCGCCTATCGGTCGGGCAAGTTTCTTTACTTCTTTTTTTACAGATTTCTTGACCGGCTTGGCTGCCTTGGAGATATGCTTCCATTGCTTCTTGAGAGCATCGGCATACACGGCAACTTCCTCTTTGCTCGCCTTGCCGGCTTTGATATAACCAACCGCTATCTCATCGATAATTTTGTGGTAGAGACTCTCGGTCACCTCCTCCGCTTCCTCGATCTTCTCCACGATATCCGCCTTCATCTTGAGCATCCAACTTTTGAAATTCTTCTGATGTTTCTTCCCCTCTGGTCCGAAAAAATAGTAAGTCGCCGCACCAAGTGCTGCCACACCCGCACTCAAGGCTACTACTTTTCCCACCAAAACACCCTTTTCTTTTTTCATATGCGTATACTTAATTTTATTAAAATATTTCTTTCTTATTTCTTCGTCTCGCTTTTCTTGTGCTTGCGTCCACCGAACAGCATCTGAAACACTCTGCTCTCACGCAGATCAGAAACGAATTCCTTCACTTCTTCCTCCGCCGTATCAATACCCGCTTCGACCTTTTCGGTGATACTTCGGACATTCCGCAAAATAACAATCATATACACCAGACCCACCGCCACCAGACATGTCACCACGATAAACCCGATAGAAGCTATAAAGAAAAAAATATCGGCATGAACGAGTGTTTGCATAAGCATATTTGAATAAGGCTGCTCTCAGTATACCATAAACAAAAACCCCGAGAAGGGGTCTTGTAAAAAATATCAGGAAAAATCCAATTACGCGGAGATCTTCACGATCTCAACTTCAGTGAAAAATTGGCGATGCCCGAACTTCATCTTATAACGCTTCTTGGCATGGTGTTTGATACCAGTCACCTTCTTGGCTCTGCCCTGTCGAAAAATAGTCGCCTCGACGGTCGCACCGGCCACGAGCGGTTCACCCACCTTGACGGATGCCTCATCCCCGACCAAAAGCACCTCATCAAAGGTTACTTTCGCCCCTGCTTCGCCCTCGATCTTCTCGATACGGAGCTTCTCGCCCTCGGCCACCTGATATTGTTTCCCACCGGTTTGAATGATTGCAATCATAAAAATATCCACTTAATTTAGAGGTATAGAGCCAGTATAGCTTGACTCGCATAAAAAGTCAAACGAACCTTATTTTTTCTTTATTTCTCAAAAGATTTCAACTCCCGACTCTTCTGGCAATACTGGAGAACGGTAGCGACAAACTCAGCCTGACCATACATCAACGGGGCGGCAGATAGTTGAGCGCCCGTGTCCGGGTGCAGTTGCTCGGACAAAATCCCGGATGGCGTCGCATAGCGAAGTGTCCAATCGAGGATATCTCGCACAGCCACGAAATCAACCTCGGTCTTGGCTCGAGCCAACAGATACTGAGCACTCCACAGGGTGATATTGATCCACGGATTGCTCGGCGAACCGGCATACTGTCGAAAATATTCGTCATCAAGGAAACGAACGACACCTCCGATAGGCGTCGGACACATGAGGTTTTTTTGGAGAAACTCGAACGCGCGAACCATCCGAGGATCATCAGGAGAAAGTACGCCGAAGAGAAACATACCAAAAAAACTACTCGAATCCAAAGAGGTGCTCCGAACGATTCCCTCGTCTTCCATCTTTAATGAGGTGAAAAAATATCCATTCTCAGGATTATATAAATATTGAAAAAGAGCTTCTTTGATTTCATCAGCCACTGCGAGATATTTGTGAGCATCTCGCTTCTTGCCGAGCAATTCGGCGAAGTGACTCGCCGCGACCAAACCGCCATACACCGAAGCTGCCGTATAAGTCGAAATCGCGAAAATCCGCTCCCAAATATCACTACTCACCTCCGGCAATCCGGTCTTCTCCTCTCGAAAGTGACACAGAAAATCAGCAGATTTCTTGATAAGCGAATTGTATATACCTTCGATGAATTCCACATCTTTCGCCTTTTCATAGTGTCGCCACAGGGCGAAGAGTACGATCGCTGTCTCGTCCTCCTGGAT
>Ga0194043_1001414_pt1 | contig 13517 bp, 15 predicted proteins | sample JunL4415m_MetaG_FD_161274 | JGI IMG/M metagenome (GOLD analysis project Ga0194043, IMG submission 161274) | Anoxic zone freshwater microbial communities from boreal shield lake in IISD Experimental Lakes Area, Ontario, Canada - Jun2016-L442-15m | ecosystem: Environmental > Aquatic > Freshwater >...
CCTCACGTCGAAGGCGGCGTCGAAGGCCGAAGCGGTCACTCTCAAGACCTCGGAGGCATTCTCCACGGCAGGTGGCCGCCCCGACAGCAGGGAGGCATTGAGGGCGGCGAGCGTGGCGTACGCCTCCTGGCCGCTCATGCCCTGCTCCGTGAGACCGTGGACGATGCCGCTCGCTGTGACCCGGCTGAGGAGCAGCGTGGTCAGGATCATGCCCAGGGAGTAGCCGAGCTCGCCGATCGTCAGCCGCGAGGAGGTCACGGCGCCGTAGGCGTCCGCCGGCGCGGCGTCGACGATGACCTGCGCCTGCCCAGTCAGCGCCGCGTTCACCCCGTACCCGATGAGCAGGGATCCGGGCAGGATCACCCAGTAGGCCGAGCTCTGCTGGACCGGCAGGAGGGCGATGAAGCCCGCGGCCGCGACGAGCGCGTTGAGCGTGATGACGTGGCGCGGCGAGCGGCCGGCGCCGAGTCGCCGGCCCGCGACGAGCCAGGCGGCGGCGCCGATGAGGTAGAAGGGCTGCAGCCCGAAGGTGGCGACGAACACCGAGCCCTGTTTCTCGTACTGCAGATAGTCGCTGAGGCTGATGACCAACGCCGCGTAGACGCCGTTGACGAAGATGCCGACGAGCACGGCGGCCACGAAGGTACGCGAGCGGAAGAGCCGCACCGGGAAGGCGGGAGCGCGCCGGCGCAGCTCGACCAGCACCCAGGCGACGAGCATGAGGCCGCCCCCGGCGACGAGCGCCCACGCCAGGAGGCTCCCGGGATCGGTCGCTACCGCGAGGAAGCCCGTGATCACGGTCATCAGACCGAGCCCGATGAGGACCAGGCCCCACAGGTCCACGGGTCCCGAGCCCGCGCGCGGCATCCGTGGGAGCAGGCGCGGAGTGAGGAGCGCGCTCGGCACGCACATCGCCGGGACGACGAGGAACAGCCAGCGCCAGTCGACTCCCGCGAGCAACCCGCCGGCGAGGCTGGCGACGGTGGCGAAGACGATGCTGTACATGCCCCACAGACCCAGCGCCCGCCCGAGGCTCCCGCCGGGCGCGACGACCTTAACGCAGGCGTAGGTGGCGGTCAGCATCACGCCGTAGGCGACGCCGGCGAGGATGCTGCCCGCCAGATACACGGCTCCCGACGGGATGAGGACGATCGCCATGCCGGCGACGCCGGCGAGAAGGTATGACCACATGAGGACGCGGCGCCGGCCGAGCCGGTCGGCGGCGACGCCCGAAGCTATGGCGGTGGCCGCGATGGCCAAGGTGGCGGCGCTGGCGCAGGCGCTGCGCATAAAGGGGCTCAGGCCGAGGTCCGCGGTGGCCGAGGCGAGCGACACGGCCGAGAGGCAGACGCCGGTCGACATGATGGCCGCCACCCAGCCCAGCAACATGATGGCGAGGTGGCCGGAGCGCGCCGCCGGCGGTGCTCCGCCCTCCTCACTCAGTGCAGCTCCCAGCGCCGGTCCCCCCTTCTCTCCAGTCGCCCCGCGTTCCCTCCTGCCGTCATCCTACTAGGACGGGGCCACCCGGCGCGCCACCCCTTGCCCGCACGGAGCGGCCTCCGCCCTCAGCGGCGGCCGCTGAGCCACAGGGGGACCACCGGCGCCCAGAGCAGGAACAGGACGGCCACCACGGTGACGGTGGCCCGTGGGCCGAGAAGCGGCACGACGGCCACGGCCGCCAGGGCTCCGAGCACCCGCGCCGTGTTGAAGCCCAGATCGATGGCCGTGAACACTCTTCCGCGGTAGCGGTCCGGCACCGCGCCCTGCGCGAGCGTGTCCGCGGGCACCCGTGTCCAGCCGTAGGAGACGCCCAGGGCCACGGCGCCGATGGTGAGCGCGAGGGCGAGCGCATCCGCCGTCACGACGGCGGGGAGGAGGGCCACTGCCGCGAGGGCGAAGGCCACGCCGATGAGCAGCCGGTTGGGCATGAGGGAGCGCAGGGCTCCCGCCGTGAGGAAGCCGAGAAAGACGCCGACGCCGCCAGCCCCCACGAGCCCCGAGAACGAGACGAGACCACCGCCGAGATCCTCCTTGATGACCACCAGCACGGTCGCGATGACCATCACCTGCAGAAACTGGCCGGCGGCCACGGTCAGGACCGGAGCGAGGGCGGCCGGCGTGCGGCCGATGCGGCGGAAGCCGTCGGCGAGATCGGCGATGACCGCCGCCAGATCGCCGCGCAGCGCGCCGGCCCCCTTCTCCGGCGACAGGGCGCTGGAGAGGCGCGCGCTGACCGCCGAAGTCGCCACCCACATCACCCCCGAGAGGGCGATCACCGCCCAGGTGCCCGCCGCGGTCGCGATGAGGCCGCCGGCGGCCATGCCGCCGAACAGGGCCACAGTGCCCGTGATCGAGGCGATCGTGTTGGCGGTGAAGAGCAGCGTGTCGTTGGGCGCCCGTCCCGGCTCCGGCGCATCCTCCTCGGCGGCGCCGACCACGCGGGGTATCACGGCCGTTGAAGTGGCCTGGAAGAGGCGGTTTGCCGAGAACACGATGAGCGCCCCGGCATAGACCGCGCCGCCGCCGAGCCCGGGCAGCGCGAGCAGTGCGGCTGCGGCCCGCAGCAGCGAAAGGACCACCAGGATGGGGCGGCGGGGCCAGCGGTCAACGAAGACTCCCGCAAACGGCTCGAACAGCGCGAACGGCAGCAGGGAGAGCGCCGTCGCGACGGCAAACCCGCGCACGGTGCTCTGCGACTCCGGCAAGAAGACGACGGCGTTGAAGATCGCCGCCAGAAACGCGCCTTCGGCGACCTGACTGGCGAGGCGCGCGGCGAGGAGGACGCGGAAGTCGCGGCAGCCGAGCACCATGCGCGCGCGATCGAACTTGCCCTGAGTCAGAGCCGCCTCCTTCTCGTCCTGTCCGTGAGTATCTGCTCGGCGGAGGTCCGAAGCCAGTATGCGGTGGACATTCTCGCGCTATCATGGAGGGCACGCCAAAGGGCGGGATCAGGCCGCGTCACACAGACGCGAAGCGAAGAGGAGCTCGCAGAGGAGCCGATCGTCATGCGCGTACAAGGATACCGGCGCGGACCATGCGCTCGAGGGTGAGCGATAGCGTGGCGGCGAGTGACCCATGGACCCCGGGCTCCTGGCGCTCACGCACGACAGCGCAGCAGCCCGACTGGCCCGACGCGGAGTCGCTCGAGCGCGCCCTCGCGGAGCTCGCGGCGCTGCCGCCCCTGGTCTTCGCCGGCGAGACGCGCCATCTGCGCGCCGCCCTGGCCGATGTCGCCCTGGGGCGCGCCTTCCTCCTCCACGTCGGCGACTGCGCGGAGTCGTTCCGCGACCTCTCCGCTCCGCGCATCCGCGACAACCTCAAGATCATGCTGCAGATGGCGACGGTGCTCACCTACGGCGCGGCCCTGCCGGTCGTGAAGCTCGGCCGCGTGGCGGGGCAGTTCGCCAAGCCGCGCTCCAGCCCCACCGAGCGCGTCGGCGACCTGGAGCTACCGTCGTTCCGCGGGCACATGGTGAACGACGATCTCCCGGAGGCCGGCGCCAGAGCAGCCGACCCCTCGCGGCTGTTGCAGGCCTATCATCAGTCGGCGGCGCGGCTCAATCTGCTGCGCGCCTTCACCAAGGGCGGCTTTGCCGACCTGACTCAGGTCCACCTCTGGAACCAGGAGTTCGTGGCCCACTCGTCCGAGGGGCGCCGCTACGAAAGGATCGCCCGAGGCATCGATGACGCCCTGCGCTTCATGGCCGCCTGTGGGATCGACCTGGAGCGTGAGCATCGGCTGCACGAGGTCGATCTCTGGACCAGTCACGAAGGCCTGATCCTGCCGTATGAGGAGTGTCTCACGCGGCGCGACAGCCTGACCGGCGACTGGTACGACTGTTCGGCGCATCTGCTGTGGATCGGTGAGCGCACGCGGAGCCCACAGGGCGCGCATGTCGAGTTCTTCTCCGGGGTCCGCAATCCGCTGGCCTGCAAGCTCGGGCCTGAGGCCACCCCCGGGCAGGTCGTCGCGCTCTGCGAGCGGCTGGACCCCGACCGGGAAGCCGGCCGACTGACGCTCATCGCCCGGCTCGGGGCCGATCGCGTCGAGAGCCTTCTGCCGCCGCTGGTCCGCGGCGTTCGTGACTCAGGGCACCCCGTGGTCTGGGTGTGCGATCCGATGCATGGCAACGGGCGGCGGACGCCCGGCGGCGTCAAGACCCGACGCTTCGATGACATCATGCGAGAGCTGCGAGGCTTCTTCGAGGTGTGCCGCGCCGAGGGCGTCTGGCCGGGGGGCGTTCATCTCGAGTTCACCGGCGACAACGTCACCGAGTGCGTGGGCGGGGCCGAGCCGGTGTCCGAGGGCGATCTCAGCACGCACTACTCGACGCTGTGCGATCCGAGGCTCAACGCGATGCAGTCGCTCGACGTCGCCTTCCAGGTCGCCGAGCTGCTGAGGCCGCAACGGATGGGCCGGCGGACGCCCTCCGGGTGAGGCCCGGCGGACGCCCTCCGGGTGAGGCCCGGCCCGCTGCCCCCGACAAGACTCAGGCTACAGTTGAGCGTTAAGGCTGCGGCTGCAGACGGCCGCCCTCCCCCCATCGCGCCCGCCCAGCGTGCTTCTCGGAATGGGCGCGCCAGTTCGCGTCAGGTCGAGGCGCGTCTGCTGGCGCTGCTTCTCCCCTATCAGTTTCCCTGGCGGCTTCGCCACCCGCGGCGGGTGAAAACGAGCGTGGCAGGCTGTGTTCCCGTCAGACGGTCGCGTCAACGCTGACGTGCGCGCTCAGCGGAGGCGGCCCGCCGGCGGGGGCATGGTCGAAAGCGGCCGAAGCCGTTGACGGGACTTCCAACGATACCGTTGGAAGTACCGCCAGCGGTACCGCCAACGGCATACGCTCGCACGGCATCTATGCCGTGGGCGGCGACCACCCGCACGGTCTTCTGCAGCCGCGGCCGCCGGAAGACCGGGCCGCGGCTGCCGGAAGACCGGGCCGCGGCCGACGGAACCGCGCCGGTCGATGCGTGAGACGACGTCTGCGGGCAAGCGACTCGCGGCCGGTGAAAGCGTGGGCGGAGGGCTGTTTTCCCCTCAGTTTCCCTGGCGGCCCCGCCACCCGCGGCGGCCAAAGGCGGAGCACATGCATGAAGCCAGACAGCGGGACTGGGAGCAGTCGTTCGAAGACGATGTCGTGCGACCAGGCGCCGGGCCGGCAACGGCCCTGCCGGGCGCCGCGACCTGCGCAGCCACTCTGCCGTCTCCCGTGCCGATAGAATGGTGACGAACCCGTTCGCTGGGTGAGCTCGGCAGCAGCGCGCGACGGAGGGGGGCCGATCGTGAACGGCTCCGGCGACAGGGTCAGCTTCATCTGGAGTGTCGCCGATCTGCTGCGCGGCCCCTACAAGCCCGCCCAGTACGGCCGCGTGATCCTGCCGCTCACCGTGCTCCGCCGCCTCGACTGCGTGCTCGAGCCGACCAAGGCCGCGGTGCTCGCGAGGCATGAGAGCCTCAAGGGCGGTCAGCTTGCCAACACCGAGCCGGTGCTCAAACACGTCGCCGGGCAGGCCTTCCACAACACCAGCCGCCTCGACTTTCCCAAGCTCACCGACGACCCCGCCAACATCGCCGCCGACCTGCAGCATTACATCGCCGGCTTCAGCGAGCGTGCCCGCGAGATCATCGAGCACTTCGGCTTTGAGGCCGAGATCGAGAAGCTCGACAAGGCGGCCAACGAGACCGCCGGCGACCACCTTACGCCGCGCGAGGTCATCCGTCTCATGGTCGACCTGCTCTTCGAGCCCGACGGCGAGGCGCTCACCAGGCCCGGCATCGTGCGCACCCTCTGCGACCCGGCCTGCGGCGCCGGCGGCATGCTGAGCGTCGCCGAGGACTACCTGCGCGAGCTCAACCCGCAGGCGCGCCTCGAGTGCTACGGCCAGGAGTACGACCCCGAGTCCTACGCCATCTGCGGCAGCGACCTGATGATGAAGGGCCAGAACCTCGAGAACGTCAAGTTCGGCGACAGCTTCACCGCCGACGGGCTCGCCGGCATGCGCTTCGACTACCTGCTCGCCAACCCGCCGTTCGGCGTCGAGTGGAAGCCGGAGGAGCGCTTCATCCGCGGGCGAGGCCGAGAGCCTCGGCTTCGACGGCCGCTTCGGCGCCGGCCTGCCGCGCATCAACGACGGCTCCTTCCTCTTTCTGCAGCACATGATCAGCAAGATGAAGCCCGAAGGCTCGCGCCTGGCCATGGTCTCGAACGGCTCGCCGCTGTTCACCGGCGACGCCGGCTCGGGCGAGAGCAACATCCGCCGCTGGATCATCGAGAGCGACTGGCTCGAGGCGATCGTGGCGCTGCCCGATCAGCTCTTCTACAACACCGGCATCAGCACGTACGTTTGGATCGTGACCAACCGCAAACGGCCCGCCCGCCGAGGCAAGGTCCAGCTCATCGACGCCACGGGCTTCAGCCGGAAGATGCGCGAGGAGCCTCGGCAACAAGCGCAACGAGCTCAGCGAGGGGCACGTCGATGAGATCACGCGCATCTACGGGGCGTGCGCCGAGGGCGAGCACTGCAGGATCTTCGCGAGCGAAGCGTTCGGCTACCGCAAGATCACGGTGGAGCGGCCGCTGAAGCTGAACTTCGCGGTGAGCGAGGAGCGGCTCGAGCGGCTGCAGACCGAGAAGGCGTGGCAGAAGGTGAAGGAAGCCGACCGCGAGGCCGTGCTGGCGATGCTGCGCGGGATGGCGGGGGCGGGCGTGGGCGCAGCCGGTGGCGTGGACACGGGCGCCCGCGCAGACGTGGGCGCAGCCGGTGGCGTGGACACGGGCGCAGACATCGGCGTGCACGCCGGCGCGGGCGCACGCGCGATGTGGACGGAGCGGCCGGCGTTTGAGGCGGCGCTGAAAAGCGCCGCCCGGGCCGCCGGCCTCAAGCTCGACGCCCCGCTCAAGAAGGCCGTCATGACCGCGCTCTCCGAGCGCGACGAGACGGCCTCCATCTGCCTCGACGCCAAGGGCCACGCCGAGCCCGACGCCGAGCTGCGCGACACCGGGAACGTGCCGCTCGGCGAGGACGTCGGCGAGTACCTGGCCCGCGAGGTGCTGCCCTACGTGCCCGACGCCTGGGTGAGCGAGGCGGTGCGCGACCCGCAGGACGGCGGCGTCGGCAAGGTCGGCTACGAGATCAACTTCAACCGCTACTTCTACAAGTACGTGCCGCCCCGGTCGCTGGCGGAGATCGAGGCCGACATCCGCGCTCTCGAGACCGACATCGTGCGCATGCTCGGGGAGATCACGGGGAGCGGCGCGGAGAAGGAGCGATGAGCCGCGCCGCCGCCTCAGTCGAAGCGCACATCTCGCAGACGCTTGTACACCCGACCGCGCAGCGCGATGCGCCCGACCGAGACCAGGCGCCGTGCATCGTCGACCTTGAAGAGGATCCTGTGGTCGCCAACGCGTGCTCGAAGCACACCGGGTCTCCCCCGGACCGCGGCGACGCCGCGCCGGCGTGGCTCGATACCGAGGTCATGAAGCAGAGCCAGCACGGCCGCCCTCGCGTCGGGCGAAAGACGGGCGTACTCCCGGTCGGCCGTCGGCCGCAGTTCGACCCGGTAGTTCAAGCGAAGCCCTCAAGAGCCATGCTTCTTCACCACCTCGTCAAGAGGGATGCCGGCCCCCTCGAGCTCGCCGCTCGCTTCCAGGTGCTCCCAGTCCGCGGCGTCGTGCTGGTCTTCCACGAACTGAGCGACGAACATGTCTTCGATCGGGACGACCGCCGCGAGGGGCTTGCCGTGACGCTTGATCACGAAGCGGTCGCCGCCGTAGGCGCAGCGGCCGACGATCTCGGAGAGCTTCTCTCTGAGCTCGCGCGTGGTCACTGTCTCGGCGTCTCCAAAGTCGTTGTTGGCGATGCGGTCTTCGAGGTCGTCGGGCATGGCGTCATCTCCGGGGGATTTGTGTACATAGATGAATCTCTCGTGATAATGTACACGACTGCGCCTGGTTCCGCCAGTCCTCTTCGTCCCAGCTCAGTCTGCGGGACGCGCTACCTGCTCACAAGGGTGACGAAGGCAAGGCAGGGTGACGTTGGCCTACAGACCCAGCTCTTTGCGGATCTCCGACCAAGGACGTCCCGGCTCGTCCAGCTCGCCGTTGTCGATCGCCTCCTGGATCTCGCAGGCGTCGTTGTAGTCCTCGAGCGCCTGGCAGGCCTGCAGGTCGTAGGTGGCGACGATGGCGATGAGGGGCTTGCCGTGACGCTTCACGACGATCTGCTCACCGCCGCGGCCAACACGGTCGAGGACCTCTGCCAGATTGGCACGCAGCTCCTTGGCGGTCACGAAGTTGGCGTCGCCGAAGTCGCCCTCTTTGACGCGCCTGTCGTAGTCCCATTCGGGCGCCATCTGGGTACCTCCCGGAGCAAGGGGCAGAGAAGTGGTCTTTGGTACCAAGGGCACACCTTTGCTCGATCGAGGGCCAGGGAACGCGTGACGGAATCGCGCCCATCCCCAGTTTGGCGACGGCGAACGCCCACGGCAAGGGCTTCGGCGGCGGCGAAGGGTGACGTTTGCCGGATCGACGAGTGGCGAGAAGGCCGACATGGCGCGCCGCGCGCGTTGCGGCCGCCGCGGGCGCTGCCGGCCGTGCATCCGCCGGGCGCCCACTTGTGGCTCATCGGCGCCTGAGCGACGGTGGGGATGGTCATGTCACGCAAAGCCGCTTGTCACCCGGTCCGCCGACAGCGCGGACGTGATGCGCGTGGAGTGGGATACGCGGTCCGGCGCCGACTCAGAGCAAATCCTTGAGCTCCTCCACCGTAAGACCCGCCTCCCTCACGATGGCGCGAAGCATGCCCTTGGCCAGCTCATGGTGATCGGGGGATCGTGAGCCTCCGGTGTGGAGGCGCAGTCTGACGCATGACGATGTGGCTGCCTCGCTGTCGGTCTCTCTCGTAGCCGGCCTTGGCCAAGGCGGCCACCACCTCACGACCGGAAACCCGAGGCAGGACGCTCACACCGCTACCTCCACGACCTCCTCGGAGATCGATGGGGGAATGGGCTCATCGTGTGCTTCGAGGCTCTCCAGATACGCGTGGATGGCCTCCTGGATGTTCTGCAGCGCGCTCGCGCGCGTCGCCCCTTGGGAGACGCACCCCGGCAGAGACGGCGCCTCAGCCACGAAGACCCCATCTTCGTCTTGTTCCACGAGGACGCGGTACTTCATCGTTGCCTCCCGTTTCGCGGATTCTCAAGAGACATGATACCCGTCGAAGCGCTGCGCGACTGCCGCCGCACCCGGGCCTGCGCCGACGACGAACTGTGGGAGTACGGCAGGATTTGCCGCATGAACCGTGTCATGCAGCCGTACCTCGAGGCTGTCGCGTGACTGTGGTGCACCCTGGTGAGGGGGTCACTGGCGCCACTCTGGACTGTCCGAAAAGATTCGCACATAATGACAAGTGCAAATCATTTCGGTCACACGGGAGCCTGATGACTCTCTCCGACACAGACAGGGCGCTTGCGCTCGTGCGCTCCACAGGCGCGATCCGCCCCCGCGACCTGGTAGCCGCGGGCATCTCCCCCCGCCTCCTCGGGAGGCTCATGGAGCGCGACCTTGTGGAGCGTGTCGGTCGGGGGCTCTACCGGGCCAATCCCGCGCAGGTCACCGAGAACCACGGTCTTGTTCTGGCCGCACAGGCGGTCCCTGGTGGGGTGGTCTGCCTGCTGAGCGCGCTGCGTTTTCACGGCCTCACCACGCAACTCCCATTCGAGGTCTGGATGGCCATCGACAGACACGCGGCGAAGCCCAGGGTCCGCTTTCCGCAACTGCGCATCATGCGGTTTTCGGGTTCCTCGTTCAGCGAGGGAGTGGACGAGCACCTCATCGAGGGCGTGAACGTGAGGGTCTACAGCGCGGCCAAGACCGTCGTCGACTGCTACAAGTTCCGCAACAGGATCGGCGTCGATGTCGCCGTTGAGGCGTTGCGCGACTGCCGGGGGGCCGGCCACTGCGATGACGCCGACCTGCTGCGATACGCCACGGCGTGTCGCATGAGGACCGTGATGCAGCCGTACGTGGAAGGCGTCGGGTGACCGCTCGGCGCCCGTCGGCCGACCTCTCCGCGTCGGTCCACAGACGGCTCCTCAACATCTGCGCCAAGACTGGTGAGGACCCACACGAACTGTTCGCCCGGTTCGCACGCGAGCGCTTCCTGTACCGGCTCTCGGTGTCTGAGCAGCAGCGGTTCTTCGTGCTCAAGGGGCCACGCTGTTCGCGGTGTGGGAGGGCTCGCCGCACCGAGCCACCCGAGACATCGACCTTCTCGGGCTCCTTGCAGGCGAAGAGCACGTGCTCCGCGAAGCGTTCGGCGAAATCTGCGCCGCAGCGGTCGAACCCGACGGTCTGGTGTTCGATGGTGCGACCATGCGCTTCACCACGATCCGGGAGCGCGAAGCGTATGCCGGAACGCGCCTGAAGATGATCGCCCGCCTGTCCACGGCCCAGCTGCCGGTCCAGGTCGACGTGGGCTTCGGAGACGCCGTGACCCCGGCTCCTGAGCGCGTGACTCTGGAGACGATCCTCGACTTTCCTGCCCCGGTGCTTCGCGCCTACCCCATGCCCACGGTGATCGCCGAGAAGGTCCACGCCATGGTCAGCCTGGGCTTTCGCAACAGCCGCATGAAGGACCTGCTGGACGTCAGCATCCTCGCCGAGCGCTTCGACATGGACGGAGCCACGCTCGTGGAGGCGATCCGAGCCACGGCCGTTCGCAGAGCGACCGTGTTGCCGGACGCGCTTCCCGCACCGCTCGTGCAGGGCTTCGTCGAGGATCGCGAGAAGCAGATGCAGTGGAGCAGCTTCATCTCGCGCAACCGTCTCGTGGCGGGCTCGCTCGGCGAGGTGGTCGCCGCTCTGCGGCGTTTTCTCGCCGAGCCGTACCTCGCCGCGGCGCGCGGCGAGCCGTTCGCCAAGCACTGGCCCGCCGGAGGGGCGTGGGGCTGACGCAAGGGGTCTGATGCCGGCCGATCACAGGGAGATCGCCTTCGAGGGGCTGATCCTCCCTCGGAACCAGAAGCGCAGCCCAGCGGTCCCCTTATTGTCCCATTACCTCTTATGTTTTTGTGTTTTAGCGATGGTATGAGACACTACCGTCATGGACGACTCCAACCCACTCGATCTGCTCGACTACCTGCACCTCAAGGGCGTCGTGCGGGCGCGCGACGTCGAAGCCATCGGCATCCCGCGCAAGTACCTGAGCCGGCTGGTCGAGCGCGGCCAGGCGGAGCGCATCGGCCGCGGCCTGTACATGGCCGCGGACGCGGAGTGGGAGCCGCACCACTCCCTGGCCGCCGTGGCGGCGCGCGTGCCTCACGGCGTCGTCTGTCTGCTCTCCGCATTGCTCTTCCACGAGCTGACGAGCGAGCTCCCACGCGAGACGTGGCTGGCCATCGGCGCCACGGCCTGGCGGCCGCAGCTTGCGCCCGTGCCGGTGCGGGTCGTTCGCTTCTCGGCAGCAGCACTCTCCACCGGCGTTGAAGACCACCTCATCGAGGGCGTACCCGTGCACATCACAAGCCCTGCCAAGACGGTGGTCGACTGCTTCAAGTTCCGCCACAAGATCGGCGTGGAGATCGCCATCGAGGCGCTGCGCGATTGCCGCCGCAAGCGGGCCTGCACCAACGACGAGCTCATGGAGCATGCCGCTGTGTGCCGCATGACCAACGTGATGCGGCCCTACCTCGAGGCTGTCGCGTGACCAGGCGAACGCGACGGCAGAGTGCCGCTCCCGCACAACGCCGCCAATCCCTCTGTCCGCCCAACCCCAGCAGCCGTCACCCGAGTGGTTGACAAACGTGGATAACTATTGACATTTGTCAGTATCTCATCATACTCATACACATGAGCATCCCACGTGGCATGACCAACAGGGCACTCCTCGTTGCGCACGAGCTCGGCGCCGTGCGTGTGAGCGACCTTCGCGCGCGGGGCATCCACCCTGAAGCGCTGCGGCGCCTGGTGCATCGTGGCCTGGTGGAACGTCTCGGCGCCGACCTCTACCGCGCCACCGAGGCGCCGATCACGGAGAACCACGGCCTCGTGCTGGCGGCGCAGACGGCGCCCCGTGGCGTCGTCTGCCTGCTCAGCGCCCTGCGCTTCCACTGGCTCACGACCGAGCTGCCCTCGGAGGTGTGGATGGCGCTCGACCGGCGCGCGGCGAAGCCGCGCGCCCCGTATCCGCGCCTGCAGCTCGTGCGCTTCTCGGGGGCGGCGCTCACCGAAGGCGTGGAGACCCACGTGCTGGAGGGCGTGACGGTGCACGTGTACGGTCCCGCGAAGACCGTCGTCGACTGCTTCAAGTACCGCCATAAGCTCGGCGTGAACGTGGCGGTCGAGGCGCTGCGCGACTACCTGGCGCGCCGCGACCGTGACCTCGACGAGCTCATGCGCCTCGCAAAGGCATGCCGCATGGCCAACGTCATGCAGCCGTATCTCGAGGCGCTCCTGTGAGCGCTGAGCACCCCCGCGACCTTCCTCTCTCCATCCTCAACCGGCTGGCCAATCGCTGCAAGGCGACCGGCGACGACCCCCACACCACGCAAACGCGCTTCATCCTGGAGCGATTCCTCTACCGGCTGTCGCAGACGCGTCATCGTGACAGCTTCGTGCTCAAGGGCGCCATGCTGTTCGTCATCTGGCAGGATCATCCGTACCGCGCCACGAGGGATCTGGATCTGCTGGGCCGCACCGTGCTGTCACCCGAACGACTCGCGGCCGTCGTGGACGATATCTGCTCCGTGCCCACGGAGCCGGACGGTGTCGTCTTCCACACCGAGACCATCGCTGTCAGCCCCATCCGGCACGATCAGGGATTCGAAGGCCAGCACGTCGATCTGCAGGCCACACTCGGAGCCGCGCGCTACAAGGTGCGCGTCGACATCGGGTTCGGAGACGCGGTCGTCCCCCCGGCCAAGCTCACCGAGTTCCCGGTGCTTCTCGACTTCTCCGCGCCACTGATACTGGCGTATCCGCCCGAGACATCCATCGCGGAGAAGGTCGAGGCCATGCTCGAGCGCGGCATGCAGAACAGCCGCATGAAGGATCTGCACGACGTGTACACACTCAGCGGCGTCTTCGCCTTCGCGGGCTCCATTCTCCGCGAGGCGCTGGTCGCCACGCGTCGGCAGCGCGCCGACAGCTTCCCCGAGCAGCTCCCAGCGTCTCTGCGCGAGGAGTTCGCTCTGGACCCGGTGAAGCTCACGCAGTGGGGCGCGTTCGTGCGCAAGGCGCGCGTCGAGCCTGTCGAGCTCGGCGAGATGGTCGTCGCTCTGCGGCGTTTTCTCGCCGAGCCGTACCTCGCCGCGGCGCGCGGCGAGCCGTTCGCCAAGCACTGGCCCGCCGGAGGTCCGTGGGGCTGAGGCCGCGAGCGGCACGGCGCCCGGCGCAACGTCCCCAATCGCTGGTAAGCTGGCGGCACGAAGCACTGGCCCGCCGGAGGGCCGTGGGGCTGACGCTGGGGGTCTGATGCCGGCCGACCGCAGGGAGATCGCCTTCGAGGCCGCCATCGAAGAGAGC
>Ga0194043_1001417_pt1 | contig 13494 bp, 5 predicted proteins | sample JunL4415m_MetaG_FD_161274 | JGI IMG/M metagenome (GOLD analysis project Ga0194043, IMG submission 161274) | Anoxic zone freshwater microbial communities from boreal shield lake in IISD Experimental Lakes Area, Ontario, Canada - Jun2016-L442-15m | ecosystem: Environmental > Aquatic > Freshwater >...
AGTCCCTGTATGCCCCCCCGCTCGTGTGTACGTAGGCGGGGTGCTCGGGGTCATTCACGTTGATCACCGCGGCGGCGTCGGCGAGGTTCAGCGCCACCAGCAACTGACTGCCATCGGGTGACACGGCGAGGCGCTGTGGCCACGAGCTCTGCGTTCCGGGAGCCGGCGGCGGGGCCGACTGAAGCGTGGGGGCCCAACTTGGCGGGGGCACGTTGATGACACCGACCTGGTGAGCCTTGCCGCAGGTGGGCGTCCAACGGAAGACCAGGATGTCGTTCCCGGACGCGCCGGGGGCACCGTCGGTTGTGGGATGCCACAGCGAGTTCGCCAAGCCGGAAACATACGCACGCCTGTGCGTCGAGTCGAGGGCGATCCCGCCCGTGGCACCCGGCAGCCACAGGGTCTGGCACACCCGGCCGCGCTGCGTATCCACGATCTGTACGTCGTTGGTGTTGAGGCCCGCATCGACGGCCCACAAATAGCGCCCGTCAGCGGTGAGTGCGCCACCCATGGGCAGGTTGCCGAGCATCACCTGCTTCCCCTCGGGGTGAAGCTGACGACCACTGGGAAGGAGTCCGGTCGCGGGGCTCGGAATGGAACTGGCGGTGACTGCGGCAGTACCAGCTCCCAGACCGGCAGCGGGGGAGAGGAGCACACTCGCGAGTGCGAGGGGGGCGAGCGCGCCCACCAGGCCGCGCACGGAGCGCTTCTTCATCTGCTGCCACACCGAGGGCCGACCGGGGGTCTCGTCCCCGCGGCAACGGCTGCGAGGGTGGTGCCGATTCATGCCTCGGACCCTATCGCAGGTCACGATTGGCGACCGGTGCTCGCCGACGGAGTCGGGAACGTTTGCAGTCTGCGCATCCACACCACTGCGACGGCCGCCGCGACGGGCGGCTACAGGGCGTACCGCCGTACTCGCGCGTAGGCGGTGAAGGGGGCGTATGCCGTCACGGGCTGACCGCCAGCGTGGGTGCGGCACGCCCGCGCCACTCAACGGGGGAGCCATCGACCACGGCAAACACGGTGTACTTCCCGGCGGCACGCGGGCGTACGCGCGCCGTCCAGATTCCGTGGCGGGGCGAGGCGTGTGCGCGCACCTGATGCACTCCAGTGCGACCGCTCGACACCATGAGCACCTCGACCGATGTGGGCGTCCGCCCGCTCACCGTCAGGGCGATGGGCGTCTTCGTTCCGCGTTGAATGGTGCCGGGCAGAGACGCCACCGTCGCGGTGTGTACGGAAGGCGCGCGGCGCCCGGGAATGACTGCCGCGAACGATCCTGTCGTTGACGTCACAGTCACCCGGTGGGCCCCATCGTCACGAAGGACCACGCTGCGGCGGTACTCCTGCGGGCCGGATCGCCTGAGTCCGCCGGGGAATGCCACGACATCGTCTGGCGCGAACGTGCCGGGGATCACATCCATCACCATTGGCCGTCCCATCATCGGGTGCACGTCGAGCACCTGACGCGCACCGGGGTCGGTAAACAGCAGGTGGGACCCACCCTCGGTGAGGGTCATTGATGATGCCGGGCGATCGCCCAGCGGCAGGTCGGCCGCCCGGGCGGGCGTGCGTACGTCAACCCACGTGGCCGTGCCCTGGGTGCGGCTGCGTGTGACGGCGAAGCGTCGCTGCAGCAGCACAAGGCCCGTCGGGTCCGCCCCTGTGCCGACCGTGGCGAGCAGGCGGTGGCGCGTCAGGTCGAGTACGGCCATACGTCGCGAGCTTGGCAGCAGCAGTGCCGCGCGGGTGCCGTCGGGGGTGACGACCGCAGTGGTGTCCGCGCCGCCGGGTATTCCGGTCTGAGTGCGGAATGGATCGCCAGCGGCGCGATTGAGCGGGGCCACGGTCATGCTGCCATCGGCGTGGCTCACGACAATCGAAGGCGGCGAACTGATGAATGCCGCCGAGGTCGCCGGGGCGGGCAGATCGAGCGTGGCGGTGCGGGCATGGTCCGCGGTGCGCATGACGACGGCCTCATTGGTCCCGTCGCCGGCGATCAGGGCGAGCCCACGATCTGGTGAGAACGCCACCACGTTTCGGCCGGGTGCTCCCCCGATGACGCCCGACGCACGTCCTTCAGCGTCCAACACGCGTACGCCGGCATCGGCATCGTTCACCCAGACGTCCTGTCCTGAGGGCGCGAACCATGCGGCGGTGGGCCGCCCGAGGCCCTGCAATCGCCTGGGGCGGGTGGCGCGGACGAGGTCAACCATCTCCACCGCGCCGGCGTCTGGATAGGTGGCCGCCAGCCGGGTCCCCTGGGAATCAACGGCCGCCGTGCTTGAGCCGCCGGACATCTTCGCCGCGAACACTCCGGTGGCCCCCAGCGCGGTGCCGATGCCCTGACCCTGAGAATGCACGTGTCCATGGGTGGTGGCGGTGGGGGCATCGATCTCGCCGGTGGGGTGCGAGATGAAGAGCGCCCCCGTCATGGCCGGCAGCGCGGTGCCGCCCGGGCCCGTCACGCGCATACCAGTGAGATCGGCTCTGGTACGAGCGACGACGGTGACGGTGGCCCCGGCCTGCGGGGTGCTGCCGCGGGGGACGATCACCCGAAGCGTCACGGGCGTGCCACCGATGGCGCCCCGTGCGACGGGGATGACGTCGGGCACCGCCGGTGCTGCCACGGGGGCGCTCGCGGTGCCGCCAGAGGCGTCTGAGGAGTCGGTCATAGCCGCGACGCCGATGGCGGTCGCCGCGAGGGCAAACACCACCGCGCCAGCGGCAAAGAGCGGCTTTACACGCCGCGGCATGTGCGTGCGCCTATCGGCATGCCCGCCGAATGGCGGCTTGCAGCGACTTCACCTCGCGGCTGCGTCGTGTCACCAACGCCTTGGCGGCGCGCCGCGCCGTGGGTGACTTGGCCGTCCGCACCTTCAGCTTGGCCTGGGCGAGCCGCTTCGATGCCGCCCGCAGACGGCCCTGCGCGGTGACGCATGCCGCTGACACGGCGGGGTGCGCGGCACTGAAGCCGGCGACGGCGACCCCCGGAGGCGCGCCGGCTGATGGCTGCTCACCTGGCACGCCAGCCGGTGGTTGCCCACCTGGCGCCCCGCTGTTGTCGTCCAGCGGAATTGCAGCGGTGGCCTCGTTGGACCACGCGGAGTCGGCAAGCCCGTTGTGGGCGCGCACCCGGTAGCGGTATGCGGATCCGCGCGAACCCGACGAGTCCGTGAACGTGGTCGCATTCGCAGCAGCGGTGGCCAGCGGCGCAAAGGCGCCACCGGAGGCGGGCGCCCGCTCGATCTGGAATGCCGTCTCGTCCAGCGAGGCGTCGGTCCAGCCGAGCGTGATGTTCGTGCCGCCTGCGTACGCGGCGGTGAGGCCGACTGGCGCCGCAGGCCCCGCCAGATCAGGCAGGGCCGCGCTGGTGGCGCCACGCACCCGGAGCAGGCCCCAGAGGCCCATTTCTGTGCCATTGGCGGTCATGCCGTCGCGGAACAGGTAGTCACCGGACTGGTGCCGCACGCCACCCGCGCCACCCTGCAGCACGAAGGTGAATGCCCGGCCCGTCATGAGCCCGCCCTGGGCTGAGTACGTGGTGGTCGGGGCGTTGGCGGGCGGTGCGATCCACTGCGAGGCCCACGAGTGCCCATGCAGTCGGAACTGGTGCGAGGCGATATTGTCACCCGACATGAGCACCCGCACCCAGGTGGGGTCGGCGGGGTACGCCTCAAACACCGGCGTGGCGGGGTCCCCGTGAACGGCTGATGACATGGCGAAGGCCGGCTCGTTATTTGCGGCAAGGCGGGGTGCAAGGCGCTCGCTGCGGAAGTTGATGCCGCGACCACCGAGTCCCTTCTTGGCAACGGGTGCGCCGTTGCTGAGAATGGCCAGACGATCCTGCCACTGCACCGCGAACTCGCGCACGGCATGGGCGGCGCCGTTGGCATCGGTCCAGCGGATGACCGCCCGGTCGCCAGTGGTGTCGGGCGTGCCCGTCGTGGGGTGCACCCAGGTTGATCCGGCGGGCTCCACCAGCAGACCTGCATAGAGGCCGTGGTGGCGGTGCTCGATGCGGTTGCCGAAGTCCATCAGATTGATGCTCGAACCCTCGAGTGCAGGGTCCACATACCACCGGTAGGTGATGGTGCCGCCGGGGGCCACGGTCTGGTCGTAGTTGTAGCCAACGGTTGTGCCGTCATCCCGGGTGACATCGGTGCGCACCATTCCCGCGTGCAGTGACACCCGGTTTCCAGCGGGGAAGGGCACAGAATCGATGGGCACCACGTCGGCCGGGCTCGCCGGCAGCCCATTGGGCGACAGGCGGTTGTTGAGCACGACGGTGAGGCATTCGCCGGCGGCCGCACGCAGGAACAGCGGGGTCACCGGCATGGCGCCTGACAGCACGGCATCGGCGTCGGCTGAGAGCACGAAGGTGGCCCCTGCCGGGTCCTCGTCGGCGTTGGCGGCGTTGTAGACGATGTTGCGCTGAATGGCAGCCACCGAGTACGAGCGCGTCGGGGCCGTCGCCGGGCACTTGTCGAGCCCCTGACCGGCAGGACGGGGATCCGGCGTGGCGGCCACTGGCGCGCCCTCGGTCGCCGGGGCAGTTGCGGGCCACGGGCCACCGGGATTGGTGGGCGCAGCGTTGCCGGGCAGTTCCTTCAGATCAGCGACGGCACTCGCAGGCACCCTGAAGATGCCCCACATGCCGAGCCACTGGTCGTCGAGCGTGCTCGAGCCGTACAGGTAGTCACCCGGCGAACCGGCACCGACGGTCGTCTGTGGCACACCATTGGCGCCGCCATCGGGCACGTAGTTGAACCACTCCGCGATGTTGATTGCCTCGGTATCCGACAGGTTCGACGTAGGGTTGTCGGGCTGCGTGCGCCACCTGTGCCCGTGCAGGGTGAAGGTGTGCGAGCTGTCCTGCGACCCCTGCACGTTGCGAATGACCACGGGGTCGCCCGGGTATGCCTTCAGCACCGGGGTGGACGGATCGCCGTGCACGGTGGACGAGAACACGGACGCAGGGTCAGAGGCGCTGCGGTTCTCAAACGGTTCGTTGCGGTAGTTGATGGCCCGGCCACCCGACCCGCCGTTGAAGTCGTTCACCTGCGCCGGCGGGTTCACAGGAGTTCCGCCCTGAGCGGCTCCGCGCCACATGGGGATCTGGTCCTGGTGAAACAGCGTGAACTCGCGGAACGACGGCTCGCTGGTCGAGTGGATGTCGGCGATGGGCCCCGTGCCGTCGGTCTGCAGACCGGTGGCGGGGTCGTGCCACGTGGCATCGGCGGGCTCCACGTTCATGGCCGCAAACAGGCCACGCCCCTGGTGCACGTTGGCGTACTGGTGGTCGTGGAAGAACACCGTGCGAAGCGGCGCATCAACGAACCAGCGATAGCCGTAGGTCTGACCCGGCATTGCGCTTGATGAGTAGTTCCAGCCCACCGACGTGCCATCCGATGCCAGCTCGTCAAAGCGCACCAGATGCACGTGCGTGGACACCTCGGACGTCGGGTGGTCGTTGTTGTACACCCCGTCGTTCTTGGCGAGGTGATCAAGTGGGACGCTCGGGTTGTCGTCCAGGTGCAGGTCGTTGGTGAGGTGGATGGATACGCAGTCACCCACTCGCGCACGGATCGTGTACGGCTCGGGCTTGAATCCTGCGGGGACGCGCCCTGTCTGGGGATCGAGGTGGCTGCCCTCCACATACATACGCCCCGTCGGGTCGTTCCAGCCAGCCTTGTTGTAGGTGATTGTGGTGTCGAGGGCGTGCGGGTTGTACGTGCGCGACGGTGCGCCGTTGGGGCAGGGGTCAACCACGCCTGCGCCGGGCTTGAGCGGGTCGAGCCCGGGCATGTTGTCGGCCTCGAGCTGCGTTGGGCCGCGCACGGTGTCGCCGGGGCGACGGATGGTCTGGAATGGGTCGCTGATGACCGTGTACGGGGCTCGGTACGCGCGCTGACCGAAGTCGCCCTTCACGAACAGCGGGTATCCGGGGTGCGCCGCGTCGGCGGCCGCTGGCTGCGTAACGCGATCCGGCAGCTGCTGCAGAGCCTGAATCTCAGTGCCGTCCGGGTACTGCTGGGTGCCGTCACGCAGTCGGTCGAAGATGCGCAGGTGCCCCCAGAAGCCGTCGGCGAAGTGGGGGTAGATGTGGCAGTGGAAGATCGAATCGCCCACCGTGCCCTGCAGCCCGCCGGCACCACCCTCGATCACAAAGGCGCGCGACTCGCCTGGCCCAACGGCCTTCACGTCGAGCAGGGGCGACGACGGGTTGCCCGGATCTGCGTGCCACCGCTGGGTGTGCTGGTGGAACGGGTGCGTGTACTCAATGCCAGGGTGAATCAGGTGGTAGGTAATGGGGTCACCCTGATAGGCCTTGGGGATGAGGTTGTCGGTGTCCGTCACCACGTTGCCCGGGCCCACCACGCGGGTGAGCTTGCCCTCGTCACCGAACACCCACGACTGCAGGTGCGACTCCTCGCCGAGGCACTTTGCGCCAGGGTCCTGCGCCACGCCGCCATTGGTGGGGATGTCCGGTGCCCAGCCATCGCAGAAGTGGTCGGCCGGAGCGATCACCTTGCCGTCGGGCAGGGTGACGGTGAGGCCAGCCCGGTGGTCGAGAATCGCCTGGTAGCGGTTGCGCAGTGGCTCGGACCGGTAGTTGAAGCCGAGCGTGGCGTCCTTCGCCGGTGGGCTGGTATCGGGCATGTTGGGCTTCGCGCCCGTCTTGTCCACTGCCGGCAGCTCCGACATGATGAGCGCCACCGAGCGCGAGTCGGGCGCATTCGGCGCGTGGATGTCGGCGAAGAGCTGCGTCTCCACAGCAGCATTGGTGCCGTCAAGCAGTGGTGCGCCGGTGATCTGGTTATGCCACGTCGAGCCCTGCGGGTGAATGATGACGGCACCGTAAAGCCCCATCGTGAGGGGGCTCGGTCGCAGCTTGTCGGTCACCTGGTTGGCCTCGTCGCCGACGACGCCCTGGCCCTCCTTCTCGGCGTACCAGGTGTAGGTGATGCTCTGGCCCGTGGCCACCGACGTGTCCGGGTTGTTGCCAATGCGCGCGCCGTCCGAGCTGAGCGGGGAGCTCGACACCACGCCGTCAGCGGTCATGCCCACACGCCGTGCGGGGATGTCGTTGCGCAGGGTCACCCTGATGCAGTCACCGACATTGGCCCTGATCACAATGGGCTGTGTGAGGTTGGGATTCGCAACGATTGCGGCCTTCTGCGACTGCAGGGCATAGACCATTCCGCCCACCACCTGGTCGCCCCAGCCATTGACCGGGATGACCGTCTCGAACGCGGCGACGTCGTAGGTGATGGTGCGCGTGGCGTCGGCACAGACGTCGGGATTTGCACCGCTCGCGGCAGTCGAGGCGGCGCCAAAAGCGATGACCAGCGTGCCGGCGAGCACCGCGGCGGCCGCGAGGGCGGCGATTGGTCCCCGCGGCACCCGGCGCCTGGGTGAGGCGATCATCTGTGGAAGCGGCGTCATGAAACTCCTCGAGCGGTCGCGTGCCGTACCTCGGGGTTAACGCACCGTCCCGCCTTCGCGCCCGGGGTGCACACCCCGCCACCACATCTCTCTTACAGATTCCTAACCAACCATGGACGGGAGCCGAGCGCCTACTCCAACGTCTGGGCGCGAGGCTATTGCGAGTCCCGACCCCGGCGCGCCAGTCGTCCGGGTGGATTCGTGTGCACCGATGATCGGGGCCGTACTCACCAAACGGGGGGGGGGCCGCGCGTTCGCACGAGTGCAGCGAGAGACAGGGAAATGAGTAGCGGAGGAGGGACTCGAACCCCCGACACGCGGATTATGATTCCGCTGCTCTAACCAGCTGAGCTACTCCGCCAGATCGCCGCTCATGCGGCGGTCGGCAACGGTAGCAAGGAGTGGGCCGGAGGTGGGGGAGAAATCACCTTCTGGGCGGCGTCATCTCTCCTCGTCAACGGAGCCAGCCCGCTTTGCGGCCCGGTCGCGCGACCGTCCACGAAGGCGCGCCTTCAGCGCCTTGCTGCCCATGCCGATCATCGGCCCGGGAAGGCGGTGGCGGTTGGCCAGCACCTGGTCGAGGGCATCCACGAACCACGTGATGTCGTCGTCTGAAATGACGAACGGTGGCATCAGGCGGATGATCGGGTCGTGGTTGCCGGTCACCTGAGTAAGCACGTGATGCCGGTCGAGCAGCGGCATCACCACCATCTGGGGAAATAGCCCTTCGTGGGCGGCATTGAGGGCCTTCCATGCGACGCGCCGAGTGCCCTTGGGCGGTGGCTGCAGCTCGATGGCCACCAGACAGCCCATTCCGCGGGCCTCCTTCAGCACGTCATGCTGGCTGCGCAGGGAGTTGATGCGGTCCACCAACTTGGCGCCCTGGACAGCACTTCTGGTCACCAGATCATCGGCGTCGAGTACATGGAGCGTGGCGAGGCCTGCGGCCATGGCCAGGTTGTTGCGCCCGAAGCTCGACGAATGCACCCAGCAGCGCTCCATGCTGCTGAATACCGACTGGTAGATGGCCCGACGGCACACCATCGCCGCCACCGGCACATACCCACCCGATAGTGCCTTGCTGGTGCAGATGATGTCCGGCTCGAGCCCCCAATGCTCAAACGCGAACATGCGGCCGGTGCGACCCCACCCCGTTGCCACCTCGTCGCAGATCAGAAGGGTGCCGTGGCGCTGGCACAGGTCCTGCACGCCGCGCAGGAAGCCCTCCTCGGCAATTCGCACGCTGTGGCCTGGCAGGCACTCGACGATGACCGCTGCGGTCTCGTCACGCGCCAGCACACGCTCCAGCGCCACCAGATCGCCGGCGGGTACCTCGTCCCCGGCCAGCAGCTGACCAAACCCCTCGCGGAACTCATCGTTGCCCATGGCCGACAGCGCGCCGAGCGTGAGCCCATGCCAGCCACCTGTGAAGTGGGCGATGGAATCGCGCCCGGTATGGGCGCGGGCAAACTTCATGGCCGCCTCCACCGACTCGGTACCCGAGTTGCAGAAGTACACCGCGTCGAGGTGGGGAGGTGTGCGCTGCACGATGGCCTCGGCCAGCAGGCCCGAGAGCAGCGCGCAGTCCATCTGCACCATGTTGGGCAGGTCCATGTCAAGCACGTCGCGGATTGCACCGGCCACCACGGGGTTGTTGCGCCCGACTGCCGCCACGCCGAAGCCCCCGAGCATGTCGAGGTACGTCACGCCGTCGGTATCCCACAGGTGCGCTCCCTCGCCGCGGGAGTACACGCGGTCGAACCCGATGGTGCGGAACACGTCAACCAGCGTGGGGTTCACGTACTGCTCGTGCAGTTCGTAGTTCTCGCCCAGCCGATTGGCGACGATGCCCTTGAGGTCGTAGGCCACGGGTGCAAGGTAGCGGCCGAATCGTCCTTCCATATCCATCAATGTGACACGAACGGTCCTTCCTCTTTGGTCCGGCGCACGCCACACTGGCCGCTGCCCGCGTCTTGCCGACCCTCGGAGCCCTGTGGAGGACACCCGCACCGCCCGCACGTCGTGGCCTGTCGAGGCCGCCCGTCGCGTCGCCACCACCTGGCGGGCGCACCGGGTGCTGCGGATCGTGGTGCTCGTCGGCGTCGCTGTGGCGATCAACCTCCTCACGTGGCCGTCCTTGGGGGTATCGCCCCAGGATGGGCTTGATGGCTCATGGCAGATCGGCCTGCATCTGGCGGCTGATCAGGGGCTCCAATTCGGCCGGGACATTGGCTTCACGTACGGCCCGCTCGGGTTTCTGGTGTTTCCGCTTTTGGTCACGGGGCCCACCTATGCGCTGGCATTTGTCGCCACGTTTGCGATGCGGGCGCTGCTGGTGCTGGCGCTGGTGGTCACTGCGCGCCGTGGCCTCGGCAACGCGGCCATCGCCATTCCCATCGCGTACGCGGCCAGCGCGTTGCTGTTCACGTTCCCGTCAGAGGTGGGGGGGTTACTCGCACTCGTGGTCGCCCTCATGTTCATCCAGCAACCGGTGCAGACCCCGCGGGCGGCGTTGGTGGTGTCAGCCCTGCTCGGCGTCGCAGCAGCGCTCCTGCTGCTCATCAAGCTGGACGCCGGGATGATCGCGATCGCCGTGCTCGGACTCACCGCATGGATACAGGGGAGGGGCCGGGCCCTCGCGGCATGGGCCATCGCCGGGGGCATCGTCGCATCGGGATTGTGGCTCGCCACCGGCAACAGTCCCTTGGCGGTACCGCGCTGGATGGCGTGGTCCGCCGAGCTGGTGTCTGGCTATTCGGGCGCCACGATGTTGGAGACCCCCGGTCGGGCGTGGGAATACGCGGTGTTCCTTGCGCTCGCCGTCGTGCTCATCGCAATGAGTACCTACGCATGGCGCACCCGCCCAGTTACCCAGCGAGTGGCGCTCTCCGCGGTGCTGGTCGTGGGCATGTGGGCCACCTTCAAGCACGGCTTCGTGCGGCACGACACCCACGCTCCATTTGCACTCCTCACCATCGCTGTGCTGCCGGCTGTGGTGGCATGGAGGAGCACGGCACTCAGGGTTGCTGCCGTCGCCATGGTGGTGGTGGGCTTTGCGTTCTCCATTCAATCCACGGAGCAGCCCACGTCGCATCTCCTCGACCCCCGGGGGCGCGTCTCGAGTGCATATGGCCAGGCGCTGCTGATTGTGGATGGCGATGCCCGGGCGGCGCAGTTCACCGCCGACCGCGCGTATCTCCGTGGCCGGCTCGGCGTGCCCGCAGCGATGTTGAGGGCAATCGGCGGCTCCGGGGTACACATCACCCCTTACGAGGTTTCGGCAGCGTGGGCGTACAACCTCAACTGGAAGCCGCTGCCACAGTTTCAGTCGTATTCCACGTGGAGCACGGCGCTCGACCGGGTAAACGGCGACGCGCTCCGCGGCGCACATGCACCCCACTTCGTGCTGCGGGCTGACGTGGCGCGCACCGACGGGCAGTCGCCGATCTGGCAATCGCCGGATGAGAATCTCGCCCTTCTGTGCCGGTACCGCCCGGTGATGACCGGCGGCCGGTGGCAGCTTCTTGAGCGGGGCGCCAACCGCTGCGGCGTGCCGGTGCTCATTGGCATGGCTGCTGCCCGCGCCGGGCGTGCCACGGGCGTGCCGAGGGCAGGCGCCAACCGCATCGTGTTCGCCCGCCTGCATTGGAGCCCCGATCTGGGCGAGCGGGCGCTGTCGGTGCTGTTCAAGCCATCGCGTGCTCCTGAGATCAGGCTGACCGGGGCGTGGGGGAGGGCGCGGTTCAGGTTGCCCCCAGGGCTTCTCGACGCCCCACTCGTGCTCCGTGCGCCTGCTCCCCCGGGTCTCCCTGCGCGGGCCGCCAAGTTGCTCCGCACCGATCGCATGACCCTGCTGTATCCGCCACAGGCGGGGGTGGACTTCTACGCAATGTCGCTGCGGCCGTAATCACAGCGCCCGCTGGGACCCACCCGGCGCACTGCGCCGGGTCGGGAGCCCCCTCACGGAACGAGGCGACGCCGATGGCGTTGGCTGCGGTGCTCGACGTCCCGCCCGTATTCGCCCACATCCAGGCTGCGACAAATCCTGTGTTATACGGGGCCACTGTGGCGCCGGGGTACCCGGCAGCGCAGACCTTGGGTGGTCGACATAGCGCTACTCGTGACGGGATGGATCCACACGAATTTGGGCTTTGGGCAGGGGGATCGTCGACAATGCCCCCCATGAGAAGCCACCGTGATCTTGTTGCCAGCGGGTTCAGCGAGACAGCCTCCGACTACGACGGAGCAGTCCGGTTCAACATCGAGGGGGCCCAGCGCCTGGTCATGGCGATCCCCCCCGGCAACTACGACGACGTGCTCGACGTGGGATGCGGCACGGGGTGGGCCACGCAGGCGCTCATCGACCGCTTCAGCCCGGCCCGCGTCACCGGCGCTGACCCGTCAGAGGGAATGCTTGAGCAGTTCAAAACGAAGCTGGGCGGGATTGACGGGATCGATGTGACCCTGGTGCAGGCGGGCGTTGAGGACATGCCCGTGACCGAGGGGTCGTTCGATCTGGCCATCTGCTCAATGGCCTATCACTGGTTCCCCCGTCGCTGGGACGCGGCGACGGCCATCGCACAGGCACTGAAGCCCGGCGGCGTGGTGGCCATCCTCTGCTCCGGCAAGGGGGGCGAGAAGGCCTATCGCGACGTCATCGCCGACGTCGAGCCCATCAACTACGCATGGCTCGGCGCATTTGACGGCAATCTGCGCGATATCCCCGAGATGGAGGGCTATCTCGTGGCCGCCGGCCTGGACCCCATCGACATATGGATGGAGCGCCGCGTGCGGCACACCACCGTGGAGGCCTACATGGAGCGCATGCGTGTCGTGGCGGGCCACATCATTGGCGACCCATCCGAGCCGGATATCGCTGACTGGTTGTCGAAGGTGGAAGAGAAGATGCGCGAGCGATCGGGACCCCGTGGCTGGACCTACGACTTCATGAAGCTGTTCGCGATCGCCCAGAAGTCATCGTGAACCGCCCCGGCCGCGTGGCCGCCGTTTCGCTCGTGCTGCTGGGCGCCACCGCTGCGACCTCTCTGGCCGTGCACCCCCACCACGACGCAATCCTCGTGGCCGTCGAGGCGCCCATGAGCGGCGAGGGGGCACAAGACGGGCTCGACCAGTTGCGCGGCGTCGAGTTGGCGGCGCGTCAGGCCAATGCGCAGGGAGGGGTGCTCGGGCGATTTATCAAGGTGGTGCGCGCCGACGACGTCGGCGACCCCGGCAACGCACTCTCGACGTTCCGCCACGCGGCCCTGATGAACGCCGACGCGCTCATTGGCCCGTACAACTCGTCGGTGGCCGTCATCAACCTCCCTTCGTACGTGAAAGCCCGCATCATCCCGGTGCAGATGGCATCCACCGACGCCACAAGCGGCATCGGCATCAACGTGCAGCCCAAAACCCGCCAGATCGCCCCGGTGGAGATCGACTGGATCACACGGCAATGGGCCCCACAGCGTGTGGCGATCCTGGCCGGGCAGTCCACATTTCTTGCCGGGCAGGCCGACCTCATGGAAGCCGCGCTCACCAGGGCGGGGGTGGGGGTCACCCGCATTCCCATCACGGCGGGTCAGGACGACTATTCGGCTGAGGTGGGCGAGGCGCTGGCATCCGGGGCGAACGCGCTCTACGTGAGCAGCAAGGTGGCTGAGGGTGTGAAGATCGCCACTCTTCTCGCCGGGTCCGGGAGCGAGGCGAAGTGCTTCCTGGGCTTCGCAAATCAGGACCCGAGCTTCGTCGAGAAGGCCGGGGTGCCCGTCAGCCAGCGATGTGTGTTCAGCGGCGTGCCCGCACCCACCGAGATTCCCACCGCCAAGGCCTACGTACGTGACTACCGGCGCGCCTTCGGCATTGAGCCCGCCACGTGGGGCGTGTTCACGTACGACTCCGCCCGCGTGCTGTTTAAGGCCATGCGCGAGGCGGGCACCGTGAACTACGCGGCCGTGATGGCGCGCCTGCGCCACACCACCGGCTTCCGCGGCTCCACCGGCACCATCACCATCGATCCGGTGAGCGGTGATCGTCGCAAGG
>Ga0194043_1001426_pt1 | contig 13426 bp, 19 predicted proteins | sample JunL4415m_MetaG_FD_161274 | JGI IMG/M metagenome (GOLD analysis project Ga0194043, IMG submission 161274) | Anoxic zone freshwater microbial communities from boreal shield lake in IISD Experimental Lakes Area, Ontario, Canada - Jun2016-L442-15m | ecosystem: Environmental > Aquatic > Freshwater >...
GAACTATATTGTTATTAAGTGCACCGCCTACCGTCACTCCCGCGAGCCGATTACCATAATTCGCAGAGCACTTCACCACCCAACTTCCGCTGTCTTGCCTCGCGATCGCTCACCACTCCGCTCGATGTCGAAAGGATTGAAATGCCGAGTCCACCGAGCACCGGCCGCAGGAGGGCCGAACGGCTGTAGACGCGCCGGCCCGGCGAGCTGACTCGGCGGATGTGACGGATCAACCGTTCGCCATTCGGGCCATACTTGAGTTCGAGGTGCAGGTGGGCCACTGGGGCTGCCTCGACCTCTTTCCAGTCCCAAATAAATCCTTCCCGCTTTAAAACGTCGGCCACACCGCGCTTCACCTTTGAACTCGGAAGTTCTACGGTGGCGCGTTCCACGCGCACCGCATTGCGGATGCGGGTCAGCATGTCGGCGATGGGGTCAGTCATCATATCAGCGGAACCCTCTTGTAAAATCCTCAGACTCGTTGGTGATCGTTTACTCTGTCGCGATTGCTCGCTCGCTTCTACAAACCGTTGTCAGCACTCCGATACTACTCGCACTACCAACTGGCCTTCCGGACGCCCGGGATGCAGCCCTGATCGGCGAGTTTCCGGAAACAAATGCGACAAGTGCCGAATTTCTGATACACAGCACGTGGCCGGCCGCAGAGCATGCAGCGGTTCACTTTGCGGGTCGAAAACTTGGGCGGCCGCTTGGCGGCGGCGATCTTTGATTTGCTTGCCATAGTTGCTTCTGGATTCGTATCAACCGGTTTTGATGCCGCTACGCCGCGGCACCACCATCCTTATCATCCTTCTTGAGCGGCATTCCCATCGCGAGCAAAAACTGCCGAGCCTCGTCGTCAGTGTGGGCGGTGGTCACCATCGTGACATGCATGCCCTGTGGCCGCGTGTAGCGGTCGGGGTTGATCTCCGGGAACACCATCTGCTCCGAGAGGCCGAGACTGTAGTTTCCATGCCCGTCAAAGGCTGTGTTTGAGAGGCCGCGGAAGTCGCGAACGCGGGGCAATGCCAGCGACACGAGCCGATCAAAGAACTCATACATCCGCCGGCCACGAAGGGTGACTTTGCAGCCGATGGGAAGATTCTCACGAAGCTTGAAGCCCGAAATAGCGACCTTGGAAATGGTGGCAATCGGCTTTTGGCCGGTGATCTGCGCCATCGCGCCGATCGCCTCCTCAAGATACTTCTTTTCCGTGACAGCCACGCCGACACCCATGTTGACCACGATCTTCACGAGTTTCGGGATGGCGTGCGGGTTGGTCCGCGACAGAGCCTCCGCCAGTTGTGGCCGCACCACGTTTACATAATGGTCGAGCATCCTCGGCGAACCAGCCGATGCCGGTGCCGACGCTGGGTTGGCTGCCTGGGTTACTTTTGTCTTCTTTGCCATCGCCACAGTCCTGTTGAAAGTCCCGAAAACCTTGTCTGAAACCGCCCTGCATCGACGCTTCTGCGTTTGTACCCGATTCAGTTTGTGATTACTTGCCGCCCACCTTCGCCGTCCGAGCCGGCCGTACCACGCTGATACTGGCCTTACACTTCTTGCAGACACGGGCCTTCGATCCATCCGCGTTGATCTGCATGCCGATTCGAGTGGCCTTACTGCAGCCGCCGCAGACGACCAATACGTTTGACATACTGATGGGCATTTCCCGGCTTAGACGCCCACCCTGTGGATTCTTCTGGCTCCGCTTCATGTGGCGATAGACGCGATTAACGCCCTCCACCACAATCTTGCCGACGTCTGGCCGCACTGCCAGCACCTTGGCACGCGTGCCTCGCGCATTACCTGTCGTAACCTCCACGAGATCACCCGTATGGATCAACATCACACCACCTCACTGGCAAGGCTGACGATCTTCATGAAATTCGCATCCCGCAGTTCGCGAGCCACGGCACCGAAGATGCGGGTACCCTTAGGATTCTTGTCGTTATCAATAATCACGCAGGCGTTGGTGTCAAACCGCACGTAACTGCCATCTTGGCGACGCGTCGGCTTCCTGCAGCGCACGATGACTGCCTTGACCACAGCTTTTTTCTTGACATCACTGCCAGCGATCACGCTTTTTACGCTACAAACGATGATGTCACCGAGGCCGGCAACCCGCTTTTTGCTGCCGCCCAAAACCTTAAAGCACATCACTTCCTTGGCACCGGTGTTGTCGGCCACGATGAGCCGAGACTGCATCTGGATCATGTTGCGGCCCGCCCTTCCGTGCTCCTCGGAGCCGCGGCGCCAGTGGCATCTGCTGCCTCGGCCTTGGCCGCCGACTCGCGGAGTTGCGTGGCCCGAGCTCCGCTCCGCAGCGATGTTATGTCGACAGCAGTACTCTTGGTTACCACACGTACCAGTTCCCAACGCTTCAGGCGGCTTCGCGGCCGGCATTCAATGATCTCGACAAGGTCGCCAGGCTGCGAGGTCTCCTCCTCGTCGTGCACATGGCAGACGGTACGGCGGTGCAAGATGCGGCCATACTTCGGATGTCGCACGACACGCGGGATTTCGACCCGCCGCGTCTTGCTCGCAGCAGCGCTCGTAACCGTTCCTGTTTCCATTCGCTTGGGCATCTTCTGTAATTCCTAACGGATAAACCTAACTTGACTTGGATAAACCTGGCTGAGCTGATCAACCTTCGCTGACCTCTATCCCGCTCTTGATTCCGCCTTACGTTCCGCTCTGCGTTCGTTTCTTAAATTCTGGCTTTCGAGCCACGTCACCTTGGTCCCGTTCCTTGACCTTGGCTCGGCCGAGCAACCGCGCTTTCTTGGCGTGTTTCTTGACTTGCGGAGCATTCTCAATGGTGCCACTGGAGTTACCAGCATACTCACCCTTCTTCAGTACGCCCCTCTGCGTGAGGATCGTCTGACAGCGGGCGATGGTCCGGCGATGCTCCCGCAGCACTGACGGCGACGCCAACTTCTCCGACTGGGATTGAATGCGGAGTTTGAACAACGACTCGGCTGCGTCTTTCCAGACAAGCCGGATCTGGTCTTCTCCCATGTCCCTAAGTTCTTTTACCTTCGTCATGACCCTTCTCTACCGTTCTCTTCTTTTCCCGAGCACTTTATTCTTACGCATACGTCAATTGAACACTTACATCAAACGCCGCCGCACAAACCGAACCCGCACGGGCATCTTGTGTGCCAGTCGAGCCAGACAGACGCGAGCAGCATCTTCAGTCACTCCACCAATCTCATACAGAATCATTCCGGGCTTGATCACTGCTGCCCAGAACTCAGGCTCACCCTTGCCCTTACCCATCCGGGTTTCAAGCGGTATTGACGTAATTGACTTATGGGGAAACACGCGCACGAATAGCCTGCCCTCCGTCCGGAGGTACTGCTGAGCCGCGATGCGACCAGCCTCGATAGTGGCCGCCGCGAGCCATCCTGGCTGTTCGGCCTGAAGGCCGAAATCACCAAAGACAACGCGGTTGCCGCGCGAGGCGTCACCTCTTATACGACCTCTTTGGCTTTTTCGGTGCTTGACCCTCTTGGGCATCAGCGCCATCGCCAGCCTCCTCGTACATGCCTTGGTTAACCCACACTTGCACTCCAATGTGCCCCTGCGCCGTGGGAGCTTCGCAGAATCCGTAATCGATCTTTGCCCGCAGGGTGGAGAGGGGCATCGAGCCGGCGATCGCCTTCTCGCACCGCGACATCTCCGCACCACCCAGCCGACCCGACAGTTGAATTTTTACGCCCTTGGCGCCCGCATCCATAGTGGTGTCGAGCGCCCGCTTCAGCGACCGTCGAAAGGCTGCTCGCTTCGTGAGTTGGTCGCAGATATCCTCAGCGATAAGCTGAGCCATGATCTCAGGACGGCTCACTTCCTCTACCTTGAGATTGACACGGCGGCCGAGCAGCACCTGAAGTTCCTCCTGAAGGCGATCCGCCTCCTGGCCTTTGCGGCCAAGGATCACGCCTGGTCGGGCCGAGTGGACGATTACCTTGACTTCGTCACGGGTCCGCTCGATCTCAACCTTCGGGATCGCCGCTGCGCGATGCTTTGTTTTGAGGTAGCGACGCACCTTAAAATCCTCGAGCAACAAGTCGCGGAAGTCTTTCTTCGTGGCATACCAACGGCTCTTCCACGGCTCGGTGATACCGGTCCGGAACCCGACGGGATTTACTTTTTGGCCCATGTGAATCGCCTTCTTAATTATGGTGTGAAATGTTTGCGGTGCTATTTCGCAGCTGCATCGACAGACGAGTCGAGCGCTACCCTGATGTGCGAAGTACGACGCTTGACCCCGAATGCCATACCGCGGGCCCGCGGCCGAATCCGCTTCAGCATCGGCCCCTCATCAATTCGGGCATCGACAACAATCAGATCGTCCAGACCAGCAGCCTGTTTGTGTTCAGCATTTCCCAAAGCGCTCTTGATCACCTTTTCCAGCATTCGAGCTCCGCGGTGCGGCTGAAAGCGGAGAATGTCGAGTGCTTCGTCAGCAAACTTACCGCGCACAAGATTGGCCAAATGGCGAACCTTGCGGGGGCCGATACTTGCGTATTTATGAGTGGCTGTGTACTGCATGAATCACCTGTGCAAAACTTGTGCTGACTTCTGAGCGGAAGGCGTGCGAACTACGTGCAAATGACGGCGAGTTCTCTTACTTGCCCACGGCAGGGGATTCCTTAACCTTGCCGCCGTGGCCGCGGAATGTCCGCGTCGGTGAAAATTCACCGAGTTTGTGTCCGACCATGTCCTCGGTAACAAAGACCTTCATATGCAACCTGCCGTTGTGAACCATGAACGTAAGCCCGATAAACTCCGGCACGATCGTGCAAGCACGCGACCACGTCTTGATCGGATCGCGCTTGCCGGAGGAGAGTTGCGACTCCACCTTCTCGAACAGGCGTGGATCGATATACGGACCTTTTTTAGCACTACGACCCATGATTCCTGCATTCCATCGTAACTGGTGTTGTGGCTGCCAGCGGTTCGCTTCCGCCAGCGATCAACCGCTGCTTACCTAATTTTTAACTGGCCATAGCGACGGCTCTTGCGGCGCCGCACAATTGCGGTTCCCGAAGGCTTCCGAGGCTTCCGCGTACCGCCGCCCTTGGCACTCTTTCCTGTCGGACTGACCGGATGACGCCCGCCCTTCGTGCGGCCTTCACCACCGCCGTGAGGATGGTCAACCGGATTCATCGCCGTGCCACGGACTGTTGGACGAATGCCCATCCACCGCTTTCGACCGGCCTTGCCGAGCACAACGTTCATATGTTCTGAATTGCCAATCGCCCCGATCGTAGCCCGACAAGCGGCCGCCACACGGCGAATTTCGCCAGATGGCAGCGTAATTTGCGCCCACTGCGCTTCCCTGGCCACGAGCACAGCCGATGAGCCGGCCGATCGACAAAAACATCCGCCTCGCCCGGCCTGGAGTTCGATGTTATGAATCTGCATGCCCAGCGGAATGGCTGACATTGGCAGGCAATTGCCCACCTCAGGAGCAGCGTGTTCACCGCTCTGAACAGTCGTCCCAACTTTCAGCCCCTCAGGAGCCAGAATGAACCGTTTCTCGCCGTCTGCATAATGGAGCAAGGCGATGCGGCACGTGCGATTCGGGTCATACTGAATCGACTCCACCTTCCCTGGCACACCGTCCTTATTGCGACGGAAGTCAATCAGCCGGTAATGCTGCATGTGACCACCACCACGGTGCCGCGAGGTAATCTTTCCCTGGTTATTGCGGCCACCCGACTTGTGCTTCCGCACACGAAGTTGCTTGGGCGCTTCCGCGCCGTGGGTGAGTTCGGCAAAGTCAGAGACGCTCGCATTTCGGCGGCCAGGACTGGTCGGATTGTAGGTACGAATACCCATAGAATAACTCTGCCTTTAAAACAGATTGATCTTAAAATCGGGTTTCAGCGTTACAACGGCCTTCTTCCAGGCCTTCGTGCTGGTTCGTCGCGTTCGGCTGCGACGCACCTTACCGATGCGGTTTTGGACGTTTACCTTTTCCACCTTAACACTGAATAATTCCTCAACAGCCCGGCGGATATCGGTCTTGTTCGCCTCTGTTACAACTTGAAACGTGTAGGCATTATGCCGAGTAGCACGGTGCATTCCCTTCTCCGTGACCAGCGGCCGGAGAATCACATGATAGGGCGACAGCCGAGCAGTAAACTTCGGCGGCGGGGGAATTGGGACTGCCATATCTTATTTTTCCTTCTTCGCGGCCCGCTTTGCGGAGGGGCGGCTTTCAGCACGCTTGGCAACCGACACCTTCGACACCGACGAAGCCTTCGCCGACAAGCCCTTGGCTACTTTTGGCCCAGCTGCCTTACGGATTAGGGCGTCTGACTTCTCCGACTGCAGTTTGGCCACCATCGCCCGAAACGCGTCGATCGCTCCAGTCGTCATCAATACCGCCCGCGGCTCAAGCAACGACCAGGCATTCAGCTCAGCGACAGGCGCTACAGAGACACCCTCGATATTGCGGGCACTCTTCCAGAGTATGGCGTCATGCTTCTCCGGGGCGACCAGCACCGTCTTCTCAGCGATGCCCAGAACCTTGAGCAGCTTGGCCATGGCAGCTGTTTTTGGAGCCACCATCTCCAGACCGTTGACGAGCTTGACCTCATCGTCGGCCAGCCGGGCGGCCAGCGCCATCCGAGTTGCAGCACGGAGAGCCTTCTTCGGCATCCGCCAGCCAAAGTCACGGGGACGCTTGGCGAAGATATGGCCACCACCACGACGCACGCCGCTCCGCCGGCCACCGGCACGGGCGTTGCCCGTACCCTTTTGGCGATAGAGCTTCTTGGTGGAGCCGGCGACCTCGCCACGGCTCTTTGTGCGGAACGTACCCTGCCGCTGGTTGGCCTGATACATCACGACGGCGTCGTGAAGCAGTTGCTTATTTACAGTAGGGGCTAGCTCGGCAGGATCGATCTCGTAGGAGCCGACTTTTTGTCCTGAAATGTCGTAAACGGCTAAATTCACTTGGCACCCGCCTTCTTCTTGGCACCGCCAGCGGGAGCTGGCCCACCGCGACGCTTGACCTTGTTGGTCTGCCGCACCATCACATACCCACCGTTTGGGCCAGGCACCGCGCCACGGACAAGAAGCAGGTTGTTTTCCCGATCGATCCGGACAAGCTTCACGTTTCGCATCGTCGAACGCTCGTTGCCCATCCGGCCCGCCATTTTCTTGCCCTTGAAAACGCGACCCGGAGATGTGTTCATGCCCGTACCGCCCTGATGGCGATGCACTTTCTTCACACCGTGGCTAGCCCGTTGACCCTTAAAACCATGCCGCTTCATGACACCCGCAGTGCCGCGACCCTTGGTCGTGCCAACAATGTCAACCGAGTCGACACCCTCAAAAAGATCAACGGTTAGCACATTGCCAACCTCGACCCCCAGGTAGACGCCTCGGAGTTCACGGATGAAACGCTGGGGCTCACAATCCGCCTTCGGAAAAGGCACCACTCCAGCCTCAGCAGCCCGCTTTCCGCGGCGACTATCGAGTTTGGCAACATGACCACGAACGGAACGGCTGGCCAACCGGCGAGGCTTGTCAAGAAAGCCAATCTGAACGCCATCGTAGCCGTCGCGATCGGTAGACCGCACCTGCATCACCGAACAGGGTCCAGCCTCGATCACAGTGACAGGAACCACCAAGCCGTTGGCATCGAACACCTGTGTCATTCCGACCTTTCGGCCGAGAAGACCTTTCCGACCGGCAGAGACTGCGGAATCAGTCTTCGATTCTGAAGTCATATTGCAACGCCATTGAGACAGACTTTCAAGCGCCAAACGCATTTCTGCATCTGCCCTGATTCTATCTCGCGATCACGCTCGAAGTCGTTGGCTGCGGGAGCACCCAGGAGAATCCCCCCGAGCCTTACCCACAACGCCTTCCAAGCATGCCGTAACTTGCGCTCCTGAATGTGGTGATGAAGTTGATGAACTGAATGAAATGATAGCGGAGTGGACGTTGAGTTAAACTGGATAAGCCGGATCTACAACCCCACCAGCGATTACCTGGACGAAGCCTTAATCTTGATGTCAACGCCCGCGGGAAGGCTTAACTTATTGAGAGCCTCGATCGTCTTGGCCGTAGCGGAAACAATGTCAATAACACGCTTGTGAGTGCGGATTTCGTACTGCTGTCTGGCCTTCTTATCGACGTGCGGGCTGGAGAGCACGGTATACCGCTCAATGCGCGTGGGAAGCGGGATCGGGCCGTGCACCTCGGAATTGGTTCGCTTCGCGGTATCAACGATCTCCGCGGCGCTCTGATCGAGCACGGCGTGATCGTAGGCCTCCATGCGAATTCGGATAATCTCTTGAGTCGGACCGGCCACAACAAAACTCCAGTCAACAATGCCAGAACAAAAGAACCGGAACAGAAGAACTATGACGAGCGAGGTATCAACAACTGTCGATCAAGAACAACCAAAAACACTGCGATTCGGCACTATTCGGCGGTATCATCGCACGCTTGCCCGAGGCGTATGCGCCCGGCAAAACCGGATAAAACCTCCGAAAAGGCTTTGTCCTGCGACTCCCTCCTGCGGCCAAAGGCGCTGCGGGGAGTTGCTGCGGATGAAGCACGGAATCTATGGTCGGCCTGACCCCGTGTCAACACGCTGTGCGTGTTGACCGTAAAAATGTGATTTTGGTCGATTTTTAGGCACCTTAGACATAAAAATTTCATTGACTGCACCGCTTTGAGCGGCACACTGAGCGGCAAAAATCCGAAAAGTGCCCGCTAGACGAAAGCGTCGGCAGTTTCGGCCGGGGCCGGGCCGTATTTGAGGGGTGCCATCGTGAAACTTGCCCGACCCTGGCTTGCGCTGCGCACGGCCGCGGAATAGCCAAACATGCTCGCCAGCGGTGCCTCCGCCGTCAGCACGTTCATGCCCGCGCGAATTTCGGTGTTTGTAATCATTGCCCGCCGTTGCTGGAGGTCGTTGATTACATCCCCGAGATACTCCTCCGGCACCGTTACCTCCACCCGCATCACCGGTTCGAGGAGCACGCTGCCGGCCTCGTCGAGCAAACGGTCAATGCATTCGGCCGCCGCCATCCGGATCGCCACGTCGCTTGGCGGCGGGTCGGGGAGCGGGCTCTCCAGAACCACGATCCGCACTGCCCAGAGCGGACACCCCTTCAGTCCCCCCCGCTCAGCACTCTCGCGGACAGACTGCGTCATCGTCGCTGCCAAGGCGGCGGTCGCCTCAGACTGCGGAAACCAGCCCTGCTCTACGACCGGAACTGCCTGCTCGCTCGTTGGTTCGGCCCGGACGGTGACTGTCGCGATGTAGGTCTGGCCGGCAACCTGGCGGTTGATCTGCCCGCTCACGGTCACCGCGCGGGCGAGCGTCTCCTTGTAGCTCACCCGCGGCTTATGAACGCGGCAGTGGAGCTTGAAATCCCGTTCCAGCCGATGCCGGATCACTTCCAGATGCAACTCGCCCATGCCGGAGATCAGCGTCTGCCCCGTTTCCTCGCTCTCGACCGCCCGGAACGTCGGGTCCTGCCGCTTCATCATCTCGAGCACATCGGCCAACTTCTTGCGCTCAAGGCTGGTTTCCGGCTCGATCGCCATCGAAATAACCGTTTCCGGAAACTGAATCTGTTCGAGGAGAATCGGGGCGCTGGCATCGCAGAGCGTGTCGCCGGTGATGCTCGCGCGGGGGCCGATGAGGCCGACGATGTCCCCAGCCTCGGCTTGCTCGATCTGCTCCCGCCGATCGGCCTGAACATGCCAGAGTTGGGCGACGTTTTCCTTCTTCTGCCGCAGCGGATTCCAGACCCTGCTGCCCGCCTTCAGCGTGCCAGAATAGACTCGGACAAACGACAAGTCGCCGTGCTTTTCGGGGATGATTTTAAAGACAAGGCCGCAGAACGGCGCCTGCGGATCGGCCCTCCGCGTGAGCACCGCCGGGGTCGCTGCCTGGCCCCCTTTCTTCCTCCCATCGAGGGACGCTGGGTCAATTCCTTGAACCGGCGGCACGTCTGCAGGGCTCGGCAGGTACCAGGCGATGGCATCGAGCACCGGCTGCACGCCGATGCAGTCGAGCGCCGACCCACAGAGCACGGGCACCACGTGCCGCGCGATCGTTGCCTGCCGGATCGCCTTCCGCATCAGTTCCGCCGGAATCGGCGTCTCGCCAAGGGCCAGTTCGGCCAGTTCGTCTGAAAAGTCGAAGAGCGTGGAAACGAGCTGCTCCCGCCATTCCGCCGCCACCTCAGCCAATTCCTCGGGAATCGGTCCCGTGGTGCAGATCGCGGCGCCGGCCCCACCCTCCAGAGTCTCCTCCTTCGAGGGAAACGTGAGCAGCTGCATCTCCACAAGATCGACCAACCCACGGAAGGGATTCTTGACGTGAGGGGGGCCCAGCCCCAGAGGCACCTGCAGGATGAGTGGTCGGGCGGCCAGCCGCTCACGGATTTGGTCGACTGTGCCAAAAAAGTCGGCCCCTTCGCGGTCGAGCTTGTTGACAAGCGCGATCCGCGGTACGGCGTATTTGTCGGCCTGCCGCCAGACCGTCTCGCTCTGTGCCTCGACCCCCTCGCGGGCCGAAAAGACCACGACTGCGCCGTCAAGCACCCGCAGGCTTCGTTCTACCTCGGCGGTGAAATCAACATGGCCCGGCGTATCGATCAGGTTGACCGTCACATCCTGCCAGCGAAAAGTCACCGCCGCCGAGTAGATCGTGATCCCCCGCTCCTGCTCCTCGGGATCGAAATCGGTGATCGTGGTGCCACGGTCGACATCGCCGAGTCGGTGGCTTGTTTTTGTGAAAAACAGCAGTCGCTCCGTGAGCGTGGTCTTCCCCGCATCGATGTGAGCGATGATCCCGATATTTCGAATTTTATCGAGTTGCCGGCTCATGCCGCTCCCTCCCTCACATCTTTTCGACGGTGCCAATGCCGAGCAGTTCAAGCCCTTGCCTCAGGATCCGGCCGGTGAGATCGCAGAGGGCGAGGCGACTATCGCGATCGTTTCCCTCGGCCTTCAGCACTGGTAGGGCGTCGTAGAAGCTCGAATAGCAGCCGGCCAGCCTAAAGAGCCAGGCCGTCAAGACGTTGGGACGGTAGTCGGTCTCCACGTCCTCGATCGCCTCGGAAAACCGCACGAGCTCAAGCGCGAGCGCCCGCTCCTGCGGGGTCGACAGCCGCACGCTGGCGGCGGACTCCCGGAGGGCCGCGCGATCGATGCCAGCCCGGCTGAAGATGCCTTCCACGCGGGCCACGGCGTACTGCATGTAGGCGGCCGTGTTGCCCGTGAGCTGCAACATCTTGTCGAAGCTGAAGACATAGTCGGTGGTGCGGTTCTGACAGAGATCGGCGTATTTGACCGCGCCGATCCCGACGGTCTCAGCGACGTGCCGTCGGTCGGCCACGCTGAGCCCACCGCGGCCCTCCTCGCCGCTGCCCACGATCTGCAGCGCCCGCTCAACCCCCTCGTCGAGCAGAGACTCAAGCCCCACCGTGTCGCCAGCCCGCGTCTTGAACGGCTTTCCATCCTCGCCCAGAACTGTGCCGAAGGCGACGTGGACGAGTTCCACGCCATTGATCCGCTGTCTGTCACCGCATCCCCAGAGCTTCGCCGTCGCGAACAACTGCTCGAAATGGGGTCCCTGCCGGCTATCAACAACGTAGAGGATGCGGTCGGGCTTCCAGTGTTCCATTCGCCACTTCAATGTCGCCAGATCGGTCGTCGCATACAGAAACGCGCCGTCCGCCTTGCGGATGAGGAAGGGGGGCGAATCATCGCCGTTGAGAAAGATGCCGATCGCCCCGCGGCTTGCCCGGGCCCGCACGGCCTGATCCGCCATCAGTTCCGCCACCACGCTCGCCAGCATCGGCTGATAAAAGCTCTCGCCAAGCGTGTGGTCGAAGGTGACGTGCAGACGCGAAAAGATCCGGTCGATCTCAGCCCGACACAACGGCATGAACTGCTTCCAGAGCGCCCGGCTCTCGGGGTCGCCCTCGTGCAGCTTCGCAGTTTCGTGAAGCACTTCCCGGCTGGTCTCCGGGTAACGGGCCGCTAGGGCTGCCGCCTCGGGGTCGCAGGCGAGTTCCTCCGGCTTGCTGTCGGCAACCTTTCGCACCAGCCGGTAGAGCCGGCCGAGTTCGCGGGTCGGGTCGGCAGCAAATCGGACAGCGTCACGGCAGTGCTTCCATCCCCACAGGATCATGCCGAACTGGGTTCCCCAGTCGCCCAAGTGGTCATCGGTGATCGTAATATGGCCACGAAATTCGAGGATCCGCGCGAGGGCATCGCCAATCACTGTCGAGCGAATGTGGCCCACGTGCATCGGCTTGGCAACATTCGGCCCGCCGAAGTCGATGACGATCGTCTCCGGGACATCGACCGGCGCGACTCCCATCCGAGGGTCGCGGCTGGCGGCCACCACTGCCAGGGCCAGGGCGTCATCGCGAACCCGGAGGTTGATGAACCCGGGGCCAACGGGCTCCGTCGGCGGATCGAACAGGTCTCCCACGTCGAGCCGGCGGATGATCTCGATGGCGACATCCCGGGGCTTCTGGCCGGCCCGTTTGGCAAGCGCCATCGCCATCGTGCCTGAATAATCGCCAAACTTGGGATCTGCCGTCTCGCGGACCTGTTCCACAAGCCCCGGCAGTTCGTCGGCAGCGATGGCCAAGACGCCCTCTGCGGAGAGCCGCTGGAGGGCGTCGTAAAACATGCGGCGGGCCGCTTCGCGAAAGCCATGAAAGCCTTGGCTCTCATGTCGCGGCTGCAACCCACCAGAGTTGGCTCCCGGCTCCGTCACCGGCCCGCTCCGCCGACAGCTGCTTCGGAGACGGGCAGTGGCACAGGCTTGCAGCCGCTCCAGAGCTGCTCGAGATCCCAAAATTCACGCGCTTCGGCATCAAACAGGTGTACGACCACGTCGCCGTAGTCAAGCACGATCCAGCGACCCTCCTCGTAGCCCTCGAGGCCGCGGCGGGTGTCGTGCATCTCCTTCTTCATGACCTGCCCGATATCGTCGGCCATGGCATGGAGTTGTCGACGGCTAGAGCCGGTGACCACCACAAAATAATCAAAAATTTGTGTGAGGCCGCGAAGATCAAGGACGTGCACGTCGGTACCGCGGTTTTCGTCGGCTACCCGTGCCGCCACGAGCGCCCTTTGGAGGGCGAGGTTAGTGTGTGGTTGGGCCTGCGATGCTGTGCTCAAGGCTCTGCTCAATGCTGTATGCTGTGGAAGCTCGGGAAGCTGTGGAAGCGCGGGAAGCTCGGAATCCTGATGCTGATGGTCGGGCGGGAAACGGGATCAGAACAGATCACGACCTTCGGGGATTCTACCCGGAATTCCGGAGCGTGCTCAAAGAACCGTGCGTTCACCGCGAGCAGGCCCGCTCCGCCGCCAGCGCGATGCCGGCGAGCACGAGATCCGGCATCTCGATCGCCCCCGG
>Ga0194043_1001427_pt1 | contig 13424 bp, 8 predicted proteins | sample JunL4415m_MetaG_FD_161274 | JGI IMG/M metagenome (GOLD analysis project Ga0194043, IMG submission 161274) | Anoxic zone freshwater microbial communities from boreal shield lake in IISD Experimental Lakes Area, Ontario, Canada - Jun2016-L442-15m | ecosystem: Environmental > Aquatic > Freshwater >...
GTAATGAAGGGGTCAGCGGTTCAAATCCGCTCGTCGGCTTCCCATAGGGCCTAGGGATTTGGGTGTTCATAGGGTCTGCATTTCCTCTCTCTGTGTCTGAGCGTGTCTAAGCGAGATTGTCGAAATCATCGAGCAAACCGATCTCCCGCTCCATTGAGTCCGAAATCAGGTGCCCGTAGGTGTCGTCAATCATCTGAACGCTGGTGCCCATACGTTTGGCAACGGCGAAGGTATTCATGCCAGCTGCCAAGCACCACGCTGCGTATGAGTGACGCATGGCATAGGGCCCTGGTTCGTCTCAACTAGCCCGCGCTGTGCATGGCCGTGCCTCTCGCCCTTGGCGCGACGTTGCCCCTATAGGGAAGCTGTCAGGGCCTCCGGCCAGCCGGCGGCAAGCATCGCCTTGCGCCTCCGCGTCGCCGTGACGCTGTCGCCGATCGCCCAGTAGACAGCAAAGCCAAGATCACGCGCCTGGTCGATCGCACGCCCGCCAATAGTGGGCGCCTTCGCCGCAGGATCACGATCCGGCATCTCCTCCCGCGCGGCATGCCGAATCTGAGACAGCGTGATGCACACGCGAGGCAGCGGGCTCAGGCCAGCGAGCACCCTCGCTGCTTCGTCGGCCACAATAAGGGGGCGATCGGCGAAGTCCGGAATCGAAAGGATCGCCGCAACGGGGCCGGCGCCAATTGCGGACGACATCTGTGTGCGCCCGCGATCATCGAGCAGACCGGCCACATACTCAGCCGCACCAGGATCAGTGGGCAGACTGACGGGAACGCGGTATTCATCACCAGCAAGCACGTTCATTGTGTAGTTCAGGGGGACCAACGCAGGCTCATCGATCGAGCCCCCAAGCGCGAACGCCACTGGCCAGTGCCCTCTGAGCGGAGCCTTCTCATCGGTGTTCATTCGATCCTGCCCCTTGGGTTCGACACTTCTGCGCCGTCACGTGCCGCTCGGACATAGGCCTCGGTGATCTCTGCGGGGATTCGACCTCGATCCCCGATCTCGTACCCATTGGCCCTCGCCCAAACGCGTACCTCGTTGGGGACGATATCGGCGTGCACCGGCGACGAGATGCCGTGCTCGTTCCTCGGCGCACCATCAGACTCAATCGCTGGCTGGACATGGCGCATCAGCACCTCGAAATCGTCGGGGTGCACCACGCGGGTCCCGTGCTCTCGTGCCGACGCTGCTTTCGTCCCGTCCATCGACCCATCGCTGACCAGCACAGCGGTCCTGCGGGAGACCCCTCCGGTCACCCGAACCCCGGCTGCTCGGGCTGCATCCTCAAGCCGATCCCGCTGAGCGCCATCGCAGCCAGTGAAGGCAACCCCATCGCCCACCCGCAGTGGCTCGCCGGACGTCCAGTCGGCCGGCAGGGGTGCCAGCCCTTCCGAGGACTTGCGGGAGGCAAGGACGCGCGCATCCGACAACACGCCCGGAATGAGGTCTTCGGGCTCCCCAAGGAGCGTGCAGATCGCGATCATCTCCTCGCGCTCGTCCCTGGCGACCGTCCCGTCGGCCACCGCGAGGTGTCCCATCGCCAGCAGGAAGGCTCGGTGGGCACTGGCGATGTCACTGGGTGACATGTCGTAGATCTCCGCAAGTCCGGCGAGATCATGCCCCTCACCAACCGTGACCACGCCGTCTTCGAGTACCTCCAGCAGCAACTCCAAGTAAGGCAGCGACCCCGTCGGCGCCCCCTCGCTGAGCGCATCGATGAGTGGGTAGTCGCTCACTAGCGCCATCAGGGACGGCGAGAGCGGCTTGGGGCGAATGCGGAACGGCCGAGCCGTCCATGCTGGCTTGGCACCCATCTCCGAATGAGACGTCGGCGGCCCATCGGGTTCGCTCGGCCACTGCACCGTTGCTGCCATCGCCGGTAGGTCAAGATCACTCTGGTCGGCGACCGGCGGGTGCCCCGGGTCGAGAAACCACGCAAGGAGTGATGCCGCCCCATAGGCGTCCGGGAGCGCAGCGTGCGTGGCCTCAAAGTCGAGGCCAATCGCACGGCAGCAGTCGTTCAGCTTCCTGCGGTGCAGGTGTGGGAGGTACCGCGTGCTGGCGTTCAATGTGCAGAACGACGGGGCGTTTGGGAGCCGCCACCCGTGCCGGGCGAGCTCTGCCCTGAGAAATCCGATGTCGAACGATGCGTTATGCGCCGCGAGCGCCCGGCCGCGAAGGAGCTCAACGATCTCAGGGATTAGGTCCGCAAGAGGCGGCTTGTCGCGTACGTCCTCGTCGCGGATCCCGTGGATGAAGGTGGCGGCGACGGGGCGCATGGGGTTGACCCGGGACACCCATTCGCCGGTGACCTCGCCACGGGCGTTGGTCTGGACCACCGCGATCTCCACGACACGATCGGTTGCCGTGCTGAACCCCGTGGTCTCAAGGTCGATGACGGCGAACCCGAGCGGTTCATCGGCATCTCCGCCGATGATCGCGGCGAACTCGCTATCGAGGCCCCGGGTTCCCATGACCGTCATTCTGCCGAATCCGTACTGAGCCCGAACCAAACTCGCTTTTGGCGTCCGGCGAAGTTTGGTGACAGTCCGGTAATCGGGCGTCGCCTTGCGGTCCGTAACCCGAATCGATCCAACGCCCGAGGCACCTCGCGGCGAAGCGGTACCGTTAGCTTTGAGATGCGCTCCCTATTCCAACCCGCAGCAATGGTCGCTCTGGCGGCCCTTGCCGGCATGATCACGGCAGCCAGTGCTACCGGGACACCGACGGTGAGCTACTACACGTCGGGCGCTACCTACGACACCACGACCCTTCAGGTCATCGGTGACGGAACAAGCGCGATGGAGGGGGCGGCGCCGGCCAAGGGGATTGCCCTGAGCGTGCTGAGCACCGAGTCTCTTGATCCTGAAGAGCTCACGGACACGTCGGGTGTCCGCGCCGTGTTCGGCGGTGACGACGGGCCGTACCTGTGGGGGATCAACACCCTGCGGACGACACCCACGAGGAATGGCACCTGGAGCAAGGTGCGCTGGCTCGCCACCGACAACCACAACGAGGTGAATTTCCGTGTGGCGGACGGGGTAACCACGTACACCGTCTCGCGCTACCGGCACATCTTCCAGCGCCAACTGTCGCACCGCATCTACGACTATCAGTTCGACAACTACGTCAACGTCTGCATCAACGAGTCGTACAAGACTTATGCGAGCGGCGGGCATCTCTACTGCACCGTCGTTGACCGCCCAGGCGTTGATCGCACGCTGTATCGCTTCACGACGTCGACCCGAATTACAAAGGTGTACCCCGCATACGTCGCGCCGTAGCAACCGCCGGTGGTGGTGAATATCGCGTAGCGCAAGGATGCGCTGCCCGGCCACAGCCCGGAGGCGATCATCGCTGAGCTTGCTGCCCGCCGCTACTCTCAGCCCGTGAAAGCGTGGTGGCAGAGGAGCGGACGGAACAACACGCTATGGGCCGTGTAAGGCGCAGGGCTCGCCAGCGTCGCATGGGTGATGTGGGGCGCGGTGAAGGGGCTCGCGTTGTCTCCTTTTGGGTCGTGGTGTTCTTAGTGTGGGGGATGGGCTGGCGTAGGTCGGAAGTGATGCCCCTAAGTCAGCGCGCACTCGCTTTCACCGCTAGGTCACGGCTCAGCATCAGAGTCAGGTCCACCAACTGCGGCTCGTCCTTGTCGTCCTCGGGCTCCAGATCCTCGAGGTCCGGCCACACGGCATACAGGTCCGCAGTGCAGTAGATGTCTACGGTCTGCCCACTTTTGCTTGAGGCCTTCCCGGCTTCCACCAGCAGTTGATCAAAAGCAGGGCCGAGATCCGCAGTATTGGTGCGTGGGATGTAGCCCACGTGCCCGTGCTTGTCCGTATGCACCGCGATAGCGTTAGGGTCGTGCTGGTTGCTGGGCTCACGGACGAGTCGCATCTTCACCGACTTCTCGCGCTCGGTTTCGTCGCGTGGGCGCTTACCGACTAGCGCACGCACTGCGTCCTTCCGGTGCTGGAGGCCAACCACCTCAATCTCCGCATCCTCACCCCGGGGGAAAGTCAGGAGTACGTCCCCCTGCCCGTTGCCTTGCTGGGCGGGTGTCGTTGGCTTTCGGCTGAACATACCCATGCCCGTGGCCTCCCTAATCCTTCGTGCCGGGCAGATCAAGAATGCGGCCTACGAAACCGATGAGCGCGCTTCGCGTCATAGCGAACACCCTAGACCTCTCCGCGCGTTTCGAGAGTTTCTCCAGCCCACATCGTTAGGAAGGCGATGCCCACTCTTTTTGTACGGCCCTAAGCGACGTCACCGGCCGCCCCGTACGTATCCAACTCTCAAGCTCGAGCGGGTCGAACCGCATCGGCCATCTTGCCCCCCGCTGGTCGAAACCGCGCCTTGTGGGATGACTCTATGGCCGCGTCTGGCGGCTTCATGAAGTTGGTAGTCGGAAGCCGCCATCCTGACCAGACCTGCCAGCGACCTACGCCGGTTGCGAGCCTGGTGTTCGGTCACTAGGGCGTGTTGGGGTACCGCTGAGCGCGCATCTCATCGATCGGTGGCGCTCCCTTCTGATGTAGCATCGCGTGGCAGTTTGGGCACACCGGGCGCAGGTCGTTGACTGGATCCACCTCGTACTCGCTGCCGATGGACGCGAGGTCGCGCAGGTGATGAACATGGATGAAACCTTGCCCGTACTCGCCGTACTCGTCACCGAAGTTCATCCCGCACACAAAGCAGTTGGGATTCCAGTAATCGACACAGAGGTCTCGCGCCGTTCGGTTGCGCTCGTATCGATTCACTGTCACCTGAGTGACTGAGCCTTCAGGGAATCGTTCAGCCGCTCCGATCTCCTCGGGAGACACGAGCAGCGCTGGCTCGCTGGCATGGGATCGCCACAGGGCCTCGAGCCTCGTAGCCGCAATAGCTGGCACCTGCGCGCCCGAGCCCTGCAGACGGTCCCAATTAACCTCGGGAATTTGTTCCTTGAGGTCGTCGGTAGACAGGCCCCCGGCGGGTGTTCCGATCGGGTCGATGATCGTGTCCCAATCGACTGTGACGAAGGTTGTCCTGTTGCCGGAGCCGTCCCAGTGGGGCCCCTCCCACACCTCTGACGCGAGGACACCGCTCGCGACGATGCCTCGATGATCGTGCTGGCGGAGCAGGTACACCCTGTCGCCAGGCGTCACTCCGCCTCGGCGCAGGCCGATACTCCAACGTGACAGGTGGTCGGGATTCCACGACCAGAGGGCGGGGTTCCAAGTAAGGATGAAGCTCTGCGTCGCCAGCTCGTTTAGTGCCGCCTTATCGGGCTGCGGTGGCGCGTCTGGCCGAACCTGCTCTGCCGCCACCAGCTCGCGGTCTGACCGCGAGGTGCGGGCAAACCCGTGGCGTGCCAGTCGTTCGCGAGCCAGCTCACGCGTTCGCTTGCTGAACAGGTCGTAGTACGGGCGAGACTGGTCGAGGACGAGGTTTTCGACCAATAAATCTGGTCGCCCCGCGTCGGCGATCAGGTCAAAGCCGGTCGTGTCGCCCCGCAGGAGCATGGCCACTTTCTGCACGACGTCTTCGTTCTCTGACTCATGGGCAGCACGGACCCCGTTCAAGAACCGGGTCGGGCGGTAGTAGTCCCCCGTCTTTGAGTTCGGGTTCGGGATGCGTGCATCACGCGTTCCCTCGTAGATCGCGATGAGATCCGCTGCCAGTACCGCCTTGTCGGCGAAGCGCGGGTCACTCAGGGATGTCATGGGGCGTTCCCTCCGTCGTGATTGACGTCACCGTCGCCATGCCGCCGGTTCAAGTACCAGCGGAATTCACCCCGGCCGGCGGGTCGACGCGAACGATCCTAAGGACTCGCCCGCTTCGAGTGCCGATTATCCAATGGGGACCCAGAACCGGGGGCTAGAAAGGCCTCTCTCAACGGAGGTCGCGAACGAACGTCCAGGTCCTTATCGACCTCAAAGGTCTGGCCGTCGTAGTCGCCCCCCCAAAGGGCAATTGACCGGACCCGCATCGGGCTCTTTCCTTGGCTCGGCACTGCTAGCAGTCTAGCCCCCGCCCGACGGGCATTCTGTGTCTGAGCGTGTCCAAGCGCCTCAAGAAGGTGCCTGACCCACCCCCCATTCCTATGGGGGTTTCTCATGAGATGCCCTGCACTTCGGTATCTCGAAACGGGTACAGACTACCTGATAGCAGTCGGACAGTCACCACTCGTAATGAAGGGGTCAGCGGTTCAAATCCGCTCGTCGGCTCTCGCTTTCCCGCCCCCTCGCACCTGCCTACCCCAAAGAGGCAGGAACGCGCCGGAACTGCGCTGATTCCGAGCAACCCTGCCGGGACTTAACGCGGTTCCGGCGCGCTCCTGCTCCTTTGCGAGAGGTAGAGACAGGTGGGTTCGGGGGCATCAAGTTATCCCCACCAAATTGATCCGTGCAGAACCGCCCCCTCGCAGGAGTGCAGTCGAACGCCAGCAGTGCTGCCCCGCGGACTACTGATTCCCGCTTGGGGCAAGGTGTCAGGGGTAGGAGTGCAGTAGAGCACTCCTACCCTCGCCCCCCCTCACTCGCAATGGAGGGGGGTGCTTCACTCGCGCCATTCTCGCCATCATGGATGAGGGCAACGGACTCGCTGGCCCGGATTGGCTGTCTCCCCCGGCAATGACCTGACAGGTCTCACGATGGGGTCTCCCCTATCCCGCAGGCCATCAACCTGGCGATTCCCATGCGCCGGAACAGCGGCCCAGACGGCGTGGCATCTGCCCCCCTCCGGGGTCGCGATTCTTGCGTTTGCTGCCAACTAAACCAACCCATACGGGTTGCCACGGGCCTATCCCTACAACCAGCCATCTACGCACCAGATAGCGGTGGGAACGCCCGTGGACAGTGTGGTCGTCTTCCCAAACGCCATCTGACCCGAACAGTGGAGCCGATATGAAGAATCGTAGAGGGATGAGGTCAGCGGTGATCGCCGCTTGCGTCGTAGGCATTGGCGCCGGGTCGGCGGTCACGGCCTTCGCCGTTACCGATCCCGGACCCACGAGCGGTTGCGGCACGGTTATCACAAGTCCCACGCCGGGGGAGAGCTGGTCAGGCTGCCTCGTGGTGCTCAATAACACTGTCGGCTTCACCGCTCCCGGGAGGATCTCCCGAGCCGGCGGCCCACGCTTTGCGGGACGGAACCTCCAGGGCGTTCAATACCAGGGTAGGACCTACAGGGCAGCATGGGTAAACCGCGCGGATGGTGCCATCGGACCGAACGAGTGGGAGGGTATGCGCTGCTTCCACACGTTCAACAGCTACCTTCTCTCGGGCTGTGCGGCGTCGGCGCAGTGGCAGCCTCAGCCCGACAGCGTCCTCGACGGGCGCGACTCCAATCTGTTGACCGCACGCGTCGAAGTTCCTTACACGGCATGGAGCAACGGTTGCAGCAACGCGACGCTGACCCTTACGGGCTCGCATTACGTCAGAGTCAATCAGGTGGGCGAACGTGGCTGTGTACGCGCGCGTTTGCAAGGTGCCCGCCAGCAGAACGCCACTGCCACCCGGCAGGTGTTTGAGCTCGTCGACAATGTGGTGAGCATTCGCGTGAACAATCAGGTGAACCAAGAGCTCCAACTCACTCACAAGCAGTGGGGGTCCATCGCCGAGGACACTCGAGCGAGGAATGCCGGTTACGCGCTCTTGAATCCTCTCGATGGCGTTGGCAAATATGGCGGGATCAGGCGCTTTGACTCCAACAGCTTCGTCGAGCTCGACTACAGGTTCGTCAATAGCGCCGGTGGCCGGTTCAACAACAGGGGAGTGCACGCTCGAATCCGCCTGAACGCGAGCGGCGAGGACAATGCAAGCAACCCGAGCACCTGTGAGGTGATTGGTTCCGGGGCTGCGTTGAACTGCGCAGCGCCGGCCATCAGCACGTCTACGGACGGCATCACGAGTGTCTCGTTGACGGTGGCAGGGTAGCTCGGGCTCTCGGACTCGAGGGACGGGAATCGAGCATCAGTATCGCCCTGCGCCATAACGCTGCGGCCAGCAGATGACCCACCACGCCAAGGCGCTACGGGCGTGGTGGGCGCGCCACCCGGTCACGGGGCCCCTTGCGCTGGTGCTGTCGGTGCTGATGCTCGGCTGGCAGCCCATTGTTCTGATCGGGATCGGCGGGAATTGGGGTGGGCCAGCGCTGGCGAGCGGGGCGCCGGTTGTCGCACCATGGAATGCGCAGAGCCTTTCCGCCCTCCCTGCAGCCGATGCGGCCGGGCCGACCTTCACCCCTCCAACCGGGTGCGTGGTTCCCATTGCCAGCATGTCGGTCACCCCGTGCATCGCCCCGACGCTCGTCTACACCACTCGAAATAGCCCCGGCCCGGTTCGCTTTGAGCTGCGCTCGGCTGCACAAGGACTGGTGGCCCAGCAGCAGACCACACCCACCCTCATCGCCGGGGAGTGGACCGCCAGATGGACGGTGCCCTCTGGGCGTCTTGCGGCACGCCACACCTATCGGGTGTCGGTGATTGCCACAACCGCACCCCAGCGCACACTTGTAGTTGGGCGCAATCTGAGCATTGATCTGCAGCGCAACGACACCCAGCAGCTGTGGTCCTATGCGGGCATCAGCGCGGGCAAGGTCACCGGCGAGCCGATTGCCAGCTGGTCGTCACACGGGCTCGCCACGCTTGCCGGACCTGCGGGGTTCAACCTGATCCACCGCCCCACCAACCCCGGCCAGAGAGGCCTGCCCCAGGGCTGGGCACTTGATCCGTCCGGCGCAACATCCAAGTGGAAGACCCTGACCGTGAGCGATCACGGCCTCGTTGCTGAGCTTGGGGCCGACGACGGCCACGTCGTCACGTTCGTACGTACGGCAGCCGGCTCGTATCTACCCCTCCTTGGGCCCCACGAGCAATTTGGCGGCGGCGCCTACGCGACTCTGGCCGCCAAACCCAGCCGCGCAAGCCCCGACAGCAATGCTTTCACCGTGACCGACGTCAATCAGATCGTCACCGAGTTCCCGGCGGCCGACCTTACTGAGACCCGCACTCTCGCCCCAAGCGAGGTGTGGACCGACGGCTCACCGACCCTCGGCCAGACATGGCGGGCCGGGCGTCTTGTGGCGCTCACCGATCCGGTGAGCAATCGCCGAATCCACCTGTTCTACGGCGGGGACCGGCACTGCCCGGTGCCGGCGGCGGGCAGCGGGTTTCTCAGGGCCCCGCACGGTGATCTGTGTGCGGCAACTGACTGGGCCGGTGTGCTCACCCAGATGTCGTATGTCGACCATGGCTCGGGCCCACAGATCGGTCGGATCGTCCAGTACGCCGACACCGGCGAGAACGCTCAGGTCACCGATTTCGCGTATGACCACTCCGGGCGTATCAGCGCATTTCGCCAGCCGCTGCCTGCCGCGGCGATCGCATCAGGGGTCATTGCAGGACTCGACCAGGCAGATGCGCGCGCACAGACGACGATCACCTATGACCCAAGCGGTCGCGTGCAGACGATCACCTCACCCGCAGACCTCGTCTCCGGCCCCACCCAGACCGCCGCCCAGAACACCCAGACCACCCAGACTCTCGACTACGCCCGGCCAACCTCGGGGCCCGACGCCGGGCGGGCAACATTTTCGGTCACGCAGACCGGCAGCCTGTACCCCATCGCCGAGAGCGCCGCGATCCTCGACACCATGGACGAGGTGCGCTCCACCGACGCGCTGGGGCACAGCACGATCACGAGCCACAACGCAAGCGACAACGCCACCCAGGTCGCCAATCTGGCCGACGGCACACGTTCGCTCACCCGTTACAACGCGCAGGGCCTACCGATTGAGGCCATCGGCCCCACCCGTCGGGCCTTGACGGCAACTTCCGGCGCACCGGTGGTGCGCACCACATATGACACCACCACCGAGGGCACCGGGGATCAAGCGATCCAGAAGCCATACGAGGGCCTGGTGCTTTTTGGCTATGACGGCGATCAATTTGCGGGCCCCCCGAGCGTCCGCTCAGTCGGCCCACAGATTGACGGGCACACCGCGTCGCGGATGTTCTTTGGGTACGACCACAACCCATCCGGACATGCCGGGCCCTGGAGCGGCCGGATGTCGGGGGTCTATACCGCTGCCACCGCTGGCACCTACCGGTTCCGCGCCAACGCCGGCGTCAGCTTCTGGGTCGCCGGGCAGCTGTGCTCCTATTACAGCCCCTGTGCGATCTCGCTCGAAAAGGATGAAGACGCCCGGATTCAGGTCACGTTCTCATCTGACGCCTCCGGGCAGGTCGGCATCAATCTGGAGGTTGCACAGGCCACCGGCGCATTCGCACCGATCTCGGCGCGCGCGGTGTCACCGGATCTCCACCAGGTCACCCAGCAGCGGGTCGCCGATCAACTGAAGGTCGGTGGTGGCACGGTGCAGTCCACCCAGTGGAGTGCCTACGACTCGGCCTCCGGCAACGTGCTGAAGACCAGTTCTCCACAAGGGACCTCGGTGTCCTACACATGGGCTCCGTACACGGGAGCGAACGGCAAGTTCGGCCAGAAAACCAGCTGGACCGACCCCGCAGGCCACACCACGTACCAGACCTATTACGAGCCCACCCAGACAGCGTCGGGGTGCGATGGCCCTGCGGCGCATCAGGGCGGGCTGCTTTCATCCAGCACCCAGCCAGGCCCGCTCAAATCGCAGCAGGTGTACAACGCCGCCGGCAACATCACCAAGGCCACCGGTATCGGTACCCGCACGTGCATGACCTACAACAACGTCGGGCAGTTGATCGCCGGGTCTATCACGGGTGCCGGCGCCGAATACGCCACCTCGCAGGTGCCTTTTGTGGGCAACAACCCGTTGGTGTCGTCGGCAACGGCCACCTCGCAAGGTGCATCGACCAGCGCCATCTCATCAATCTCGATGATCGGCTCGCCCGTCGAGAGCACGGACATCTACGGCACCACCACCACCTACGCCTACGACCCCCACACCGGCAACCCCACCCAGGTCACCCAGACCACCTCCACGGGCCAGACTCGCGTCAGCACCAATACCTACGACCAGTACGGGCGGCTGGTGGCGGTGGCAATGGGCGACGCCTCACCCGGGCAGACACTTCAGACCATCAGCTACCTGCACGACGGCAGCGTCGAGGCGGTTAACTACGCCAACGGCACGGCGTCGCAGGGAATGTTTGACGCCAATAACAACCCCTCCGGGATCCTCTACTCAGGCTTTGCCAACGGAAGCCTGTCTGAGACCGATACCCACTCCCAGGCCGGGGCCATTCTCACGCGCGAGCTTGCGGGGCCCGACGGCACCGCACGATTTGGCTACACCTACAACCGCGATCACCGCCTCACGAAGTGGACCGAGACGGGATCAATTGCGGTTGCAAGCCGTGCCCAGACGATCGACTTTACGACCCACAACGCAGTGCCTTCCAATGGCAACCGCCACGCCCAGACCACCACTGCCGCCAACGGCACCTCCACTCGCTCCACCTTCGCCTACAACGGCGCCGGGCGGCTGACTGGATCGAGCCTGCCGGGCATTGACCCCCTCGCCTACGACCCCCAGGGGCGCACCACCTCAATCGGCCAGACCACTCTCGTGTATGACGCCGGTGGCAACCTCACCCTCGCACGTGGGCCGAAGGGCACCTTCGCCTCGCCCGGCACGGGCGAGAGCATCTTCACCCCCACCAACAAGGCCCCCATCACATTGCGCGCCTCAGGCAATCTGATTCTGGATGCCGACAACAACATCGTCGGCCAGGTCATCGGCCTCAGCGGCGCCACTGTCGCGCTGTCCGCCGACGGCACCCCGATTTCCTGGCAGTACTCCGACATGCAGGGCTCCACCGCCTGGACCGCGGCGGGCGGGCAGAATCCTGAGGCCTCCCAGACCACCGTGTACGACCCATGGGGCAACCGGATTTCGACCAACGCCGTCGCAACCCCAACCACCCCGATCGAGCTCGCACTGTCTGGTGCCGGGTGGTCGTCCGGTGCAGGTGTTGTCACCTTGCCGGTGGGATCAGACGTCGATGTGATCGGCGTGCGCGGGTATTCACCGGCCACCGGCCGGTTCATTGAGCCCGACCCCCAGGTCGGGGCATCGATGAACCCGTATGAGTACGCCAACGGGGATCCCATCAATAACGCCGACCCTTCAGGGCAGATGAGCGTGGGTGGGTGGATCGGGTTCGGCGTGTCGGTGCTGGTAGCCGCGGTGGTGACCGTAGTTGCGGCGGTGGTGTTCGCACCAGCCGCCCCCGCTGCCGGAGCGGGCCTTGCCGCCACGATCAAGGCAGGGCTGGCGGCCATTGGCGCAAGCGCTGCGCTCTCTGTGGGCGTGGGTGCCGTTGCCGGTGGTGCCTCGGCGCTTGCGGGCAATGTGGCCGGGCAGCTCTACGACAACGGGGGAGCAGTCGACTGGAAGACGGCCGGCATCGCAGCTGCTGCGGGTGCGGGGATCGGTGCTGCGCTAGGGGGCATGTCATACGGGATCCGACACGCCGCGTTCACGAAAGTCCTCAACAATGGGACTCTCAAGAGCATCGTGAGGACCTGGATCCAAGGCAATTCGACTATGAGCGAGTTGCGGGGAATGTTTGAGAGCGACGTCGTCCGCCATCTCGCTACGAGTGGACAAATCTCCGGGCGTCTTATGCCTCTCGTGGCGACGCAATTCGGGGAAACGGGATCACTGGCGTGTGTCGGGGGGAGTTCCGGCCAAGCACAGCTCGCATGGATCAGCGCCTTCGTCCCCTTCAACAACACACTGCTCGGCTCAGGCGTCGGGGTTCCCGTGGCATCGGGGGCAATAGCGCTCGCGAGTCAGGCTGTGAATTCCGGGTCTGACGGTGCCCTGCTGCTCCGCCAGGCCGCGGCCGGCAGATGATTCCAGGTCCGTCCACCGGTTCCCACAGCATGGTGACCCGTATCGGCTACTGACCTCCTGAATGCGGGCCTCCAGGCGAGCCGGGGCACCTACGCCATGGGGCCGCTGCCAGTCAGGAACACCGCATCCGAAATTGCGAGGCATCAGGGGCCCCGCACGCACCGTCCGCGTCTGCGCATGCCCAGCGAGAGCGACAGGGTGCAGGGGCCAGCGGTTCAATTCTGCTCGTCGGCCTCCCGATAAACCTGAGGGTTGCAGCCTCGTCGGTCAGTGCCAGAGAAGCCTCGTGGCAGATACTTGACAGATCCCCCTTCGTTCTCGCGCCCCAAACCGCCCCCGTCGGCCGGGTGGTGTGGTTGTCGCACTCGAACGCTGTCGGCTAGCGGATCACCCGAGTTTCGGTCATGACAATGCGCGAATGCGGTTGTTCCGTGCGTCGTGAGTGAGCTCGGCGCGGCCAAGGATCTCCAGCAACGGAGGGAGGTACATACCAAACCTTCCCCGATAGCCCTTTCGAAGTCCGTACCAGCCGCCGACCGGATTGTCCGCTGCTCGTCCAAAGGCTTCGACGGTGC
>Ga0194043_1001432_pt1 | contig 13414 bp, 12 predicted proteins | sample JunL4415m_MetaG_FD_161274 | JGI IMG/M metagenome (GOLD analysis project Ga0194043, IMG submission 161274) | Anoxic zone freshwater microbial communities from boreal shield lake in IISD Experimental Lakes Area, Ontario, Canada - Jun2016-L442-15m | ecosystem: Environmental > Aquatic > Freshwater >...
GGATGTCGGCGACCGGCGAGGCAGCGGGCTTGGCTGGGGCGGCCGCGGGGGGTGCCGCCGGCGTTGCCGCACTCGATGCCACGGCGGGTGCGGCCGCTGGTGCGTGCTCGGCGGGTGCGGCCGCAGACTCGGGTGCGGGTGCGGGTGCGGGTGCGGGCGTGGCCGCGGATGCGGATGCGTGCTGGAAGCTCGGGACGACGCGCGCCGATGTGCCCGCTTCCAGCGCTTCGACGCGCTCGGCCAGCGCCTCAAGCGTCATCTCGCCCACCGGGCGGGCCATGCGCGTGAGCGAGACCTCGAGCGAGAGGCGCGGGTCGCTGCTCCAGCGCATCTCGGCACCCAGCTCGCCGAGCAGATCGAGCATGCGCGCGAGCCGATCGGGCCCGCCGAACTCGGCAGCTTGGGCTTCGATGCGGGCGAGGTCCTCGGCTGAAGCGTCAACGATGCCGTGCCCGTCCCCGACGGCGGCGATCAGGTAGAGATTGCGTACGTGTCCGGTCAGCTCGCGCACGAATTCGGCGAGGTCGGTGCCCTCCTCGGCGAAGCGGGCGACCCAGCGAAAGCAGCCGGCAACGTCACGCGCGGCGACCAGGCCGGCTATCTGGAGCAGTTGCGCCGAGTCGACCTCGCCGAGAAGCCCCTCGACGTCGTCGACGGTAACCGTCCCGCCCGAGAAGGACGCGAGCTGCTCGAGGGTAGTAATCGCGTCACGCATTCCGCCGGCGGCGTGCCGAGCGATGAGCGCCAGTGCGGCATCGTCAACGTCGAAGCCTTCGCCGTCGCACACCACACGCAGACGGCCGACGATGTCCTCGATGCCGATGCGATGGAAGTCGAAACGCTGGCAGCGCGACTGAATGGTCTCGGGCACCTTGTGCGGATGCGTGGTGGCAAGCACGAACACTACGTGCGACGGCGGTTCCTCGATCGTCTTGAGCAGCGCATTGAACGCGGCCGCCGAGAGCATGTGGACCTCGTCGATGATGTAGACCTTGTAGCGCCCCTTGGTGGGGGCAAAAAGCACGCGGCCGATGATCTCCTCGCGGACGTTGTCGACGCCGGTGCGTGTGGCGGCATCGAGCTCGTAGACGTCCGGATGGCGCCCCTCGGCGATCTCGATGCACTGGTCACAGGTGCCATCGGGGTTGGAACCGGGCCCCTGCTCGCAGTTGAGTGCCTTGGCGAGAATGCGCGCCGTGGTGGTCTTGCCGGTGCCGCGCGGGCCCGTGAACAGGTACGCGTGTGCAACTTTGCCATCGGCGACGGCGTTTCGCAGCGTGCGCTCGATATGCTCCTGACCCACGACGGCGTCAAACGTCTGCGGCCGGTACTTGCGATAGAGGGACTGGTGCGCCATGCGAGGCCTTTCAGGTGAGCTTCGAGATCCGCCGAGAAGTATACAGGCCGGGCGTGACACATCGGCTCGGCGCCGAGATCAGTCGGCCGCCCGTGCACGGACCTGCAGGAGCAGCCCAGATAGCCCCAGCTTGTCGGCCCATTCATCAAGATAGGCCTCGTCTAGCACCCCCGCCTGAACCTGGTACACGCCCACCGCATCGCCAATCTGGCGCTCACTGCCACCAAAGTCAGCGGCCCACTTGAGCTTCTGGATGATTGTGTCCTCCGGAGCCGTAACCCAGAGCCGAGAACCAAACACCGGCACTTCGAGTCGGCGAGAGAAGCGGCTGCGGTCGAACTCAGAATCGGTCAGCGCCCAGAAGTCGATCTTGTCGCCGCTGGCGGTGTCCAGCAGCTGAAACATTCCCCGCTGTGATAGGGCATCGCGCGCGGCAATCTGGTCGAAGAAGTAGCGCGGCGCCGAGAAGGCGCGGGCCAGGCCATCAACCGCACTCATATCGACTTCAATGACCAGATCGATGTCGTGAGTGGCTCGCGGCTCGCCCTGCAGACTGGACGCCAGCGAACCGGTGAGCACGTAGCCCACGTCAGCGGCCCGAAGCGCGGCAACCGCCTCGACTAGAAGGTCCGACTGCGACATCGATCAAGCCTCTCCAGATAGAGCTGGTGGAGTTCCTCGGCGGATGCGGAAGGATGCCGTTGCGCCAGACCAGCTTGGAGCAGCTCGCGAGTCATCTCGGTCAACTCGAACGCCTTGGAAAGCCGCGCTTCAGGAGACATGCCTCGCAACGCTTGAACGTAGAGCGTGCGATTGAGTTTGAGCTTGCCCGCAACGGTTTTCACTCGAGCCACCTCCGCCAAGAAGTATACAGGCCGCCTCCGACATTCTTCGGGGCGGCCCAGACTCGCGAAGCAAGCGATTCGAGCGGACCCGGACGCTCGGCAGAGGCCCTTATGGCTGCTGCCTTCCGGCCCTGACCAGGTTCGAGACATACCGCCGTCCGAGCCCGCTCGAAGCGCTCGCGCGCGAGGCGCCAGTATACGCTGGTGCGAGAGCGGGCGTCACGCGCGGCTAGTTGCCCGCGTCGGAGGGCGGCGCGTCCGCGGTCGTCTCGGAAGGTGCCGACTTCTTGAACCGCGAGCGCAACGCATGGACGGCGGTTGGCGCAACGCTCACGACGATGATTCCGATGACCAGGTACTCGAGGTTGTCTTGGACGATTGGGATGTTGCCAAAGAAGAAGCCGGCGCCAACAAACAGCGCGACCCAGGCAGCACCGCCGGTCACGTTGAACACCGTGAACCGCTTCCAGTCCATGCACCCGATGCCGGCCATGAACGGAGCGAACGTGCGGATGAAGGGGAAGAAGCGTGCCAGCGTGATCGTCTTGCCGCCATGCTTGAGGAAGAATGCGTTTGTATCCTCGATGTACTTGGGCTTGATGATGCGAGAGAGCTTGCCTGAGTCCAGAATCCTCTGGCCAAAGTGATGCCCGATGTAGAAGTTGGTTCCATCACCTAGAACCGCAGCAACAAACAGCAGACCGAGAAGCAGCCAAATATTAAGCACGGGTGCGCCTTGGGGCGTCTTGATCGCGGCGAGTGCACCGGCCGTGAACAGCAGCGAGTCGCCGGGCAATACCGCCATCACAACGAGGCCGGTCTCGCAGAAGATGATGAGGAACATCATTAGATAGACCCATGCACCGTAAGTGCTGACCCACGTGGCGAGGACCGTGTCCAGGTTCAAAAACAGGTCGACAAAGAACTTCAAGACTTCCATTGCCCTCCTTAGAGCGGGGAGCGATCGACGCCGATTCGGCATTCGGGAGAGCATACTGCATGCTTGTTCGCGAGTCCTGCGCCCGCCATTCGGCCGCGGGTAGAATCCAAGCGACCGCCAGCTGAGAGGATCACCGTGCCCGAGACTACCAAAGATCCAACCGCCGCCTCGGCCATCTTGGAAGATCGCGCCCCAGAATGGCTCGCAGCCGTTGCCCCCCGCTTGTCTCGGCGGGCGTTTGACGGCCGACCGGTTGACGGTGGGTTGCTCGACACAATTGACGAGTGCTGCCGCCTCTTTCGACCCTACGCGGATGCACGCGCGGTACTCGTACGCGCACCCGAGGTCGAGGTCTTCACCGGCATCGTCGGCTCCTACGGCAAGGTCACCGGCTCCCCCCACCTGCTCGTCTTCATCGCCGACGAGCGCGGCTCTTTTCCCGACCAGCACATCGGATTCACCGGCGAGGGCGCCATCCTGGAAGCCACACGTCTGGGGCTCGACACCTGCTGGATCGGCGGCTTCTTTAGCGCCGAGAAGGTACGGCGTGTCGTCGACCTGGCCGAGGGCGAGCGTGTGTATTCGGTTTCCCCGCTCGGCTACGCCTCTCAGTCTCCCAGCACCATCGAGAAGGCGATGCGAGGGATGGCCGGCGCCAAGAAGCGCAAGTGCGTCGAGGAACTAGCGCCGGGCATCGACGGCACTTGGCCGCAGTGGGCGGTCGCGGCCGTTGAGACCGCGCGCCTGGCTCCCTCGGCAGTCAACCGTCAGCCGTGGCGATTCCGCTTGGAGGATGGCGGACTCGTGGTCGCCCAGGACAGCGCCTTTGAGACTCCCAAGGTGACCAAGCGCTTGGACTGCGGAATCGCGATGCTCCATGTCGAGATCGGCGCGTTGGCGTCGGGAATGCTCGGCGCTTGGACCGATCTGACCGGAACAGATGTCGCACGCTACGACGTAGAAGCGATCTCGTGAAACTGGCCGCTTCCCGCTCCTGACCGCTAGATTTCCAGGGGTGTGCAGGCGAACGACTCCTGCGCCCACTGGGGCAAGCTGTGCAGTGATGGCACTACCGTCCGCAGCCGATCGATGTCGATAACGAAGCTGCTCTCCTCAAAGAAACGAACCATGGCGTGAAGCGCCGGGTCTTCGGGCCGGACCAACGGACGCACGTCGACCTCTCGCCCAAGAAGCGCCGAGAAGACCTTTGCGACCCCAGAGAAGGTGTACTGATCGCTGGCGAGCTCGGCCGACTGCCCCAGCCATACCCCGGGAGAGCGAAACGCGAGGGCGACGAAAGACGCGACATCTTCCACCGAGACAAACTGCAGCGGGATGTCGGGGCCTATCGGCGGGTCGATGTGGCCATTGCAGATGGCATCACGCTGCCAGAGCAGATTGTCCATCAAGTAGACCGGCCGAAAGACCGTGAACGGCAGGCCGACGTCGTGGATGTGCTGTTCGATGCGGGCCTTGCTCTCGAAGTGCGGCACACCGGTCTGCCGGTCTGCGCCGGCCGCCGACGAGTAGACAAAGTGCTCGACACGCGCATGGGCGGCGGCGTCGGCGAGCATGGTGCCTTGGCGCTCCTCTGCATCGGCGCCGTCGGCCCAACTTTGCACGCTGTAGACGCCGTACGCTCCATCGACGGCTCGCGTCACCGAGGGCGGGTCGTTCAAATCGCCGGTGACCAGACTGACCCCGAGGCCTGCCAACGCGCGAGCGGCGGGCTTGTCGGCGTCGCGAACAAGAGCGCGCACCGACCATCCGTCAGAGACCAACTTGCGGGCGACGGCCCCACCCTGTCGGCCCGTCGCACCTGTTACCACGATCGAGCGCATCGAACGATCCATTGCAGGCCTCCACCAGCAGATTGCGCCAACTCACACTCCCCACCTATACCCGCTGCGGGCCGAGCTAGTCACCATTTGTGTGCTTCGCTGGATCGCGCAAGCGGGTACGATGGGTCAGGGGCACGAGCGTGCGGGGCGACGCCTTGCGACAGGCTCGAATCATCGGGAGGCAGGGACGGATGCGGATAGCACTCGCGGGCGGGAACGGGTTCATCGGCAGGGAGTTGACGACGCAGCTGCTGGCTGCTGGCCACGAAGTTACGTGGCTCTCGCATCGCCCGGGAGCCATCGCCAGGCCTGACGACGTGCGAGAAGTCGCATTCATCCCCACCGACGCAACCGCCGAGTGGACCGGCGCGGTCGTGGCAGCCGACGCGGTCGCCAACCTGTCGGGCTTCCCCATCGCGAGCCGATGGAATGCGCACACGAAGCCACTGCTGGCCACGAGCCGTCTCGACACCACCCGTGCGCTGGCCAAAGCCATCGAGGCCGCACGTGCGCAGGGCGCCGGTCCGCGAACTCTGGTGGGCGGAAGCGCTGTCGGCATCTACGGCGATCGCGGTGACCTCGTACTCGCCGAAGACGCTCGCACCGGCGGCGACTTCCTCGCCGACCTCGCCGTCGAGTGGGAAGCCGCGGCCTTCGCGGCCGAGAACTCAGGCTGCCGAGTCGCCACCATCCGCACCGGAATCGTACTTGGCCCCGAAGGTGTCCTGCCGCGCATGGAGCTGCCCGCCAAGCTGTTCCTTGGCGGCCCCATCGGCAGCGGCAAGCAGTGGGTGAGCTGGGTACACTTGGCCGACATCGCCGGACTCTATCGGCACGCGCTCGAATCCGACTCGGTCACCGGCCCGCTGAACGCCGCAGCCCCCGAGCCCGTGCGAATGCGCGACCTCTCGGCGGCGCTGGGTCGCAGGCTCGGTCGACCGTCATGGTTCCCGGTGCCTGGCTTCGCCTTGCATCTCGTACTGGGGGAAGTCGCTCAATACACCGTGATGAGCCAGAGGGTGTCAGCCGAAAAGGCCGTCTTGAGTGGGTACCGATTCCAGTTTCCCGACGTAGACGCGGCGCTCGCTGACCTCGTGCGATGAGCCGAGACGGCCGGCCTGCGGGGCCTCGGCTGAACGCCTGCGGTTTCCTCGGCGTGACGCTTTGCGCAAGGTGACGCATACTGCAGCCATGACATTCAGAGAATTGGGCCTGGACGACGACATCAGTTCTGCCATCGAAGAGATGGGCTACACGGAGCCGACTCCCGTACAAGTCGAAGCGATTCCGTTGGTGCTCGCCGGTCGTGACGTTGTCGCCGCCGCGCAAACTGGTACCGGCAAGACCGCCGCCTTCACCCTCCCGCTCATGCAGCGCATTGGCCTCGGTGACGGGCGCCCAATCGCGTTGGTGGTCTCCCCAACGCGCGAGCTTGCGCAGCAGATCGAGAAGGTCGCCGCGGTTGTCGGCGGGCACACGGGGCAGCGGACGTGCATCGTGGTGGGCGGCGTGAAGTACGAGCCGCAGGTCAAGCGGCTCAAAGACGGCGTCGAGATCCTGGTGGCCACACCCGGCCGCCTGCTCGATCTCCACGAGCGCAAGGACGTCGACCTCTCGCAGGTGCAGGTTCTGGTGCTTGACGAGGCTGACCGCATGCTCGACATGGGCTTTTGGCCGAGCGTCCGCCGCATCTTGGCGCACCTGCCCAAGGAGCGGCAGAATCTGCTGTTCTCGGCGACGCTGTCAGAAGACGTGACCAACGTGGTCAGCCGCATGCTGCACGACCCGGCCTACGTCGAGATCGCCATCAAGGGCACCACCGCCGAGGGCATCGAGCAGGCAATCATGCCGGTTGAGCAGTCGCAAAAACCCGACTTGCTCGCGGGCGTCATCGCACGGCGCGGCGCCGACCGAGTGCTCGTCTTCACGCGCACCAAGATGCGTGCCGACATGCTTGAGACGATTCTCGCCAAGATGAACATCCGAGTCGGAGTCATGCACGCGGACCGCGGCCAGGCGGAGCGCCAGCGCGCGCTCGAGGACTTCCGCGCCGGCAAGATGGACGTGCTCATCGCTACCGACATCGTCGCGCGCGGTATCGACATCTCCGACATCAGCCACGTCATCAACTACGACGTACCCGAGAACCCCGAGGACTACGTGCACCGCATCGGCCGCACTGGTCGCGCCGGAGCGAGCGGCTACGCGCTGACTTTCGTCGGACCGGATGAGATTGTGCAGCTCCGCGAGATCGAGTACATGCTCGGAAAGACCCTGCCGCTTGAGGACCTCGAGGGCTTTGAGTACCGCCCCGGCCGAATCATCCCGTTTGAAGGGCGGCCGTGCATCAAAGTGAAGCGCTCGGTGTTCGGTGGCAAGGTCAGCGGCAGCCGGCGCGGAAGCCGGCGGATCTAGGCCACCAAGGTCGCTTGCACGATAGCTCGCCTACTGCGTGTTGAGCACTGGCGCGCCGACTCCCAGGACGACAATCACGCTGGTCAAGTCCGCTCCGGCCGGCTTCACGATCACAGCTGACTCGGCACCACCCTTGACGAAACTCAGCTTGCGACCCCCATCTGCGGCCGTATCCGAGATGAGCTGCCAGTCGGCTTTCGTGTACCACTCCGCGTACCAGCTCACTACGTCGGCCGCACTCGCAGGAATCATGAGCTGGTAGTCCCACGCATCGGCCCCCTGCGCCTCGCCCCGCACCACTCGGCCTTGCGGAACCGGCACCTCGATGGGGAAACTCGTGGCGATAGTCGTCCGCTTCTGCTCGGCAGACATGCGCGCGATTGCGACGCTGCTTGAGGCGGTCGGCGTTGGCACCACCGATGGCTTGGGGCGCTGCCCTGCACAGCCCCCCAGCAGGAGAGCCATCGCGAGAACGACGGCGAGCACGGTGTAGCGGTGAGCGGGCAGCGTGCGCGTCATCGGTCGGTCCTCTCAGCATGTGGCCTGAACTGGATTCTACTTCCCCAGGCAGTACAGATGCCCGTCGCGCGACCCGATGTAGATGCGGCCGTTCCACACGATCGGCGTCGACTCAAACGATGCGCCACCGGCAAACGACCCCGTCTCGACAAGGCTCACGCGCACGCTACGTCCATCTCTCGTCTTGAGTGCAACGCCCGAGCCCTCCTTGGCGTCGTAGATGATGCGATAGACGTGGATCTTGGCATCGTAGCCAGCGGCAATGACATGGTCTTCGACGATGAGCGGCGTCGAGATTGAGCCGCCGATGTAGCGCTTGGCGACGATGACCGGAGTCGGCATCTGGGTTTTGCCGTCGAAAGACAGGGCACTACCCTTGGTTTCGTTTTGCGAGAACAGGTAGAGGTAGCCGTCGATGGCGCTCGCCGCCGCGAGTGGGGGCCGGTTGTGCTCGGGATCGTACTCGTCGTTGACCGCCACCGAGCCGATCACTCCGCCGTCCCAGTCCACGAAGTGACGGTCCGCGGTGGGCAGATACCACACGGCCGCCTCGGCGGCTGGCTTGCGCGGGTCCAGTTTGATGACGCCGCCGTGGCCCGCGATGTACTGCTTCTCGATTCCGCACAGCAGGAATCCATCGCGCGTCGCGACGGCCGTCGAGTCAAGGTCGGAGCCGGTCTGGTAGTCCCACACCACCTCGAGGTCCGGGAGGCTCAGCCCGTAGATGTGTCCCGAGCCAGCCTCGACATAGAGGGTCTCGCCGATGACGCAAGGCGAGCCCTCGAGCACAAGGTTCCCACCGTGCGTCGCCGAGTCGCCCTTCTCGTAGAGGAGCGTCTGGCTTGTCACCAGCGGTTGCCTAAACACACCCAGCGGCGACGTGTAATTGGGATCGAGCCCATAGAGATTGCCCGACTCAACACCCTGGTAGAGCCTGCCCTTGTGCATCAGGGCCGATCCGTCGGCGTCGCGCGAATACGACAGGGTATGCGGCACCGGCAAGCGCCAGAGCTCCTTGCCCGTCTCAAACGAGACGCAGCGCACCGGCGTGACCGCCTCAAGCGACGAGTACAGGTTGGCCCCAGTCCCCCGCCGAGAGCCGCAAACGACCCTGATGCGACCATCGGGATCGGGCGCGTTTTGATCGATCCACACGGTGTTGGTGCCCTTGATGACGTCGGGGAATTCGTAGCGCCAGATGGTCTTGCCTGTGGCAGCGTCGATTTTGCGCAGCCCGTGATCGAACCCGCCGATGAGCAGATACAGCTTGCCTTTGTCGCGCACGAGCGTGGGCTGGCCGGTCCACCCCGAACCGGCCCACGTAACCGGTCCCTTTGACGACGCGGTTCCTGAGGTCTTGCCCGAACCGAGCTCGGTCTTCCAGATGACGCGGAGCTGCTCGGGCACCGGGCCGATGCCGTAGAAGCGGCGAGTCGAGTTGCCGAGGAAGGTGGATATCTTGACCCCGTCACCCTTGTCGACTGGCTGCCCGGGCGTCGGCTTGAAAAGGGCGAGCGGCGGCAGCGCTGGCTTCTTAGTCGCGGGCTTCTTGGCGGTCTTTTCGGCCGCAGGCTTTGCGTCAGGCGGAGCCGTGATCTGGGCGCCCTTGATTGCCAAGAACGCGCCAGCCGCGCGGACGCCAGAGAAGAGCCCGTATCCCGCGACGGCAAGCGCCACGAGCAGCAGAAGCCAAGACACAATCACCGAGGGCGTGATGCCCCGACCGCGAAGACGGCCGCGCGAGACTCGCCTGCTGGTGCCGGTGGTGCGGCGTCGTGCCACGCTTCCCCTGACTTGGCGAGAAAGGAACGAGGACGTCTGCTAGCCTACCCGAGACGACCCGCTGGCGACAGAATAGGTGGATATGGTGCCATCGCCCGCTCCCGCCACGACTCCCGCGACGCTGTGCGCACGCGTCCTCGCCGAGCTCAGCGCACGCGCGAACCCCGACAACGTCGCCGGCATGGCACGCTTCGGGATCTCACCGACGGACACGCTCGGTGTTTCGATGCCGAACGTACGCTCTCTTGCGAAGGATGCTCGGCGGCAGCTCGGCCGCGATCCACACGCGTGCCACGAGCTCGCGGAGCTGCTGTGGGCGAGCAGCCTGCACGAGGCACGAATTGCGGCGTCGCTGGTCGACAGCCCCGCACTCGTCGACGACGCGCAGATGGAGTGCTGGGCTGCCGACCTCGACTCCTGGGATGTCTGCGACCAGCTGTGCATCAACCTGTTCCGCAAGGCGCCAGGCGCCTGGGACAAGGCGCTCCAGTGGCCGGGTCGAGCGGAGGAATTCGTGAAGCGCGCCGGATTCGTCCTCGGCGCCACGCTCGCTGTCCACGAGAAGGCGGCTGATGACGCGCGCTTTATGCCGCTGCTCGCACTGGCCGAGCGCGAATGCGCCGACGAACGCAACTTCGTGAAGAAGGCCATCAACTGGCAGATCCGGCAGATCGGCAAACGGTCGGCAACCCTCAATGCCGAGGCGATAGCGGTATGCGAGCGCATTCTGGTCGAGCGCCCGGAGAGTGCCTCAGCGCGCTGGGTCGCTCGGGGAGCGCTGCGCGAACTCTTGAGTGAGCAGATTCGCGAACGGCTCGGGCTCGGCCCGGGCGGCTACGCGAACAGGGCGCGAATCTCCGCTTGGACGTTAACGTCGCACCGCATCGAGTCGGCACCGATGTTGATCTGCATCGTGACCTCCGCGAGGTCTCGCAGGTTCCGATCCACTTCGTAGTTCTTCTCACGCGCAAGCCAGTCCAGCACGGGAGCCAAATGCCAGACGGCCTGCTTACCTTCGTGTATCGGGACTGGCGCGCTCGCGCCGGAAGCGGCCATGAGCTGCCGGATGTTCTGCCGAGAGCATCCGACCACGTCAGCGATATCAGTGACACCCCCCAGATCGGGTGTCGCCTCGATCAGCTCTGCACCGGGGACCGCTCGCCTGACGTCACCTATCGCCCCGAAAACGGCCTCCTGAGCAGAGGCTGCGCTGCGATTGAAATCGAGGGCGATGCGGCCTGGAGCTCCGATGCCTATGAGCGCATCGTCGCAGCCCTCCTCGGCAAGGCTTTCGAGAAGTGAGTCCATGTCCGCATCTGCGGACGGCAGAGCGAAGCGCAAAGTGAATTCGTATGCGTTCACCGCCCTTCTGCGCCTATTGCTCATTCGGATCCTCCGAGCCTCCGCCGACACATCGATTGACTCTGCGGGTGATCTGCCTCGCATGGTCTTCCGGACTCCGTGGTGTGGAGCTGATGCTCGTGATACAGAACTCGCCGCAACGGCAGTCCGGATTGTCGTGCGGACAGTACAGCCTGCCCCAAGCATGCGAACTCCGGCCCGCAGGTTCCACCCGCCAGTTCTTGCTCTCTGCGTGTTTGAGCGCCTCCTCGATATGTGGATTGGGGTGTCGTTGCCTGGGCATTCTCGGTCACTTTCTGCGATTGACGCTACCTCCCGAAGTTTAGATTGTCAATTGACAACCTGTTTGCTCGCGAGGCGTCGCTTCCGCCATCACTTGCGAGCGCAGCGAACTGCGCTCGGTGACCGATGTTAGCGAGGAGTCTTACTAGAATCTCAACCGTGCCAAACAGGCCTCGATCGGCTTGGATTGCGGTGCGGAAAGCTCCCCCGCATCTACGGCAGTGCCGGTGGCGCATTGGCGGTCCCGTGCGTCCAGTCGTCGGGGTTTCGCCAGTCAGCATCGGGGGTCTTGGCGAAGTGGACGTTGACCGCGCCCTCGGCCTCGAGTCGCTTCAGCTCCACGAACTCGTTGGTGTAGAAGATGCGATTTGCCTTCGCCCCCTGCACGAAGCACCAGACTCCGACCGGCTTGCCGGTGGCCGCGCTGATCGCCGTAGCTTGGTCGGCGTAACGTCGAGAATACTGTCCCCAGATTTCGTCGGCTTTGGCGGGTGGGATGGTGGTGATGTTGGAGCGCGGAACACCGTAGACCACGACTGCCCCGTCGGTGGTCGGGTACGCGCGCTCATACCAGGCCTCGCGATTCATGCTCACGTACGAGGGAATCTGCAGTGAGGTCGTAACTCCCTCGTCCCAGATTGCCTTGTGGACCACTCCGTCGGTCGACTTGTAGCCGTTGATCGCATCGAGCAGCCGGGCCAGATTCCCGTGGTTCCCCGGACCCGAATAGAAGCCCATGTGGACTTGAGTTCCGGATGCCTCAAGCGCGGGCTCGAGGGCGGCACTCTCGTCGAGCAGCTTTCGCGTGAACGCGGAATCCGAGAGTTCGATCAGCTTAGCCTCGGGGTCGACAAAGGTCGGCGTAGCGAAGTCGGCCTCGGCGCTAGCCGCAACGGGCGCTGGCTTTGGAGCGAAGTACGATGCGCTCACAACGCCAAGGGCGAACAATCCCACACCCAAGAGGACGAGTAGCACGATGAGAAGCGCGGATCGACGACGAGCCAGCCCCACGGCGCTTTCCGTCATTGCAGCTCCCCTCATCTTGACCGCGCAAGGCACAATCTCGTGTTTAGCCCGATGGAGTACCCCTACCCAATTGGGGAGCCCGACTCTACTCGTAGTGCAGCGCCGTAACGATATCCAGTTTCGCCGCCGTGCGCGCCGGAAGAATCGAAGCCAGCAGCGCAAAACTGAACCCCGCGACCACCGCGACCACGATGCCTCCCCAAGGGAAGTAGTACGGCATCACATACATGGAAGAATTCAGCGCATAGACCAGCGCGTACCCCAGAGCAATCCCACCGGCGATTCCAAACGCGACGCCGACCGCCGCCAGCAACAACGCCTCGGCAACGACCATTCCGCGGACCTGCCCGCGCGTGGTTCCTACGGCACGCAGCATGCCGATCTCACGCGTGCGCGCGAGCACGCTGATCGCGAGCGTGTTCAGAAGCGCAAGCAGCGTCGGCAGCGCGAACATCCCGATGAGGAAGTCGAACACGACGAACGTCTGCGAGAAAAGCGCCGTCTGTGTCGCTTTGAAGGTCGCGGAGTCGTAGAGCACGAACTGAGGGTAGTTGGCCACGAGCCGCCCCAGCGCAGCCTTGACCGCGGGCTTGGGCGCCCCCGGCTTCGCGTTGGCGAGCACGAGCACGTTGCTCGTCACATTGAAGTCCTTCTGCAGATTCTCCTGCGAGATGTAGACAGTCGAGAGCTTCGCGTTGAGGTAGTCCGTCGCCACCCCCACCACGGTGTAGTCCTTCAGGCCGTTGGGAGTCTGCAGCGCGACCTTCTTGCCGACAGCAAGTCCCTGCTGACCCGAGGTGATGCCGTTGACAAGCATCGTTCGTCCCTGACCGAGTTTGGCGATGTCGGAGGTTTTAGTCCCCTTCGAGTACGTGAACGACGCGACCTTGGGATAGTCCACGGGATCGATCCCCACCACCTGCACCTGGCTCTTGCCGATCTCGGCCTGCCCCAAACGCAGTGTCGCCACGGCGCCCATCCCGGGCGTGTCGGCGATGCGCTGCACGAACGATTCGTCCGCACCCACGTTCGCACCGCCAAGGAT
>Ga0194043_1001434_pt1 | contig 13397 bp, 7 predicted proteins | sample JunL4415m_MetaG_FD_161274 | JGI IMG/M metagenome (GOLD analysis project Ga0194043, IMG submission 161274) | Anoxic zone freshwater microbial communities from boreal shield lake in IISD Experimental Lakes Area, Ontario, Canada - Jun2016-L442-15m | ecosystem: Environmental > Aquatic > Freshwater >...
CTGCGAATGGCGTTCAACGTTTGTGCCGTAAATAGCGCATCGCCTTCTTGCGTGACGAGATAGGCAAGGTCGTCGCCGTGGCCGCCGTAACTCTGAATTCGCGATTGATAGGCGTCGTACGAAGTCTGCTCGCCCATGAAGGTCTGCAACATCGAGTTGCCCAGCTTGGCACGCGAGCAGATGAACGCCGCCGCGATGGAAACGAGAATGACGACGGCGACAATTAGCAGTCGCCGGTGAACAATCCACTCGGCCGCCCAGCGGGGCAGCATTCCATCATGCAGCTTCGGAAACCTCATTTTTCGAATATAACATACTGCGGGAACCCTGTCAGGGTTTCGGCGCACGTTGCCCGTCGCCGCCTGCAACAAGTGGCTAGAACGCTCCGCAGAGCCGCATCGCTCCATCTTCCATCTTTCAAGCATCGCCCGACGAACTGCCGGCGATCGGCATCCGCAGCCTCAAAGCCTTGCTGGACGCTCGGCGTCAAAGCGTTGCCCTGAGGCCAGACTCGGCGACGGTCCGCGCCGACGCCACAACGCCACCGCACGGGGCAGGTGGGCGATCCAGGACCGGCCCACGGGGCCCGTGAGCCACGGTTCCGCAGACCACAAACCGCTCATCAGCCGGGTGATGGCTGTGAAAGGGCCATTGACCGGGCTATCCTTTTTTCGTTTTCGCTACACCACCCGCGCGACGCTCGACGCCATGCTGATCCGCATGCGTTGAGCCTATTTATGCCGACGACTTGCGTACCGCTGACGCCGTTGGAAGAGTCGCTGATCGTCGACGATCGGGCGTCGTATCCGTGGAATATCTTGTACCGGCTCCAGTTCGGCGGGCGATTGGATCGGACAAAGTTCGAGGAAGCATTAGCGTCCACGTTAGCGCGGCATTGGCATTTGCGGTCCCGTGTGCGGCGCCGTTGGACGCAACGTTTTGTGCGCGAGCTTGCCGCCGAAAGCCCGCGGCCGCGGATCCACTGGAACGAGCATGAGTTAGGCCGGTGGCCTCGCGTTCACAAGCTCGATGCCGCAGCCGGCGAAACGCTGGAGTTCTGGGTCCGCGCCGGCGAAGCACATTCGGAACTACTGGTTCATGTGCATCACGTGGCGGTCGACGGCTTGGGGGCGGTGCAGTTCCTGGGCGATTTGCTGACGGCGTATCACGGCGCGGAAGCGAGTTCGGGCCCCGTCGCGGTGAAAGATGCATCGCCGACGGAGTCACCGAGGGGTGCGGAGTTGCCTCGCGGTGTGGAGGGGAATTCTTCCGGTAACGGATTGAGAAAAACTGGCAAACAGATCCTCGACGGCGTGCAATGGGTGCGGCAATTCCTGACGCGGCGACCAGTGCCGCTCGTTCCGCATGAAGCAGCTTCACTCGACCAACCGCTTTCGGCAAACTACCCGACGCTCAACGCCCACACCTTTACTGCAACCGAGACCGCAGCCCTGCTGGCGAGCGCTCGACAACTATCGGTTTCGCTAAACGATCTGCTGCTGCGCGATCTATTCGCCACCCTTTTCATCTGGCGACGCGAACGGGGCCACGCCGAGGCCGAGCAATGGTTGCGGATTTTAGTGCCGATGGACGTGCGCACCGCCGCCGATCGCGACCGGCCAGCGGCCAACCGGATGAGTGGCGTGTTTCTCGACCGACGCGAAATCGACGGGCAGGATGCGGCCGCCCTGCTCCGCAGCCTGCACGACGAAATGACGGCGATCAAGCCGAACAAATCGCAGCGAGTCTTCCTGTTGACGTTGCGAGTTTCGTCGTTCGTGCCGGGCCTTATTGGCTGGGTGGCGCGGCGAGCCAAGGTGGTGCACACGGCGATCCTCTCGAACCTGGTCCGCCCGTTCGCCGAACTGCCGCTGCCGCGCGACCAGGGACGCCTGATCGTCGCAGGCCTACCCTTGGATTCGCTCGAGTTCTTCCGCCCGATCCGCCCCCACACGTGCCTGGCGTACGGCATCGCCACCTACGCCGGCCGACTTACGATCGGCCTCCACGCTGACTCACGCTTCCTCGCTCCAAATGACTGCGTGGAGCTATTGTCACGCTATATAGCGCAACTTTCCGCCTCGCAAAAAGAGTCCGACGGTAACCGCCCCACCAAGGAATAAGCGGCGTACGCCCACAAGTCGGCGCAAGAAACAAACCGCGAACACTAGGTGCCCGCACCTTCAAGTGGAGCGACGAGGGCAAAGAAGTTGCTCGCTCGGCCGCCCGGCGTCATAGCGGTGAACGCTTTCCCATACGAGGAGGGTGTCTGAAACGCTACCCATCCTCACGGAGGCCCAACGCCATGATCGTCTGTCAGTCACCTGTATGGGCCTGCCGCCAGCTTGAACAAAGCGGGGCATCAATGCTTTTGTGAAAGTGATTCACCCCCAAACCGGATCCCGCTGACTCGCGACTATAACGATGAACAGGGGCGGCCCTTCTACCCTAGAGTCTCGAACGCGGGGTCCGTAGCGAACGGGCCATGACGCTCGCGGTCGCCGAGATGTCCGTGCAGGGCGTCAGTGCCCGGAAGTTCACGAGGGTCGTCAAGCAGCTCTGTGGACTCCAAGTCACCTTCGCTCAGGTCAGCAGAGCCGCCGCCGCACTCGATGAGGAACTAGCCGCCTGGCGGAACCGTCCACTCGATGAAGTGACCTCCCTGACCCTAGACGCCCGGTACGCAAAGGGGCTCACAGCTACGGTCGCTACCACAAGACCGCCCCCGGGCTTGCAGCCTGGCTCGAACAGAACTTCCCCGAGGCCCTCACCGTCTTCGCTTTCCCTGCGCTCACCGGCGGAGGTTACGAACCCACAACGGACTCGAACGACTCAACAAGAAGATCAAACGCCATTCCCGTGTCGCGACTCTGTTCCCCAACGAGGCATCACTGCTCAGACTCATCTCAGCATTCCTAAGCGAGATCAGCGACGACTGGGAAACCCAACGGTCTTACCTGAACATGAAAGCCAGATGACCCGCTGGATCATCCAGGCATTTACAGAAAAGGTGTTGCTTTATCGCGGGACGTCCGCGCTTGCGCGATTCTTTGGATGAGGGCGCCGGCAAGGGAAGCTGTCTGACTGGTCAGGTAGAAGTGGTCTCCCGGAAGGGGGGATGGACTCAACACCGCCCGAAATCAAATTCTTCCACCCCTCCCAGGCCTCGTCCGTAGACTGAGGGTCGTCATGCCCGCCGATGAGCGTGACGGACACCGAAAGTGCTGGACGTGGCGGGTGCGCATAGCGCTCGATAGCGGCAATGTCGGCACGAATGACCGGTAGAAATAGGCCCAGCAACTCCTTGTCATCGAGAATGTGACGCGAGATCCCACCATAGCGCGCTGATAACTCTCGAATGAACTCGTCAGCCGGCAGACCAGACAAGAGACTTTCACCGGGAACAGCACCATGGGCGCGGCGCCCTGAGAGAAACAGATGGCGCGGAATCCGGACCCTGTCACTGGACAGAATGTGGGCTGCCTCGAAGGCGACGAGGACGCCCATGCTATGCCCAAAGAACACTTGTGGAAGTGGCGGCAATTCGACAAGCGCCGCTGCGGCGCCTTGGGCCATCTCCAGGATGCCCTCAGCGAAGGGTTCGCGGATCCGCGCCTCCCGGCCAGGCGGCACGATTGCGACCACCTCGAGCCAATCGGGCATCTGCTTTGCAAGCTTGTAGTAGGCAGCAGCACCACCGCCCGCATGAGGAAAACACACCAGCCGTATTTCGCTGCCAGGGTTTTTTGAAAATCGGGTCAGCCACTTGCTCATCGTCATGGAGTACTTTCTACTGTAGCACCAGTCGAAACTGAAATAGCCTGATGATCAATGTAACTGTGCATCTGTCGCGGATTGATGATGCTGCGATTGCCGCGCATCGTCACTTACTGAGTACCGACGAAATTGCGATGGCAGGGCGATTTCTGCGAAAGGAAGACGGTGAACTTTTTTCGATGGGACGGGTACAGCGGCGTCTCGTTCTCTCAGAGTATCTTGGCATCGAGCCTGCCCTGATGGAATTCACCCTCGGAGAGTTCGGAAAGCCCTTCCTTCGCAATGCCAATGTTCCTCGTGTAAGTTTCAACAGTTCCCATTGCTCTGGGCGCGTAGCGGTCGCCGTCGCTGCTGGCGCCCTTGACATTGGTGTGGACATTGAACGGCTGAACCGCGACGTTTCCGACACGCTTATGCATGCGAACCTCTCAGCGGGGGAGCAAGGGTGGCTTCGTACCTTACCTCCGCCGGCACGCCCGGCTGGCTTCATGCGCCTCTGGACTTGCAAGGAAGCGGTCATGAAGGCCTCAGGGCTCGGCCTCCAGCTAGACCCGAGCACCATAGACCTCGAACCGGAGGCTCAGGCTTTGGTTTCGCTGCCAGCCGCGCTGGGTGATCCCCGCGACTACCTTCTCGTGAGCCAAATTCTTCCCGACGGTTTCGGGCTCGCGACGTGCGTTCATGGCGCCGGGACGCGCGGCATTGAGGTCAGGATCTGCGAGGATCAGTGGCCGCGAGACTGAGGGCGCAGCCCCGACCGGAGACGCACAAAGGTGAGCCCACACCACCGCCATGGTCCGCGGAGCGGCTGGCGGTAGATCCGAAGCGCCTCCGGATGCGATTGCTTCCAGACGTCGGGGCGAAGCGTGTCGTAGTTCGTCTCCCCGGCCAAGAGCCGGTCGAGGACGTCCTTCACGTACATGAAGACGTCGAGATCGTTCCGCGCGGCACTGCTGACGAGCGACATGAGGTTTGCGGCGCGATAGCCCGCCGCGACACTTCCGATGAACATCCAGTTTTTCCTGCCCAAGGCCACCTGCTTCATCAGCTGCTCGGTCTCGTTATTGTCGATCGGCATTAGGCCATCGTCCAGATAGACGAGCAGATGGTCGAACTGGTTCCGCAGGTAGGTCAGTGCCTGCCCGAAGGGCTCCTTCGGCATCACGTTGGATACGGCCTCACTGGCGAGATACTCCTGCATCCGTGTCCAGATCGGCCGAGCCTCGGCATATCGAAGCTCCTGACGTTCAGGCGGCGTGAGCCGCTTTGCCTGGTCCTCGATGTCATAGAGCTCCTGGAACATCGCCAGGAGCATAGTCGCGTGCGCGGGATGATTGTCCCGTGCATTGAAGACCTTGCGCCTGGCATGCGCCACGCAGGCAGCGCGGACGATCTTTCCATCGCTTCTGGTGCGCACCGCCTCGTATCCAGAGTAGCAGTCGGCCATCAGGCTCCCTGCGAAGCCGTCCGGGAACAGCTCCGGACCGTCCCGATGGCGGCTGACCGTGAAGTCGAACACGTTGATCGGCGCCGTGACGCTCCGATACACCCACATCTGCGACGTGATGCTGCCGCGCAGCTCCGCCTGCGCAGCCGCGATCACTTTGCGGGCGCGAGCGGCTTTCGGGTCATTCGGATCGAGGGGCGGCGGGGTGTCCTTCACGACGAGCGTCACCGTCGTGTCATCCGTGCCGATGATCGGGCCCGCCCGCACCACCTCCCGGAGGTGCGCGACCAAGGGTCGGATAAGATGAGCGGCCGATTCCAGGACGTTCAGGAGCGTGCTCCTAGCGGGCGTCCAGTCACACGACGCGAAGAGATCCTGCGGCGGTAGACGGGAAGGTGGTAGGCGTACTTCGCGACCATGATCTCGGCCGCCACGCTCGTGTCGTATCGGTTGCCCTCGACAAGGCCCGCGGGCCGAGGCGACTCGACCACGCCGCACTCGGGAGCCTTCGGGCAAGCGAGCTCGGGGATGCCCGTCCGACGCACCACGAGCTTTTGTGGAACGACCTCGAGCGTTTCCTGCCAGTCGTAGCCGATCACCTGCCGCTCGCCGTGCGCCGCACAGGTCTTTTGATTCCCCGGCACGTCGAGCTTCACCTCGTACCGCGGGAGGTGGGCCGGAAGCTGCTCGCTGCGGAACGTCTCCGTAGCCTGCTTCCGCCGCTCGTAGCCAGCGACCGTCTCCAAGGCAGCGTCAGCGATCCCTTCGGCTGCGTCGACGACTTCAGGCCAGTCGCCAAAGTCGAGGACGAACTGCTTCGGATCCGGCAGGTATCGCTCCATCTTCTTACGGAAGTCGAACTGCAGGGCGGCGTCCCGCTTAGCCTCGGCCTTGGCGATCCTGCTGCAGCCTCGACTACGGCCCGGACAAGATCCAGCCGATCGTCAGGCAGTTCCATCACCGCCCCCGTCGCGAACCGCAGCGTGACCGTCCCGCTGCCGACGACCTCGACCGGATAGAACACGGCCGGAGCGGTCCGTGGAGTTGGGGCGTCGTCCGCACACTTTCGCCGCCAGTACCAAAACGTCGGCACCGCCACCCGTTCACGCGTGCAGAACCGGGCCACCGTCAGGCCAGACTTCTCAAACCGCCGCAGCCGCTGCTACCACTCCGCCAACTTCCGTCGATCGTTCTGCCGAGCCATCGCAAGCCTTCTTCGATTCGGGATGAACAACGTCAACCCGCGAGGCTATCTAGGCCGTCAAGACTGGTTGTGGTGGGCGCACACGCACGAAGCGACGCCATCACGATCGCTCCAGAGGCAGTGTCGTCGAGCCCGGCAACGAACGCCGCCGGGTTATCTACTTGAGGCAGCCATGCGGCCACAAGTGGATGGTGCCCATGAGCAAGTGGACGTGTCGGCGCGAATAGGAAGGCGCAACGCCGGCGCTTCATCTACGAACGGTGGCGGGGAACTTCGTAACCGCCTTCATGCCGCGATTTTTCAGCTCTGAGCCACTCGGTGAGTTGTTTCTCAAAGATTACGCATTTCGGCAACGATTTCATTATTGATGATCGATTCGATATCTCTGAGCACGCGCATGGACTGAAGTCCATCAATGACCCGGTGATCCACGAAAGCCTGAACTACAACATCACCGCTCTCGCCTACGGTACCAGGATAAATCACGAATGAAGTGATCGTTACGGACTGTAAACAGCGTGTTCTACCCAAATTCATAAGATTGACGCTGGCACAGCCATACAATTCTGATCTCAAGCTTCCAGACAGGCTATACGCGAGCTGAAAACAGCCGCGCAGGATTGGAAATGGGAGCCACTTGCTCATCCACATCGCTCGCCTAACATCAGGAAAATCGAAGATTGATTTCGTCTGAATGGGTGAAATCGAATTCATCTGTATGTCATTGACATCGCGGGCTTGAACATTCTTTAAGGCATGGCGGAACACTGCGGGGCGGCCCTCCCAATCTCGCTCAATGAACACCGCTACGTTCATTGAGGGATGGACATAATAATGTGGCCACGGAAGCGGAACGTATGCCGTACGCAACTCTGGCCATCTCTGGCTTGCAATTCCTAATGCCCGTACCCAGATCGACAGCCATGAAATCTTCTTGCTTAAACCTTCGCGAGCCTCAGCCGCCCGCTGAACGTTGATGACGGTCTCTCCACCCGCAGTGTGGCTCTTTTTACCCAAATGATACACTTCAATCACCAACCGCCGACTTGGTGGAATGGCGTGCCAATTCCCGAAAAGCCGCAAGCGTCGACTTTTTGGGATAGATTGCAGGTGTGGCCTGTCAGCCACCCCTTCTGGTAGTTCAGGCCCTGTCACAAGGTCATTTCCTGGTGTAAGCGGATACGGGAGTCCGGGGGTCTTTAGTTCGTCGTTGTTGAATCCCTCGTTTTCCAATTGCAGATTCTCCTGAATGTAGCCGGCAAGCTTGTCCAGCGAGGGGTAATCAAAGGCCAGCGTAATGGGGAACCGGACAGATGATCCAAATATCTTGGTAAGGCGGTTGCGGAACTCGACGGCCATTAGACTGTCCATGCCGAGGTCGAAAAAGCTAGTCGTCGGATCGGGCGGTGAGGCGAGGTCAATTACCGCCTGCAACTCGCCCTGCAGGAACGTCACCAGAAGGCCCTGGCGCTGATCTTCCGAAGCGTCCCTGAGCTTTCCGGCAATGGCACTGGAGGCTCCTGCCGGCGGTTGGACCGTGGCGCCGGTGGTCATGGCGAGGCCGGACAGCCGCATCGGGATCTGGTCAAACTGCCGGGCAAGCAGGGCCCAGTCCACTGGTGCAACCATCGTGACCGGCCGGTCGTCCCGGATCAAGGCATCGAAGGCCTGCATGCCGCGCTGCGGCGTGACCCAGTCGAAGCCCGCCGCGGCGAAGCGCGCGCCGATGCGGTTGCGCTGCTCCTCGGCCTCCCCGAGGCCCGACCACGGGCCCCAGGTCATGGCCTGACCGGCAAGCCCCAGGCTGCGGCGGTGGAGTGCGAGCTGGTCGAGAAAGGCATTGGCGGCGGCATGATTGGTCTGGCCGACATTGCCGAGTACTCCAGCCGCACTCGAGAACAGCACGAAGAGATCAAGATCAAGTCCCAGCGTAGCCTCATGCAGATGCCAAGCGCCCTTGACCTTGGGGGCCATCACCCGCTCGAACCCCATCCTGTCCTGGTTGGCAAGCGCGGCATCGCCGAGGATGCCCACGGAATGGATCACGCCGCCAAGCTGCGGCAGCGTGGCGGCGATCCGCTCCAGCATCGCGGCAACGGCGTGGGGGTCTGTGACATCCGCCAGCATGACCTCGATACGCGCGCCCTGCCCGCGCAAGCGCGCGATGACAGCCGTTGCGGCTTCACCCGGCGGGCAACGCCCGTTCAGCACAATGGCGCCAGCTTGGTGTGCGGCCAGCCATTCGGCCACCTTGAGGCCGATGCCGCCAAGGCCGCCCGTCACCAGGATAGTGCGGTCCGGTCGCAGGCCGTGGGCCAGCGGCGGCAGCGTGAAGACGATCTTGCCGACATGGCGGCCCGAAGCCATGAACAGCATGGCCTCGCGCGCCTCCGACAGCGGATAGGCGGTGAACGGCAAGGGCGCGATCTCGCCCCTGTCCAGCCGCGCCATGACGCTGCGCAGGGCTTCGCCACCCTTGCCGGGATCACCGGCGATGAGTTGGTCGACGGCAAGGATGTCATAAGCCACGTCGGGGCGCGCGGCAGCCATCTGCTGGGCGGTCCAGATGTCACGCTTGGCGATCTCGACGAAGCGGCCGCCCGGCGCGAGGCAGGACAGCGTGGCCGCGATGAAGCCAGCCCCGGTGAGGCTGTTGAGCACAACATCGACGCCCGCGCCGCCGGTGACGGCGAGGATGTCCGCGGCAAAGCGCGTCGAGCGGCTGTCGAAGACATGGGCCACGCCAAGTCCCCGCAGCATGGCGCGCTTGCCTTCGCTCGCGGTGGCGATGACCTCAGCCCCCAGCACCCGGGCAAGCGCGATCGCCGCCAGTCCAACACCGCCGGCACCGGCATGCACCAGCACGCGCTCGCCCGCCTTCAGATGCGCCAGGCGGAAGGCCAATTCAACCGTGACATAGGCAACTGGCAAGGACGCAAGGGCGGCCGCGCCGTGCACGGGCGGAACCTGGGTGACCAACTCGGCAAAGGTAATGGTTTCCGGGGCGAATGTCTCAGCTCCCAGCCCGACCACCCGGTCGCCCACCTGCACGGATTCGACATCCGGCGCACAGGCGATCACCCGGCCGCAGAACTCGCCGCCAAGCGCACCTGCAAGATGGCCCGTAAGGTCACCGGCAAAGCCCGGATAAGCATTAAGCGCATTCAGCACATCGCGGAAGTTGAGGCCGGTGGCATCGAGACTGACCCGAACTTCGCCGGGTTGCAAGGAGCGCGGCACAAACGCTTGCGCATGCACGTTGCCAATCAGCCCGTCCGCACTCCGCACCAGTTGCCAATACGGTCCCTGCGGCAGCACGAGGGCGCCCGTGTTCCGCCTAGCCATGACCCGGCTGGCGAGACGCCCGGAGGCGCGCAAAGCGGTTTCGCCTTCCTGGTCCGGATCGAGAAGGATGTCGATCAGCCCGGCCGGGAGAGGATCGCCTGCACGGCTGCGGTTTGCGGCATCGAGATCGATGAGCCGGGGCGCGAGCGGGGAGGCCTCCTGGGCAAGGCTCCTGGCGAAGCCCCACAGCGCGGCCCCGGACAGGCCCGGGGCAGGTTCCTGCCCGGTGACGATGGCCCCGCGCGTGAGGAAAGTGAGGCCTTTGCGCAGGGACCTGCCCGCATCCTGCAGCGCCTGGCTCAAGGCCAGCGCGCTGGCCGATATCCGCGCCACGTCAGGCCAAAGCTCGCCAGCGCCTTCGCCAAGCGCTTCGCCATGCACCACGCCGTCCAGCGCAACGCCGACCGGCAGGGCCGCGATCAGCGCCTGCCAGGCCTCGCGGCAAGAGGGATCGGCAAACGCCAGGCGTACGCCGGGCGGCAGCCAGCCTTCCGCAACCATGCCGGTGCTCTCAACCCAGATGACCTGCTGGTTTCTCGCGGCAAGGCCCGTGGCCAGGGCCAAGCCATCGTCACCCGGCGCCAGCACCAGCCACATGGCCTCGGGGTCCACCACCGCGGAGGGGCCGCGCGCCAGTATCACGCCCTGGGACGCAACCTCCAGCCGGGCCCCATCCGCCGCGATCACCGCCGCATCGTGGAAACCGGTTTCCGACAGCACCGCTTGCCAGCGGGCTGCTCCCATCAGGGCATGATCGGGACGCCACGGATCTTCGAAGCTCCACCACCCCTCCAGCAGGCCGAAGGTCAGGTCAAGCCAACCCTGGGCCTTCAGTCCCTCAAGGGCAACCAGCAGCCCTGAAGGGGCTAGCAGCGTGCGGCAATGCGCAAGGGACACCCCAATGTCGCGCGTAGCATGCAGCACATTGGCGGCGATCACCAGATCATAGCCATGCGCGCTATAGCCCTGCGCCTGCGGATCAATCTCGATATCGAGGGTACGGCAGGTCAGCCCATATTCGCCAAAACGCGCGCGCACGCTGCCAAAGAAGCTAGCCGAGAGATCGGTGTACGTATAGCTGAACCGGTCCTTCGGGAGGACCGACAGGATCGAGCCCGTGGTGCCGCCGGTACCAGCCCCAACTTCAAGAATACGCAGACGGCGGCCCTGCGGCAGCTGCGCGATGGCTTTGCCAATAATATCCGCGACCAGTGCATTCGCCACGCGGGCGGCGGGCGCATCCCGATAGAGGTCGGCCGCACTGGGTCCCTCACTCACGAAGAGCAGGCCGAGAGGATCAAGCTGCCCGCGCAGCACGCCGCTCAGGGCCTGCCCGCAGCGGCGCAGCAGGCTGACCTCGATGAACCCCTTGGGATAGGCGGCAGCCAGATCATCAGCGAAGCGTTCGGGATCCGTGAGCTCCGGATCGGGCAAGGCATCGCCCTGCCCGGCGAGCACCTGCCAGGTGGGCGTCGCGCCAGCAGGGGCTTTCACCAGCGCCAGGATCCCTGCGTCGGCGAGGAGGACCAGCAGCCGCTGCAAGAGACGGCCATGCCTGAGCAGGACCTTTAGGTTCTGACGCAACGGCTCGGCGCACACAAGATCGCCCTTGCGGCGTTTCCAGCCGAGCCCCTCAAGCGCTGACAGCGCATAGGCCTGCGACAGACGCTCGAGCCCGGCAAGCGAATCCATCAGGTCCTGCGACGTCAATCCCTCGGCGGAAAGATGTTCCGCGGCACCGGCAGAGGCAGAGGCAACAATGCCAAGAGGTTGCGCCAAAAACCCAGCCGGGCGCAAACCGCCCCCGAAGGTCGCGCCTTTCCACACCGTCTCATAGAACAGATCGTCGATCCGCCCGGAACCGGCAAGCAGGGCGGTCCGGCTGGCCTTCTTCACCGTGAAGCCCTCGATCGCCCCACACCAGCGCCCCTCCTCACTGAACAATCCTACATCGAATGTGATCGTCTCGGGGGGACTTGCGTTCCCGCCAAGGCCGCTCCCGCCGCCGCGCAGCCGGGCCTGGGCCAGAAGCTTCCCAGGCACCGCCTCCGCCAGCGTCAGGCGCTTCCAACCAATAGGCATGTAGGTACTTTCTCCCGCCGCCGCGGGCAGGATCGCACCACACAGCTGGAAGGCGGCATCGAGCAAAGCCGGGTGCAGGAGCAAATGGCGTTCCGCCTCCACGCCTTCCAGCCATAACTCGCCCAAAGCTTCGCCCGGCCGCAGTCCAAGCGAATGCACGCCCCGGAAGGCGGCCCCATAGTCGAGGCCAAGCCGGGAAAAACCCCCGTACAGCACTGCCGTGTCGACGGTGGTCAGGTCCCCGGCAGCAGCGGTGCGGTCAAGGGCATCACGGGCAGGATATGCCCCGGCCGCAAGACGGCCACGCGCGTGCAGGACGAAGTCCTCCGCAGCGCCCGCGCGCGAAAAGATCTCCACGGAACGAACCGCACCCTCAGGCGCCCCAAGAACAATCTGCACGCTATGCTGCGTCCCGTCCTCGAGAACGAGCGGGGCATGGATCTCGAACTCTTCGAGCCAGGAGGCTGAGCCAGTCCGTTCACCGGCCGCCTTTCCGGCCGACAAGGCCAGGATGGCATAAAACGCGCCCGGCACGACGATGCGTCCGAACACCTGGTGATCAGCCAGCCATGCCGGCTCCGCGGCTGAGAGTTCCGTCTCGAACGTCACCTCGCCGCGCGCGCTGTCATGACGCGTGCCCAGCAGGCCATGCGCTGCAGCAGCCCGCTGTTTGCGGGTATCGACCCAGTATCTCTGGCGCTGGAGGGGATAACCAGGCAGCGGAACCCTGGCGCGTTCCTCGCCCGCGAACAGGCCGGGGAAGCTCAGCGCCGCGCCGGCGGCGTAGACCGCCGCCACCGCGCCGGCGAAGGCGCCCGCGCCATCCGCGCCATCGCGAGCGCGCTGCAGGCTCGCCACCAGCCGCGGCCGCTCGCCCGAAGGCCAGCACAGCCCCGCCATCGGTGCCAGAACCCCGTGCGGGCCAACCTCCAGAAGGCAATCGATCCCGAGTCCTGCAAGGCTCTCGATGCCTTGCGCAAACACCACCGGCGCGCGTGCATGCGCACGCCAATAGGCCCCGTCCATGCGCTCCGCCGGCCCAACCAGCCGCCCCGTGACATTGGACACCAGCCCAACACCGGCCGCCGACACCGCCAGCCCGCCGCACGCCTCCTCCAGCGCGTCCAGCACCGGATCCATCAGCTGCGAATGGAATGCGTGGCTGGTGCGCAGCCGCTCACAGCGCACCCCCTCACCCGTGAGCTCATCCGCCAGCGCGGCAACCATCCCGGCAGGCCCCGACACCACCCGGTGCAACCCATTGTCGGCCGCCAGCGATACCGACGGATACCGGCCCAGCGCCACCGCAATCCGCGCCCCGGAGGCGAACACCGCAAGCATCGCACCAGCCTCCGGACCCTCCGTCGGCAGCCCCCCCATCAGCGACCCCCGCGCCAGCGCCAGTCGCAAGCCATCCTCCAGCGACAGCACCCCCGCCGCATGCGCTGCCGCCATCTCGCCGACCGAGTGCCCCATCACCGCAACTGGCTTCACCCCAAGGCTCGCCCACAACGCCACAAGTCCAGCCTGCAGTGCGTAAAG
>Ga0194043_1001438_pt1 | contig 13385 bp, 22 predicted proteins | sample JunL4415m_MetaG_FD_161274 | JGI IMG/M metagenome (GOLD analysis project Ga0194043, IMG submission 161274) | Anoxic zone freshwater microbial communities from boreal shield lake in IISD Experimental Lakes Area, Ontario, Canada - Jun2016-L442-15m | ecosystem: Environmental > Aquatic > Freshwater >...
CCGCGAAGGAGTTCGTCGACCCCGCCGATCCGATCGGCGGCGGCCTGCACCCGCTCGGCGGTGACGTCGTCCCCGAGGAGGCCCAGGGCGACGTCGAGGGCGGCCACGAGCTCGGCGCCGACCGGCGGTTCCCGACGGCTGGGACGCCGCACGACGCCGACGATGCCACACATGGAGCCCAGGTTACGGGGTGGTCCGCGCCGAGGACCCCGGCCCGGCCGGACCGTTCACCGGCCCGGCGCCCCGCAGGCCACGAGCACGGCCTCCGAGAGGCGCTCGACGGCCGCGACCGCCCCCGCCTCGCTGTCGGCCTCGACCATGACCCGGACCACCGGCTCGGTCCCCGAGGGACGCACGAGCACCCGGCCGTCGCCGAGGGTGTCGCCGACCTCCTGGGCGACCCGCCAGAACGCCCGGTCGGTCTCGAGGGCGGCCTTGTCGGCGACGGGCACCGACCGCAGGATCTGGGGCATCCGGCGCACGATGGACGCCAGGGCGGAGAGCGGTCGGCCCGTGCCGCAGCAGACGTCGAGCAGGAGGGCCCCGGCCAGCAGACCGTCACCGGTGGTGGACAGGTCGGGGTAGATGAGATGACCAGACTGCTCGCCGCCCAGCGACAGATCGTGGTGACGGAGCGCCTCGAGCACGTTGCGATCGCCCACATCGACCTCCACCACGCCGATCCCGGCGTTGCGCAGGGTCCGGTGGAGACCACCGTTGGCCATCTGGGTGACCACCACGGCCTCGTGGCGCAGCCGCCCGCGCTCGAGCAGGTCGAAGGCCGCGACGGCGAGGAGCTGATCGCCGTCGACGACCTCCCCCCGTTCGTCGACGGCGATCAGGCGGTCGCCGTCGCCGTCGAAGGCCAGGCCGACGTCGGCCGCGGTCGCGACCACGGCCCGGGCCAGGTCCGACGGGTCGGTGGATCCGCAGTGGTCGTTGATGTTGGTGCCGTCGGGGGCGGCATGGAGCACCTCGACCTGCGCACCGAGCGCAGCCAGCGCGCGTGGCGCAGCGCGGAAGGTGGCTCCATTGCCGCAGTCGATCACGACCCGGACGCCGTCGAGCCGACGACCCTCGAGCACGCGCTCGAGGTGGTCGACGTACTCGTCGAGCGCGTCGCGCAACTCGGCGGCGATCCCCACGCCCATGCCCTCGGGGCCCGACGCCACCGCCGTCAGCAGTGGGCGCATCGCCGACTCGATCGCGTGCTCCTGGTCGTCGGTGAGTTTGTGACCTCCCGGCGCGAAGATCTTCACGCCGTTGTCGGGGAACGGGTTGTGACTGGCCGTGAGCATCGCGGCGGGCGCACCGCGCGCGTGGGCCAACTGCGCGACCGCAGGCGTGGGGAGCACCCCGACCAACTGGACGTCGGCTCCCTCGGCGCAGAACCCCGCCACCAGCGCGGCCTCGAGCATCGGACCCGACCGACGGGTGTCGCGGCCGACGACGAACGGACGATCATGGCCGAACACCCGGGCCGCGGCGCGCGCCACCACCGTGACGAGTTCCGGTGTGAGGTCCCGATTGGCGACCCCACGGATCCCGTCCGTGCCGAAGCGCAAGGTCATGACGACGGGTGCCGCCGCCGGATCAGCGCTTGGAGTACTGCGGCGCCTTACGGGCCTTCTTGAGCCCGTACTTGCGCCGCTCCTTCTCACGCGCGTCGCGGGTGAGCAGGCCGGCCTTCTTCAGCGGCGGTCGCATCTCTTCGTCGAGCGCGACGAGCGCACGCGCGACACCGAGCCGGAGCGCACCCGCTTGCCCGCTCACTCCACCACCGTCGATCGTCGCGTCGACGTCGTAGACGTCGGCGGTCTGGGTGATGCGGAGCGCCTCGGTCGCCGCCTGACGGTGCGAGGCGATCGTGAAGTAGGCGTCGATCGGGCGGCCATTGACCGTGACCTGACCGGTACCCGGGCGCAGCCGGACGCGCGCAACGGCCTCCTTACGCCGTCCCGTCGTCTGGATGAGCGGCTTGGGCACGCGGACTCCTCTCGTGACCGGGTGCGTCAGCGCGCCCGGTTGGACGGCAGCGCCCGCATGGTGGGCTGCTGCGCGATGTGCGGGTGGGTCGGGCCGGGGTAGACGCGCAGCCGCTTGAGCTGGCGACGACCGAGCGCTCCCTTGGGGAGCATGCCCTTGACAGCAAGTCGGACGACCCGCTCGGGGTTGCGGGCGAGCAGGTGCTCGAGGCTCTCGGACTTGATCCCGCCCGGGTAGCCCGAGTGGCGGTAGTAGGTCTTGTCCGCAAGCTTGCGGGGGCTGATCGAGAGCGCCGAGGCGTTGATGACCACGATGTGGTCACCCCCGTCGAAGTGGGGCGCCCAGGTGGGCTTGTGCTTCCCCCGCAGGAGGTGGGCGGCCTCGGTAGCGACCCTCCCCAGCACCAGTCCTTCGGCGTCGATGATGTGCCAGGCGTGGGTGACGTCGGCGGGTGTGGGTGTGAACGTGCGCATAAGAACGGAGATCCTACTTCCCCATGGCCGAGACCGGCAATCCGAGCATCGGCGACCCCGGGGCGTCGGGTCCGGGCAGGTCCGGGTAGTCGACCGACCACAGGCACAGCCCCTCGGGCGGCGCCAGCCGCGAAGCCCGCGAGCGGTCCCGGGACCGCAAGATGGTCAGGACGTCTCCGGGGGTGAGCCGGCCCCGCCCGATCTCCACCAGCGTGCCCACGACGGAGCGGACCATCTGCCAGCAAAAGGCCGTCCCCCGGATCTCGTAGCGCAGGATCCCGTCGGGCAAGACGTCCCAGTGCGACCGCTGGACCCGTCGCACGCTCGTGGAGCCCTCCGGGCCCCGACGACAAAAGGCGGTGAAGTCGTGCTCCCCCACGAACGGATCCGCTCCGAGTCGGAGTCGGTTGAGGTCCAGGGGCTCGGGAACCCACCAGGCCGTCCGGCCGAGAAATGGGTCGGGAGCCGGCCGGTTCACCACCGTGTAGCGATAGGTCCGGGACCCGGCGGAGTGTCGGGCGTTGAAGTCGTCGTCGACCACCCGGGCGTCGCGCACCACGATCTCGGGTCCTAGGCGGCGGGTGAGCCCCGCAGCGAGACGGACCGGGTCGAGGTCGATGGCGGTCGTGAAGGATATGACCTGCCCCCAGGCGTGGACCCCGGCGTCCGTACGGCCCGCGCACGCGACGTCGTCAACGTCGTCACACAGGTGCTGGCGCAGGGCCGCCACGAGCTCGCCGGCGACGGTGCGCTGCTCCGGCTGCGCGGCGAAGCCGTGGAAGCCCGACCCGTCGTAGGCCACTGTGAGCGCGACATGCGTGCGCCCGCCCACGGGAGGTTCAGACCAGCTCAATGCGCGCCATCGGCGCGTTGTCCCCCGGACGGGGACCGAGCTTCAAGATGCGCAGATAGCCACCCGGGCGCTGCTGGTAGCGGGGTCCGATGTCGGCGAAGAGCTTGTGCGTGACGTCCTGGTCGTGGATCGTCGCGATCACCTGGCGCCGCTGGTGCACGCCACCCTTCTTGGCCTTCGTGATGAGCTTCTCGGCGTAGGGGCGCAGCGCCTTGGCCTTGGCCTCGGTGGTGACGATCCCCTCCGCCGCGAACAGGCTCGCAGCGAGGTTGGCCATCATCAGGCGCTGGTGGGCGGGGTCGCGGCCGAACCGCGGGCCCTTCTTCGGCGTGGGCATCTCGTTACTCCTTCACCCTCAGCGAAAGGCCCCGCTCGTCGAGCTTCTGAAGCACCTCGTCGAGGCTCTTCGAACCGAAGTTCGTGATAGCGAGGAGATCGTCCTCGGTCTTCTGGACGAGCTGGCCGATGGTGTCGACCCGGGCGCGCTTGAGGCAGTTGCGCGGCCGCTCCGAGAGGTCGAGGTCTTCGATCGCCAACTCGAGATCGGGCGACGACGACAAGGCCGGAGCGACCTCGCCGAGCTCGAGCCCGCGGGGCTCGTCGGAGAGGTCGGCGACCAGACCCACCAGCGCCCGGAGGGTGTCGGCGGCCGAGGCGAGGGCGTCACGGGGAGAGATGGAGCCATCGGTCTCGATCTCGACGGTGAGCCGGTCGTAGTTCGTGGCCTGCTCGACGCGGGTCGGAGCGACCGAGAACGCCACCCGACGCACCGGCGAGAAGATGGCGTCGATCGGGATCACGCCGATCTGGGCGGTGCGCTTGTTGCGGTCGGCGGAGAGGTAGCCCCGACCCTGCTCGACCGTGAGGTCGGCAGCGAGGAGCCCCTTGGCGTTCACCGACGCGATGTGCAGAGCCGGGTTGAGGATCTCCACGTCGGAAGTCGTCTGGATGTCGCCGGCGGCGATGTCACCAGGGCCGCGGGAGTCCAGGCGCAGGGTCACCGGCTCCTCGGACGTGCTCGTGAGGACGATGTCCTTGAAGTTCAGCACGAGGTCGGTCACGTCTTCCTTGACGCCGGGGATCGTGTCGAACTCGTGCAAGGCCTCGTCGAATCGGACCTGGGTGATGGCCGCGCCCGGGATCGACGACAGCAGTGCACGCCGAAGGCTGTTGCCGAGTGTGTGACCGAAACCGGGCTCGAGGGGCGAGATGACGAACGACTGCGTGTTGCCGTCGGCTTCGCCAACCTCGACCTCGGGACGCTGGATGATGAGCATGGCGCTTCCCTCGCTCGGGGTGCAGGAGGAGGATCCTGCGGACTACTTGGAGTAGAGCTCGACGATCAACTGTTCGCGCACGGGCACGTCGATCTGCTCGCGCAACGGGAGGTCCCTCACCGTGACCTTGAGCTCGCCGCCGGTGGCCTCGAGCCACATCGGAACCTCACGGTCGATCGTGTCGGAGTTGTGCCGCACGACGATGAAGTTGCTCGCCTTGGTCGAGATCTCGACGACATCGCCACGACGGACCATGTACGACGGGATCGTCACCCGCTTGCCGTTGACCACCACGTGGCCGTGACGCACGAACTGGCGGGCCTGGTTGCGGCTGGCCGCGAAGTTACCGCGGAACACCACGTTGTCGAGGCGCTGCTCGAGCATCCGGAGGAGGTTCTCGCCCGTGATGCCGGCCTGGCGGTTGGCCTCGGCGTAGAGGTTGCGGAACTGCTTCTCGAGCACGCCGTAGATCCGGCGGGCCTTCTGCTTCTCACGCAACTGCAGCATGTACTCGCTGTCGCGCACCCGACCACGCCCGTGCTGACCCGGCGGGTAGGGCTTGCGCTCGATCGGGCACTTCATGGTGTCGCACTTCGAGCCCTTGAGGAACAGCTTCATCCGTTCCCGGCGGCAGAGCCGACACACGCCTTTGGTGTAACGCGCCATCTCGTCCTACTTCTCGCGGTCAGACCCGGCGCCGCTTGGCCGGGCGGCAGCCGTTGTGGGGGATCGGGGTGACATCCTTGATGCCCACGACCTCGATCCCGGTGTTCTGGATCGTGCGGATCGCGGTCTCGCGACCCGAACCCGGGCCCTTCACCATGACGTCGACCTTGCGGACGCCGTGCTCCATGGCCCGACGAGCCACCGTCTCGGCCGCGAGCTGCGCCGCGAACGGCGTGCTCTTGCGCGAGCCCTTGAACCCGACGTTCCCCGCCGACGCCCAGGCAATGGTGTTTCCCTGTTGGTCGGTGATGGTGATGATCGTGTTGTTGAACGACGATTTGATGTGTACGACGCCGTACGCGACGTTCTTGCGTTCGCGTCGCTTCGGTCGCCGCCCACCGGCGGAAGGCTTGGCCATTACCCCTACTCCAACTCTGCTTACTTGCGGGCCCGCTTCTTCCCGGCGACCGTCTTCTTCGGTCCCTTCCGGGTGCGGGCATTGGTCCGGGTGCGCTGACCGTGAACGGGGAGACCGCGCCGGTGGCGCAGCCCCTGGTAGGTCCCGATCTCCATCTTGCGCTTGATATTGGCAGCGACCTCGCGACGGAGGTCACCCTCGACCTTGACGTTGCCGTCGATGAAGGTGCGCAGTCGCGCGACTTCGTCTTCGGTGAGCTCCCGCACGCGCGTGTCGCGCGGCAGGTTCGTCTGGTCGCAGATGAGCTGCGCGGTCGTTCGACCCACACCGAAGATGTAGGTCAAGGAAATCTCCAACCGCTTCTCGCGGGGGATGTCGACACCGGCGATACGAGCCATGGAACCCCTCAGCCCTGACGCTGCTTGTGGCGCGGGTTTTCGCAGATGACCCGGACCCGGCCATGCCGGCGGATCACCTTGCACTTCTCGCACATCTTCTTCACGGACGGTCGTACCTTCATCGTTCCCGATCGATTCTCGTACTCGATGCTTGGTGGAATACCCGGTCGACGTTTCCGCCACCGGGGCGAGGGACTACTTGTAGCGGTAGGTGATGCGTCCCCGACTGAGGTCGTAGGGGGTGAGCTCCACCTGGACCCGGTCTCCCGGGAGGATGCGGATGTAGTGCATTCGCATCTTTCCCGAGATGTGGGCCAACACCTTGTGCCCGTTCTCGAGTTCGACCCGGAACATGGCGTTGGGCAACGGCTCTACCACCGTTCCCTCGACCAGAATCGTGTCGTCCTTGGGCTTTGCCAGTGCTCGACCACCTACTCGACCGCCGCGCCGGAGCACGGGAGGTCCCACTCGGACATCCTCGGAAGAACAGGCCCCCGTCTCCGGCACTGCCGGACCCGGGGGCTCCCCTCCGAAGCAGGCCACCGCAGCCGCCCAAGGGCGGCGCAGGGCCGACGGGGAAGGCTACACGGATCCCCCGACATCTGGAAATCCGGGCCCCGGGGCCCCTGCCCACCTCACGGGAGGGTCAGGATCTCGGGACCGTGGTCCGTGACGGCGATGGTGTGCTCGAAGTGCGCCGAGCGGGCACCGTCACGGGTGATGACGGTCCAGCCGTCTGCCAGGGTCTCGGTCTCGGGGCCCCCGGCGTTGACCATGGGCTCGATGGCCAAGACGATCCCCTCCCGGAGTTTGAGTCCCCGGCCGGCCGGGCCGTAGTTCGGGACCTGAGGCTCCTCGTGCATGGCGGTGCCGATCCCGTGGCCCACGTACTCCCGCACCACCGTGAACCCGGCCGCCTCCGCCAGACCCTCGACCGCCGCCCCGATGTCCCCCAGCCGGCGACCTGCCACGACCTCCTCGATCGCGGCGTAGAGCGAAGCCTCGGTGACCTCGATCAGGCGCTGCGAGGCGGCGTCGATCAGGCCGATGGGCACGGTCAGGGCGGCATCGGCGTGCCAGCCCTCGATGATGGCGCCGCAGTCGATGGAGAGGATGTCCCCCTCTTCGAGCACCACGTCGGCGGAAGGGATCCCGTGGACGATCACGTCGTTGGGAGACGTACAGACCACCGCAGGGAAGCCGTGGTAGCCCAGGAAGTTGGAACGTGCTCCCCGGCGCTCGATGACCTCTCGGGCCACCCGGTCGACGTCGAGGGTGGTGGCACCGACCCGAGCCGCCTTCCGACACACCTCGTGCATCTCGGCGACGACCCGTCCGGCCCGCCGCATCAGGGCGATCTGCTCCGGCGTCTTCCGGGTGATCATCGACCCGGGCCCACGATCATGCGGTCGACGGCTGCCACCACGAGGCCGAACACCACGTCGCTGTCACCCTGACCATCGATGCTGACCAGCTTCCCGGTCCGCCGGTAATACTGGATCACCGGCAGCGTCTGGATCTCGTACAGCTCGAGCCGGCGCAGGACGGCGTCTTCGATGTCGTCGTCCCGCTGGACCACTTGGCCACCGCAGACGTCGCAGTTCCAGGGTTCCTTCGGTGGAGCATCGACGTGGTAATTGGTCCCGCACCCAACGCATACCCGTCGACCCGCGATCCGGGCAATGACGATCTCGGTCGGGACGTCGAGGTTCACCACGACGTCGAGGGGTCCGTGGCCGAGGGCCCGGTCGAGCTCCTCGGCCTGGAACCGGGTGCGCGGGAAGCCGTCGAGCACGAACCCGGCACGCACCAGGTCGTGATCGCCGCCGGTGAGGTGCTCGTGGACGACGCCGATGACGATCTCGTCGGGCACCAGCTCCCCGCGATCGATAAACGAGCGGGCGGTGAGACCGAGCTCCGTACCGTCGCGGGCCGCGGCCCGGAAGATGTCGCCGGTCGCGACGTGCTCGACGGCGTAGTGGGACGCCACCCGGACCGCTTGGGTCCCCTTGCCGGCACCTTGCTTGCCCAGCAGCACGACGCGCGGACCGCGTTGCATCATCGTCATGCCCTCAGGCGAGGAAGCCCTCGTAGTTCCGCATCATCAGCTGGCTGTCGATCTGCTTCATCGTCTCGAGCGCCACGCCCACCGTGATGAGCAGTGCCGTTCCCCCGAACGGGAACTGGCTGATGTTCCAGAGCGCGAAGACCAGGAGCGGGGTGATTGCGATGCCCGCGAGGAACAGGGATCCCGGCAGCGTGATGCGGTTCAAGATCTTGGCAAGGTATTTCTCGGTGGGCGGACCCGGCCGGATGCCCGGGATGAATCCACCCTGCTTCCGGATGATGTCTGCCTGCTGTTGCGGGTTGAAGGCGATGGCGGTGTAGAAGTAGGAGAAGAAGATGATGAGCAGCGTGTAGAAGATGATGTAGAACCAGCTCTGGCGCGCGACCAGATTGTCGTTGATCCACTTCTGCAAGCCACCCGCGCTGCTTCCCAGCGCCGAGGCGATGAGCGCCGGGAACGCCAGGATCGAGCTCGCGAAGATGACCGGGATCACCCCCGACTGGTTGACCTTCAGCGGGATGTACGTGCTCTGACCGCCGTACATGCGGCGGCCGACCACGCGCTTGGCGAACTGCACGGGGATGCGCCGCTGACCCGACTCGACGAAGACGATGCCGACGATCATCCCGAGCCCGATGAGGAGGATCGTGAAGAACTGAGCCTTCGATCCCTGGCTCCAGACCGCACCGCCCTGGGCCGGCAGCCGCGACACCACCGACGCGAAGATCAGGATCGACATGCCGTTGCCGATCCCTCGCTGGGTGATGAGCTCGGCCAGCCACATCACGAGTGCGGTGCCGGCGGTCCAGGTGAGGATGATCAGCGCGGCGGTGCCGGTATTGAACTGGGGAATGAGATTCTTGCCCTGGAACCCGGCGAACCCGAGCAGACCACTGCGGCCCTCGTGGAGCGCGAACACGAACCCGGTCGACTGAATGATGGCCAGGCCGATCGTGAGGTACCGGGTCCACTGGGTGATCTTCTTCTGCCCGACCTGGCCCTCGTTCTGCCACTGCTCGAGCTTCGGGATCACCACGCCGAGGAGCTGCATGATGATCGACGCCGTGATGTACGGCATGATCCCGAGGAAGAAGATCGCGACGTTGGTGATCGCACCACCCGCGAAGAGGTCGAGGAACCCGACCACACCGGCGTTGTTGGCCTGGTTCTGGAGATCTTTGACTGCGCCGAAGTCCACGTACGGGACGGGCAGATGCGCCCCCACGCGGTAGACCGCGATGATCAGCAGCGTGAACAGGATCTTGTTCCGCAGGTCGGCGACCCGGAACATGTTGCGCAGGCGGGACAACATCGGAGTGGCCTCAGCGGTTGGTCAGCGCGTTGTTGGAGCCGGCCGGCGGACGGCGGTCGCCCCACGGCGGCGGGATGACCTCGACCGTGCCTCCGGCCGCGGTGATCGCTTCGCGTGCGGACCCGGAGAAGGCGTGGGCCTTGACCGTGTAGGCCGCGTTGACCTCACCCCGACCGAGGATCTTGACGAGGCCCCGCTTGGCCACCAGGCCCCGGTCCCGCAACGTCTCGGGGTCTACGACGGAACCCTCCGGAAAGCCCTCGAGCGTGTCGAGGTTCACGACGTGGTACTCGACCCGGAACGGGTTCCGGAAGCCCTTGGCCTTGGGGATCCGGCGGTGGAGCGGTGTCTGGCCACCCTCGAAGCCGGGCTTGACCGTATTGCGGGCCCCGGTGCCCTTGTGGCCCCGGCCGGCGGTCTTGCCGCCCTTGCCGCCGATGCCTCGCCCCACACGACGCGCGGCGCGCTTGGCGCCGGGGGCCGGCTTGAGATCGTGGATCTTGATCGTCATGTCAGGAGACCTCTTCCACCTGCACCAGGTGCGGGACCTTGGCGATCATGCCGCGGATCTCGGGCCGGTCGGGGAGCTCGACCGACTGGTCGATCTTCCGCAGGCCGAGAGCACGCAGCGTGCCGCGCTGCTTGGGCTTGGAGCCGATCTTCGACTTCACCAGGGTGATGCGCAAGGTCGCCATGTCAGGCCACCTCGGCGGGCTCGCCGTGCCGAGCGGCCGCGGCGCGCTCGCGGTAGGCCCGCAGCATCCCGGCCGACGACACCTCTTCCGGCGACTTGCCGCGCAGCTTCGCAACCTCTTCGGGTCGCCGCAGCGAGCGGAGGCCGTCGATGGTCGCCCGGGAGACGTTGATCGCGTTCGACGAGCCCAGCGACTTCGCCAGCACGTCGTGGACCCCGGCTGCCTCGAGGATCGCTCGAGCCGCGCCACCTGCGATCACGCCGGTACCCGGAGCCGCCGGCTTCAACAGCACGCGGGCGGCGTCGTGCTCGCCGATGATCTGGTGGGTGATCGTGGACCCGGCCAGGGGCACCGAGAAGAGGTTCTTGCGCGCTTCCTCCATGCCCTTTTGGATCGCGGCCGGTACTTCCTTGGCCTTGCCGTAGCCGAGGCCGACGTTGCCGTCGCCGTCGCCCACGACGACGAGCGCCGTGAACGAGAACCGGCGACCGCCCTTGACCACCTTGGCCACGCGGTTGATCGTGATCACTCGCTCTTCGAGCTGTCCATCAGCCATTGGGAAACCTCTCTCGGCGATCAGAACTCGAGGCCGGCGGCGCGGGCCCCGTCGGCCACGGCGGCGATCCGCCCGTGGTAACTGAAACCGCCGCGGTCGAAGACGGCGGTGGTCACGCCGGCGGCCTTGGCCCGCTCACCGATGCGCTCACCGACGTCCTTGGCAGCGGCGACGGTGGCGCCCGAACCGGTCAGACCCTGCTCGGTGGTCGAGGCCGACGCGATCGTGCGACCGGCGACGTCGTCGATGAGCTGAGCATAGATGTGCTTGTTCGAGCGGAACACGGCGAGGCGCGGCCGCGCGGCCGTACCGCGGACCTTCTTGCGCACCCGGCGGTGGCGCCGCTCGCGGAGTTCGACCTTGTGGAGTGTCATCGCGTGGTCCTCGTCGTCACTTCGCCGACTTGCCGGCCTTGCGCAGGACGCGCTCGTCGGAGTAGCGGATGCCCTTGCCCTTGTAGGGCTCGGGCTTGCGGATCTTGCGGATGTCGGCCGCGACCTGGCCGACGAGCTGCTTGTCGGCACCCAGGACCGTGATGCGGGTCGGCTGCGGGACGTCGAAGGTGATGCCGTCCGGAGCGTCGACGAACACCGGGTGGGAGAAGCCCAGCTGCAACTCGATCTTGGACGGGCCCTGCGGCAGGGCCCGGTAGCCGACGCCGACGATCTCGAGATCACGGGTGAAGCCCTGCGACACCCCCGTGACCATGTTGGACACCAGGGTGCGGGTCAGCCCGTGGAGCGAGCGGTTGGCCCGCTCGTCGTCGGGGCGGGTGACGACGAGGTCGTCGCCCTCGCGAGACACCGTGATGGTCTCGGGGACCTCGTGCTCGAGGGTCCCCTTGGGTCCCTTCACCACGACGCGACGTCCGTCGATCGAGACGTCGACCCCGGAAGGCACGTTGATGGGCTGCTTGCCGATTCGAGACATGTTGGGTTACCAGACGTGGCAGAGGATCTCGCCGCCCACGCGGCGCTGACGCGCCTCGCGGTCGGTCATCAGACCCTGGTTCGTCGACAGGATGGCGATCCCCATGCCCCCCAGCACGCGGGGGACATCGGTCGCCTTGGAGTAGACCCGCAGGCCCGGCTTCGACACCCGGCGCAGGCCGGAGATCGTGCGCTTACGGTCCTGGGTGTACTTGAGCACGATGCGCAGGCGGGGCGACGGGCGCTCCGGTTCCTGCTCCACCGAGTAGCTCTCGACGTAGCCCTCGCTCACGAGGATCTTCGCCAGGGCTTCTTTCACCTTCGAGCTGGGCATGAGCACCTCGTCGTGGAACGCCATGTTGGCATTCCGCAGACGCGTGAGCATGTCCGCGATCGGGTCGGTCATCGTCACCGGTCGACCCCCTCTACCACGATGCCTTGGTCACGCCCGGAATCTCACCGGCGTGTGCCATTTTGCGGAAGCAGATTCGGCAAAGGCCGAACTTGCGGTACACCGAGCGCGGCCGACCGCACCGGCGGCAGCGGGTGTAGGCGCGAACCTGGAACTTCGGTTCCCGCTGCTGCTTCTGGATGAGTGCCTTCTTGGCCATCTCGACCTCTACTGGTTGTCTCGACGGAACGGGAAGCCGAGCACTCGGAGGAGCGCCCGACCCTGCTCGTCGGTCATCGCGGTGGTCACGATCGTGACGTCCATGCCACGCACCGTGTCGATCTTGTCGTAGTCGATCTCCGGGAAGATCAGCTGCTCGGTGATACCGAAGGTGTAGTTCCCCCGGCCGTCGAACGACTTCGGGTTGAGCCCCCGGAAGTCACGGATGCGGGGAATGGCAATGCTCACGAGCCGGTCGTAGAACTCCCACATCCGTGCGCCACGCAGCGTGACCTTGGCGCCGATCGCGTTGCCCTCACGCAGTTTGAACGTGGCGATCGACTTCTTGGCCTTGGTCACCAGCGGCTTCTGACCGGTGATCTGGGTGAGGTCGGTGATCGCGCCGTCGAGCAGGGACGCCTGCTGCGTGGCCTTGCCGACCCCGCAGTTCAGAACGATCTTCTCGAGCCGCGGAACCTCCATCACGTTGGCAAGGCCGAGCTCCTGCTGGAGCGCCGACCGCACCTCGGTGAGATACCGGGTCTTGAGACGGGCTTGCGTACCGGTCTCCATCAGAGGTCCTTCCCGCACTTGCGGCAGACGCGGATCTTCGCCGCACCCTCGCCCTGGTAGCCGACCCGGGTCGGGCCACACTTCGAGCAGACGATCGCGACGTTGGACATCTGAATCGGCATGTCCTTGTCGATGATCCCCCCCTGGGTGGTGGCGTTGGTCGCCCGCTGGTGACGCTTGGCCACGTTGACCCCGTCGACGATCACGCGACCCCGCTCCGGGATCACCTTCGACACCCGGCCACGCTTGCCGCGGTCCTTGCCGGCGAGCACCTGCACCTCGTCGTCCTTCCGGATCTTCATCACAGCACCTCCGGTGCCAGCGACACGATGCGCATGAACTTCCGGTCCCGCAGTTCGCGGCCCACCGGGCCGAAGATGCGGGTGCCTCGGGGCTGCATCTGGTCGTTGATCAGGACGGCCGCATTCTCGTCGAAGCGGATGTAGCTGCCGTCGGGACGACGGCGCTCCTTCTTCGTACGGACGACCACGCACTTGACGACGTCGCCCTTCTTGACCGCGGCACCCGGCGTGGCGTCCTTGACGGTGGCCACGAAGACATCGCCGATGCC
>Ga0194043_1001441_pt1 | contig 13371 bp, 13 predicted proteins | sample JunL4415m_MetaG_FD_161274 | JGI IMG/M metagenome (GOLD analysis project Ga0194043, IMG submission 161274) | Anoxic zone freshwater microbial communities from boreal shield lake in IISD Experimental Lakes Area, Ontario, Canada - Jun2016-L442-15m | ecosystem: Environmental > Aquatic > Freshwater >...
GGATATATATATATATTTTCATTTTGGTTTTCATTTCTTGGTAAAAGTCACTTTAATCAGAGAATTATTACTATTATTTAACATTTATTTATTAATGTTTAACGTTTTTATTTTATCAGAGAAAAGTGAGTATTTATGTTAAAAAAGAATAAACTTTTCATTCTCGGTTTAAACAAAAGAATGAAAAGAATAAAGATGGAACAATGTCAGTTTTGTAATAATATGTTTGGAGATACTAAGATGCTTAAACAGCACCAGAAAAAAACTAAGTATTGTTTAAAAATTCAAGAAGCTCAAGCCAAAGAAGTTGAAACAACAAAGCTTCAGCAGATAACTACCGAATTAACTTGTCATTTTTGTAATAAGCAGTTCAAAACCAAATGCATACTTGTTATTCATCAGACACAAGCAAAATATTGTTTAAAAATACAAGAATCTCAAAATTATAAAAAAATTGTAGCATCTTTGGTTGAATGCAAATATTGTAATAAGAATTTTTCAATTGCAAGTTGTAAAAGACATGATTCAATATGTAAGAAAAAAATTCAATTTCTTCTTAATGAGAAAGATAAAGAAATTGCAAAGAAAGATCAAGAAAATATAAAGCTTAAAGTTGAGAAAGCAGAAGAAATTGGTTTGATATACAAAAATCTTGCTGAAAGCTCTCAAGCTACGATTGAGGAGATAGCCAAGAAACCTACACATCAAAAAATCACTACAAAAAATATTCAAAATAATATAATTGCTAATTTAACTCCTCTGGACTTATCTCAGAATCGTGTTGCATTTGCTATAGCTGAAAAATATACAAAAAACGATTTCTATCAAGGTCAAAAAGGAGTAGCTCAGATTGTACACAAACATCTTCTTACCGACATGTCAGGTAAATCTCAGATAGTTTGTACAGATGCAAAACAAGGTGCATTTCATCACAAATCTCTAGATGGTGAACAGGTTGTTGATTATGAGAATGCTCATCTGATAAAATCAGTTCATGATCCGATCAAGAAAAAGGCAGGTGAGATTGCGGCAGTAGAAATTACAAAAAATCCGATGTTGATAGGAGAAATAAGAAAAAATACATTTTCTATATCAGAATTAGATTCAAAACCAGGTGTGTTTAACAAACGAATGTCTCAGCTTACAGGAAAAAACTGTGCCAGATCATTTTTAGAACTAACATCAATACCTACTCTTAAAGTTGAAGAAATTTTTCCCATTACACAAGAGTGGTTGTTAGAAAATGTTAAATTTTTTAGTATAGAACACATAGTAAAAGGACCAGAGGGATATGCAGATTATTTTGCAACATATGTTCTAAAAGATCGGGTATTAGTATTAGACTATTCAGATGCGTTTATAAGATTCAAGGACTTTTCTGGTGAATTAATAGATGACTATGGAGTTGTTATTTTAACAAAGCTAATCTTTGATTCTCTTAGAGTTAAAAACAAGGAGTTGATAATAGAATATTGCACCTGTCTTAATAATAATTTTGCAGACAATGGGGCTGAAATAGTTCAGCTTTTGAATTATAGAGTAGCAGTTGAGAAATGTGCTGATGGAAATTATATCGGTGATGAGGATGGTGACTTTAGGACTGAATTTATAGGATTTTTATTATCAAAAATATAATTATCTTTAGAACTGAATTTCAAAAAGGCGGAGGAGCAAAATAAAAAAAGATAATCCAAAGGAAATTTTCTACGAATTTTTCAAATTATTTAGAGAAACAAGAAAATGTTTTTTCCTCCTCCGCCGAACTTTTTAAAAAACCGGAGGAGGAGGAAAAATAAAGTTTTAAAAATTCAAAACCCGCTCTTATAAAAAATCTCAACACACACAATTTTTGTGTTTTGATAAAATTAAAAATTCCATACTATTTATACGGTAAAAGTTTTAATTTATGAAATTGAATCGCTATTCATTGACAATGATTTACATTTTTCGTAAGTGACGTTTAAAGACACAATATTACTAATAAAATGAAGTGCGAGTTTTGTAGTAATGAATTTATTTCAAAAACATCATTGATTCATCACCAAAAAACAGCTAAATATTGTATTTTGTTACAAGGAATTGACAAAAATACTAATTTTGTATGTCTAAAATGCAATAAGAAATTATCAACACAAAATCGACTATATACACATGAACAAACATGTAAAAAACATATGGAAGACATAATAAGAAAAGAGTGTGATCAAAAATTAATAGAGAAAGATAAAATCATCTTAGAGAGAGATTTACTTATTTCTGAACAGAAAATTATTATAAAAGAATTACATGCAGAATATAAGAATCAAATAGAGAGTCAAAACAAAGATTTTAGTAACCGCTTACAGTCAATGGCAGAGAAAGCTATTGAGAAAACATGGCAAACAATTGTTGAGATCGAACAAGAAACTGACAATATAGAAGAAATATCAAATGAATCATATGAACTTGTCCCTCTTGAGCTAGATAATGGTTATATTATAGAAAGTAGAGACGAAGATGGATATATCAACATTACTAACCTATGCAAAGCAGGTGGGAAAGAATTTAAGCATTGGAATTATCTGGGTAAAACAAAAGCTTTTCTTAAAGCTCTTTCTACGGCGGTCGGAATTCCGACCGCCGTACTAATTCAGTTAGGAACTGGTTCAAAATTTGGAACTACTGAAGAAAATACTGGTACTTGGGTTCATCCTCAGGTTGCTATTAATATAGCACAATGGATATCTCCTCAATTTGATGTTAAAGTATCTGCTTGGGTATTTGAAGTCATGATTACCGGTAAAGTAGATATTACAAATACAAAGAGTTATAGAGAATTACAACAAGACAATAAGAACAAACAATTAAAGATACAATTAATGACAAAAAAATATGTAAAGAAACAACCTCGAACACAGTTTGACGAAAAAAACGTAGTATACATTCTAACAACTGCAAATATGAAGAAAGAAAGAAGATATATACTAGGTAAAGCAACAAATTTAACTTCACGTTTATCTGTATATAACAAATCAGATGAACATGAAGTAATATATTATCAAGAATGTCCAGATGAAGAAAGAATGAGCGTAGTTGAAACACTTGTATTTTGTAAGCTAAACGAGTATAGAGAACAAGCAAATCGGGAGAGATTCTTACTCCCAGAAGAAAATAGTATTGATCTTTTTTCAGATACAATAAAACATTGTATTGCGTTTGTAAAATAAAAGTTAATAATGCTTTATTGTTTTGTGATGGTTGATCTTGTAACGTCTGTTTTTTCTCAAAGGAGACAGTCAAATGAAATATCGGATGGATTAAAACCAGAACTTTTCCATCAGTTTGTCAAAGAAATAGCAAGTGGTTCTTATCTTTCAAATTGAAAAAAATGTAAAAATTGTAAACACACGTTATCTTAATAAAAAATTAAGATAAATTTTAATTGTAAATACTTTTTAAGTTTCTTAATTGAGTAAACAATAAAAAATGTTGATATTTATCAAAAAAATTGAATTTTTTATTCTTCTTGTATAAACATATTAGAAATGTCGCAATCTAATGAGGTAAGATATTTACAGATGTTGATTGATGAATCAACTAAAATAATTCAAACAGAAAACAAACCAGACAAAGAGTGGTTTAGAGAAAGAATTGTTAAAATATTTGATTACGCAGGTCTTGATTGGGCCGAACTTGCATATAAGTACAACGAGTCAGATAATTTTCTATCTGAAAAAGCTTCAAAAATTCAGGAAGGAATATCCTATCTTATTGATGACTGGTCTACACAACCTGTCTTCGACTTGACAGTCTATCATACTGTAATCCTTGATATAAACGAATTGTGGATTTATTATGAAAGTAATTACATTGACGAAAATTATGATGAAGATATTTCTGATCTCATTTCGGGATTAAAGCATTTATAAAATAGACATCGTGTATTTATCATTTTATATTACAAAATTTGTAATATAAAAAAAGACTATTTATAATAAAATAAAAATAATCAAATATTTATTTAATATAAAATGAATATTCTAACTTATTTTTCTGATTCACTAGAACGTTTGCCATATCAAACTATATCAGTAATACTACAAAATCTTTTAGACAAAGAAAATAGTATTGATGAACTTTTAAATATACCAAATTTTAATGTAATAAAGTGCTTATTAAGTCTACAAAATAAAAAGAGCTTATGTTTAATGAATACTCGTATATGGATATTAGTTCTTTATTCAATGGGGTACGATGGCTTAACAAATAGTTTTAGATCAAGAACTTTTGATTGGGGTGATTCGATTATCGACTATCAAAGAAATGTAATTGATGAATGTTTATACACAAGTCGAGTTCATGATTTGATTGATTTGAGAGAAGAAAGTGCGATTGCTAGATTCCTATTAGATAGGCTCTATAATAGAACAACAGATTATTATGAACGTGCTTTTCTTTTGGGAAGACAACCAATTCAAGACAGAATTCAATTTACAAACAATAACGTGAGTGTTTACTTATCTCAATGGATTAGAGGACAAATAGGAGGAGGTCCTCCAATTAAATATTGGGATGTAAGGGGTGTAACAAATATGTTCGCATTATTTTATCCTGTAAGAACAGTGGTCAAAAATTTAAATTTAGACCTTACATATTGGGATGTTTCTAATGTTACTAATATGAGTTCTATGTTTGATATTAATAATAATAGAATAACATTTACAGGACTTACAAATTGGAATACTTGCAGAGTAACAAATATGAGCCATATGTTTGCTAATAACAGTTTTAATTCAGATATATCAAATTTGGATGTTTCTAACGTTAAAAATATGCATTCAATGTTTTTTAATTCGGTATTTTTTAATCAAAATATTGGGGATTGGGACACGGGAAGAGTCACAGATATGTCTAAAATGTTTGCCAGCGCAAGAGCTTTTAACCAAAATATTGGAGATTGGGACACGGGAAGAGTCACAGATATGTCTGGAATGTTCTCTGACGCAATAACTTTTAACCAAAATATTGGGAATTGGGACACGAGAAGAGTAACAGATATGTCCGCAATGTTTGCTAATGCAATATCTTTTGATCAAGATATTGGAGGTAGTTGGAACACGAGCAGAGTCATAAATATGTTTATGATGTTTTACAACGCCGAGTCTTTTAATCAAAATATTGGAAGATGGGACACTCGCAGAGTCGTAAATAGGCATATGATGTTTGATGGTGCTGTGTCTTTTAACCAAGATTGAAGTTTAAATTATATATTTAGAACGATCCTAAATATTGTCTGCATAATGGACACAAAGCATCTTTATAACAAACTTTAATAGTACACTCTTCACATAATACGTGTGAAGAATGACATGGCAATTCTAGAATATTTCCTTCCGTGTAACAAACTACACACTCACCTTTTGACACAACAAGTTCTTGAACAAAAAAGGTTAAGTCTTCTGATAAGTCTTCTGATAAGTCTTCTGATAAGTCTTCTGATTCTTGAGAACTTGAGAAATTTCTTATTATATTTGGAAACGTTTCTAGAATAGCAGTTCTGAGGGGTTCTTGCAAGAGATCACCTTCTAGAAGAAAATCGTCCTCTATTTGAGAGATGAGTGTGTATTCACTAATATGTTTTGTTAGATATCTATAATATTCAAATTCTTCTCCATATGCTTTATTTCCTCTTCTCTTAGAGAAGTCTGATTCAATAGAAAAATGCTCAAATTCTTCTAATATATTATTTTCAACATATTCAATAGCCTGAATAGAACGTGTTAAAAGTTCAATTCCTTGAATTTGAGAGTCATATAACATATTACGTAATCTGTCACGAATTTCAAGAGTAAATCTTACAAAATATCCAACACTTTCATCTTCAAAACTACGAGAATATTTGTAATAATCATGTTCGTTTTTTGCGTCTAGTCTCATAGAAGCTGCTCTTTTTTCAGATTCTGTTGTTATTTTATCAATTTTTGGTGCAACAAGCATAATTCCTGTACCGTGAGACCAAATGTCTGTGTTATGGCACACTATGATACGAAGACATTTATCTAACTTTTCACGATGATAATATGAAGCCTCAATCGGTAAAAGATTTCTTTTTTCTGTTCGAAAACGAAGAGCTTCAAAAAACATATTTTGAGTTTCTGCATTGATAAAGAACATTACGTCTTATTTTTATTTTGTATACTTTAATAGTAAATTCAATTTATTTTTTTCACAAACAAAATGAATATGTAAGGTCTTTCTAAATACTTTAAAACATTAGGGGCGTCGACGCCTTCGAGGATCTCTTTCTCTATAAAAATTTCCCTGTGCTATTTGTTCTAAACGAGCGGTTTCTTCTTGTGCAGCTATTTGTGCTGCTTCTCGTTCACGATTTCTTTCTGCTTCTCTTGCTAAACGAAGATATCTTTCCTCTATTGCTAAACGTTCTCTTTCTGCTTCTTTTTCTGCTTCTCTTGCTATTGCAGCTTCTCTTGCTAAACGTTCTCTTTCTGCACGTAATTCTGCTTCTCCTTTTGCTATTGCTATACGCTTTATTTCTGCTTCTCTTGCGATTTCAGCTTCTCTTTCTAAACGTTGTCTTCTTGCTTCTATTGCTAAACGTTCTCTTTCTTCTCTTGCTAAACGTTCTCTTTCTGATTCTACAGGACGACTAACTATTTTTGCGTTTGTTGTTACAATTTCTCTTTTTGATAATTCTGCGTTTCTTGTTTCACGAGCTTCTCTTGCTAAACGTTCTTTTTTTTCCCATTCTAAACGATCTCTTGCTTCTCTTGCTAAACGTTCTCTTTCTTGTTCTCTTTCCTGTAGTCTACGCAGTTCTTGAAGTATGCGTTCATTTTCTTGTATTATACGTTCTTGCTCTTGATGTTTTCTAAGTTCAAAAATCCTTATTGCTTTTTCCATTTTTTTATCTTCACGTTTTCTTTCTTCAAGTCTTTCTGGTGTTTGTTCTTCTTCATACATTTCACATGATAATCTGATATTATCCCAAATAGGTCCTCTATATTTAACATCTTTATATTTTTCTACAAATTTTGCTGTTATTGATCGCATCTGTAAATTTGGTGTCAACACATCTGTCATTGGGACTGAAGTAACTGGTGTCAATAGTATTGCTACTGGATTTAAGCTTCTTTGTCTGATGATTTCAAGGCTAATTAATCTTCTATCAAATGTCTTTCCAGAACTAACGAATACTGGATCTAACATAAAATTCTGTGAAAGTGGACATTCCAATTCTTTCATCATTTCATCTGCAATTTGTGCTTCTCTATGATTTTCATCTGGTTCGATTTTTGGTCCACCGCCTTTTAAATACACAGTATATCTTTTTTCCCTCATAGTTTATAATAATATAAGTTTATTTTTTTCAAATTTATAAACAATTTTGAAAAAAGAAAAATAATACACTTTCTATTGATTTAGTATTTTACGTTACGTATATTTTACACTATTAACTCCATCCAAGACCTCCTAAGCCACCTATAATGTCATATTTTTTATCTTTGGTGTTAAAATTAAGTCCTCTTAATTTCTCACCACTATCTGTCTTATTTTTTTTAAAAAAATACATGTAAACGTGAACACTGATAACAAAAATGGAAGTCCCAAATAAAATAAATCCAATTGAGTTTGGAATTTTCTTACGACTAATAATCATATATGCTAAATAGGTTAAAAATAAGCTGATAATAATATGAAAAATAAAAAAACTAAATTGTTCGTTGATCATAATTTATTCATAGTATAGAAATTAATATTATACAATTAAATTTTATTCTAATTGACTATTTACATAAGCAGAAAGTAATGAATGAATTATTTTTTCTTGTGTTGAAGGCTTAACAATCAGATCATTTTTTTTCAAAGTAAGCATCTCAATTCCTGTTTCCCTAAGATATTTTTCTATTAAAGAATCCATCAAATCTTTTTATTATGATAAAAAGATTAAGATAAAAAATTAACTTTAAAATAAATCACACCTCAAAAGAACGAGCAATAAATAAAAATTTGAAACTATTTATTTATTATTTCTACTTTTTTCAATAAACGTTCTTTAATTAATTCAATATCATTTTGAGATAATTTATTATCTGAAAGTGTGAGCTTTTTGAAATATCTAAGTCTGTTAAGAACACTTAATAATCCTTCTGGTTTCATTATCATACCTACATTAATCTGAGTAAAAGATAAATTTAATTCTTCCAATTTAACTAGGCTCCTAAGAATAGGAAGTAGATCATCTAAACCTTCATCTCCTAGATTGTTAAAAGATATATCAAATGACTTGAGATTAACAAGCTTTTGCATTATAGGTGTAAATCTATCTACAAATTCATCTGGATCTAGTGTATATATTTCATTATCAGAGACATCAAATGTTGTCACCTTTCCTTTTCCATCATCAAGACCAAGTGCTATTTCATCAACAGCATAATTGTCATCAATGTAACATTTATCTCTTATTCCAATGGTTGTAATATTTGTTTTTGCTAGAACATCTCTGAATTCTCTCAAAAATGCAAGTTGATCATATGCAAATCTTGGTACTGCAACTAACGAACCAGTTAATTCAATATTCGTCAATAATAATGTTTGTAGCTTTGTCAATTGTTTTAAACAGTTAAAGAACGGATTCCATGATATTGTTGCATTAATAATGTGTAAGCTAGATAGTTTAGTTAATCCAGATAGAACATTACAAACGTTATACTGTTCAAAAGAATCATTGAAAAATTGTCTATTTTTGACAAAATCGATTTCAAGAGATACAATATTTGGTAATTGTTGTATTGTCGTGAATAATAAATCATAACTCTCATTTGATAGGTTAGTTGGTATGTCACCAGAGATATAAAATTTTGCACTTATTTTAGCATTGGAATCTCGTAACGCAGTTATATCTCTCTTCAACGTAATTGTTCTATTATTATTTATTATTTCAAGATAAAGATCAAATGTGCATTCTTCTGGTTTTTTATTGTATCCTTTGCACAATTGTAATAAACCAGGTAATGAGCTATAGTCAAAATCTAGTGGAAAAATGAATATTGTCTCTGTTCGATTAGAGTCAACTGTTTCTTTTAAACCTTTTGACAGAAACCTAACATTTCCTACTTGTTTCTTATTTATACTAGACAAAATATCACGTGAATAATTGGATGATAATAGCATACTTAATGGGTTTTCTAGGAGTTTTGCTTTTAACATTTTGATTGAAATATATGCTATACCAATTACACCTGTACTAGATACACTATCCATAACAAGCCCACCCAACTCTAATATTTTTTTAAAACTATCGTAAACTATTTTACGATCTGTTACATCATCCACAATATAACTATTTTCTTTTAAAATTTGTATTTCTTGATTATCGGTTAATCCAATTCTTATTTTAATCGTTCTTTTTTCTTCGGATATACTAATAATTTCACATATAATCCAAACGTTATTTGGTAAATTTCCTAATGTTCTTACAAGAGAAAATTTATTCGGATCAGTATATGTATCTATTGTAATTAGGGTATCATTAGATAGATCTAAGTGTATAAGAGTTTTCGATCTTTCTATGAAAAATCCGTACATAATATAATTTTCAATATCAAGTTCTCTGTTTGCCATATGCTTTATTATAAGAAAATATAAATATTAAACTGTAAAAGTTTAACTAAAGAATAAATAAGTAAAGATTTTATTTGTAATCACAAAAAAATGTCTTTAGAACTGAAATTCTAAAAAGGCGGAGGAGCAAAAATAAAAAGATAATCCAAAGGAAATTTTCTACGAATTTTTCAAATTATTTAGAAAACAAAAGAAAAAAGAAAAATCTTTTTCCTCCTCCGCCGAACTTTTTTAAAAACCGGAGGAGGAGGAGGAAAAAATAAAGTTTTAAAAATCCAAAACCCGCTCTTATAAAAAATCTCAACACACACAATTTTTGTGTTTTGATAAAATGTATTGTAAATAAGTAAAAAATGATAAAAACAATAGTATTTACTGATTAAATTAATTTGTGTTTTATAAATATTATAATTTTTATAAAATATTATAAAGAATTATAATTCTAATAGTAAATGCAGTGTGAATACTGTGAAAAAGTCTTATCAACATTATCTTCATTGAAAAATCATCAAAAAACGGTAAAATATTGTTTGTCTAAGCAAAACAAACAACTAATAAAAGAACATATCTGTTGTTTTTGTGATACAGTTTTTGCTGTTAAATCTTCATTGAATAACCATTTAAGAATATGTAAATCAAACACTCCATTGGTGCAAGAAAAACTACAATTATTGGAAGAAAAAAACAGAGTAATAGCAGAAAAAGACAGAATAATAGCAGAAAAAGACAGAGTAATAGCAGAAAAAGATAAATTCATTGATCAACAAAAGATCATCATAAAAGAATTTCAGCATGAGCAACGGTTACAAATTAAGGATTTACAAGATCGATTGCAGTTTATGGCAGAGAAAGCGATTGATAAACCTTCAACTATTAATCAACATACAACAACTCAGATAATAAATAATTTATTGCCTATAACTATAGAGCATCTTAATGACCAAGTTCAGTATTTAACTATTGATCATGTAAAGCATGGAGCTGTTGGATATGCTAAGTATGCATTGGAACATCCGTTAAAGGATAGATTAGTATGCACTGATACTTCTCGAAAAAAAGGAAAGTATAAAGACTCAGATGGAAACATTGTATCTGATCCAGAGATGACAACTATAACAAAAAAGTTATTTTTAGCTATTAAGGATCGTAATTCGGAGTTGATAACTGAGTATGCAAATGATTTAAAAGTCAAGCTTGACAGTTTTGGTTCTTCTGATAATAACGAAATGACAAATGAAGAAACAGTAGAAATTACTGGAATGACAGATGATTTGGTTGATCTTGTAACGTCTGTTTTTTCTCAAAGGAGACAGTCAAATGAAATATCGGATGGATTAAAACCAGAACTTTTCCATCAGTTTGTTAAGGAAATAGCAAATGGTTCTTATCTTTCAAATTAAAAAAAACGATTGCGTTTTTTCAATGTATTGTAAACAAAAAATCAAAAGATAAATTTAAAAAATTTGATTTTAAAACGAAACTTAATTTAAAATTAATAGACATGCAGTCAGTTTCTGGAAGAATATATGAAGTTGAAAAACAAATAGGAAACGGCACATACGGAACTGTTTTTTCCTGTATTAGAGATGATGGTCAAATTTTTGCTTTCAAGTTATTTGAAAAAACGTCAGATGATTTGGACATTGGTGCACTTAGAGAAATATCAATCTTGAAAATTTTGCAAAATGCACCAAAAGATTGCGGGCTTTTACAATTAGAAGATATTATCATTTTGGATGATGATGATCAAACTGTTGGTATTATAATGAGAAAATATAATATAGATTTATACGATGCTTTGAGCAAGAAACTTATAAACAAAAAAGATTGTATTCGGATTGGTAAAAAAATATTAGAAGCGGTTGTTTTTTTACACGAAAATATGATAATACACAGAGACATTAAACCAGAAAATATTCTTCTTGATGAAGATTTTAATCCAGTTCTCGCAGATTTTACTTTAGCAAAAATATTTAACGGTGTGTGTTCTAAAGGAACACACACTGGAAAGGTAGCAACCGCTACATATCGTGCACCAGAAGTTGTTGCAAAAAAATCGTATGGTTTCCCAGCAGATGCATGGTCTTTAGGTATAGTTTTTTACGAACTTTTTTCAGGTAAACAACTTACAGTAGACACAGATAAAGAAGCATTAGATTTTATTTCTAATCAGATTCCAAAATTTAAAACAAATAAAATAGGATATATGGTTAAAGGTTTACTACATACAGATCAAAAGCTTCGATGGACTCCAAAAAAAGCACTTGAAAGCGGTGTTTTTGACAACATATCAATACCAGATATTTGCTGGGTTGGTTTAAATAAATGTAATGTTAGTAAAAATATTAAAAATATATGCAAAAATTTTGAATCTCAAAAAATAATCACTAGATGGGCTGCACAGACATATTTAGACCGTACAGGTTGTTCTGAACATTCTGCTGTCGAGCTAGCCTGCAAAATTTATGAAACTGATTTATATGCAATAGAAAACGAAGAATACGCTGAAGAAGAAATGTTAATTTTAAAAAAAATGAACTATAATTTGTTTGTTTAATTATTTTAATACGCACTGCAACGCATTTTTATAAAAAATAACATTTGTTATTTTTTACTATTGCATTTTTAAATCGACCAATGTGCGTTCTTACAAAAAATAATTTTTTCCTATCGTGTAATAAATGATTAATGTTTGGATAAAATTATGGAACATATGCAAGCAAGAATTGTACTTTCGTATAATGATTTGAACAATTTTTATAAAGAAACACGTATTCTACATAAAAATAAAAGCAAGCAATTTTTATTAGACCCTGTTCATCCATTCAAACCTCGATATGCGGATAGCATAGAACCTTGGATGACCGGAAATTTTAGAAATAGTGAAGAACTTTTAGCATATTGGATTTACAATAATTATAATGAAATATTAATTGATATTTGGAGATATTTTATGGAATATCTAGATGAACACATTATAGATTCTTATGAAAAGTTAAAAAGTTTGTATGAACATACTCCAGAACTACATAGTGATAATTTAGACACTGTTTTGGATTTTTTAGAAGGAGTTAGAACAAATATAGATAACTACATAGAAGAACCGCTTTTTTAAATCTAGAAAAATATAAACTTGAGGACAGCGTAACCTAGTATTCTTAATAAATATATTTCTTGATCCTGTTGCATCTCTATCTATTACTAAACCACACTCATCACAACTATAAAGTTCTAGTTTTGTTCTTTTGATGTTTCCACATCGGCCACATGTACAAGAAGTATAACTCTCATCAACTATAATAAGTTTCTTATTGTACATAGAGCATTTGTATTTCAGTTTTTCTTTAAAACTGTGAAATGAGAACATCATCAACAATCTTTTAGTTATATGAGCTAACTTTTTTCCTTTTACCATTTGGCTTACTCTGAAATCAGGTAACAAGATTACATCATAGTTTTCTACTAAAAAAGAAATAGTTTTCCAGTGTAATTCAGCAACTAGATTCTTTACTTTCCTCCAAAGTTTAGACTTTATTTCATGTGTAGTCGTCTTATCTATTTCAACCAAAAGTTTAGTTAGTTCAATGTGAGCATTTTCACCTATAAAGATAGATTCTCCTCTCGGATCATATCCAACAAGAAACTTTCTTACACCAGGATCTAAAGAAATAATCCGATCTCCTTCTGAGATAAACTTAACTTGGCTCTCGTTACGTCTATCTTCTTCTGGAAACCAGTTTCTATCAACCG
>Ga0194043_1001443_pt1 | contig 13362 bp, 9 predicted proteins | sample JunL4415m_MetaG_FD_161274 | JGI IMG/M metagenome (GOLD analysis project Ga0194043, IMG submission 161274) | Anoxic zone freshwater microbial communities from boreal shield lake in IISD Experimental Lakes Area, Ontario, Canada - Jun2016-L442-15m | ecosystem: Environmental > Aquatic > Freshwater >...
GCAAAGAAAGAATCACCTAATTCCGGTCGTCGTAGTTTGCTGAGCCTCGCGCTTAAAGGCGGAGTGGCGGCAGGCTTGGCCAATATGACCATCATGAAAGATCTCTACGCTCAAACGAGCGGTCCATTAGTGATTGGTCATCATGCTGAGATCACAGGCGGTTTTGCCTCTTGGGGGCATTGGCACGATGTCTGTGCAAAAAAAGCCGTTGAGCGGATCAATGCAGAGGGTGGGATTGCGAAGCGTAAGGTGACTCTGTTGACTGAAGATACTGAGTCCAATCCCGCGACAGGGGCGAGAAAGCTGCGCAATCTGATTCAACGAGGTAACGCTGAGTTTGTCGTCGGGTCGGTGCATTCTGGCGTGATGCTCGCCTCTATCCCGATTGCGACAGAACTTAAGACTATCTATTTTTCTCAAGGCGAAGCCACTGAGGCAACGGGATCAAAAGGGACGCGCTATAGCTTTAGAACGGGTAGCGACACATACTCGATGGCAGCAGCCGGGGTGCCGTGGGCGCTTGAAAACTTAGGAAAAAAATGGACAGTCATCTATGCGGACTATGCCTGGGGCCAAAGTCACAATGCTGAAGCAAAGGCTGTAATCGAGCGCTTAGGTGGCACTTGGTTGAAAGGCATACCGGTGCCACTAGACGCAAAAGACTTGGTGCCTTATCTTGCGCAGGTTCCTGCTGATACAGAGGTGCTGTTTTCCATTTTCTTTGGGTCGCTCTCAGTTGCCTTTTTTACTCAGGCCAAATCGATGGGCTTAGATAAAAAACTGAAGATGTATTCGGTAAATGGCACCATGGAGGCAATTGACCCCAATGAGATACAAGGCGCGGCTGAGGGTGTTTATCTATTAGAAAATTTCCCTCGCGTGGCAAAATACAAAGATGATGCATTTCATAAAGAGTTCATCGCTGCAATGAATGTCGATGACATTTATGCTCGCGAAAAAAATGGAAAACTCGTCATGGCCAAGAGCCATGCTTGGCAATCTTGGGAAGATTTGTTTGCCTTAAAGGCGGCAATTGAATCGTCTGGATATCAAGCACGCAAAGATACTGAAGGCGTGATTCAGGCCTTAGAGGGCATGAGCTTGAAAAACTCGATTGGCCATCCTCAGGGCGATAAGATCATCCGCAAAGAAGATCACGCGGGTATCCTCGATCACTACATTAGCCGTGTTGAAAATGGACGCTATGAGGTGAAGCAGCGGATTTCAAAAGAAGATTTGCTCAAGCAGTTGCCTGTGCGCAATGAATTAAACAAGATGCCACTTTGAGATAGCTGCATCAGTGCAGGGCGCCTTGGAAACGAGGCGCCTTGCGATGTCTTATGTTCAGTTCGGTGTAATGCCAGATTTAATCAGCAGCGGCCCAAGCGTCTCGATCTCATTTTTCAAATGAGCACGCAGCTTTGCGGGTACCGCCAGGTCGGGGGATACGGCCGTTGTGCTGATGCTTTCGAGTTTGGCTTTTACGTCGGGGTCAACGACGGCAGCAGCTAAGGCCGCTGAGAGCTTGTCAATGATTGGCTTTGGTGTGCCTTTAGGGGCATATAGGCCAAACCAGATGCTGATATCAAAGCCTTTGACGCCAACCTCGGTGAGTGCAGGTAAGTCTGGTAGCCCCGGAAGTCGTTTCGTGCCGGCCACGGCGTAGGCCTTAATGCGGCCGCCACTAATTGCTGGCAGCGTACTCGTGGTCTGATCGCACATGATGTCAATCTGCCCACCCATCAAATCATTAATCGCAGGCGCCGCGCCTTTATAGGGCACAAGCGTGAGTTTGACGTCTAGGGCGTCCATGAACATGAGGCTGCAAAGATGCGAGGCAGAGCCAATTCCTGCGTGGCCCATACTGACCTTGAGACCATTCTCTTTGATGTAGGCGACAAACTCTTTAGCATCTTTCGTGGGTAAGTCCTTGCGACCTGTGACCACCATGGGGCCGACGGTTGCCAAGCCAATCGGCTCAAAATCATCAATCGGGCTATAAGACAAGTTTTTGATCATCAACACGTTGGTGGCATGGCTGATATGAATCATCAGTAGCGTATAGCCATCCGGCGCGGACCGAGCCACTTTGGCGGTCCCAATGCTACCACCCGCACCCGAGGGGTTATCGACCACAATCGTTTGGCCTAACTGCTTTTGCATGGCAGACGCGAAGAGCCGAGTAATGATGTCGCCAGGACCGCCTGCAGCATAGGGCATCACCATTGTGATGTTGCGTGAGGGGTAATCTTGCGCCAACGTTGGCGCACTTTGAAGTAAAGCGGCGGTACTGAGGGCGGCTGATAGCAACAGCTTGTGTGCAAAACGAACATTCATGGCAGTCGTGTCTTCTAGGGTAACGGGATCAAGGTCAAGCAAGCAGGGGACAGAGTCGAGCAAGCAGGGGACAGAGTCGAGCAAGCAGGGGACAGAGTCGAGCAAGCATGAATCATAGCCAAGCAAGTGGCGTGCTAGTCGTTCTTTATAGCATTTGGCTTAGTTGTTTGCCGACTTTTGCTTAATTGGCGGCCTTCAAACTAGGGTAAACGCCGTGTTGCTCAATACAAGGGGCTGAGCGGCGACGTTGACGAGGCAAATGCACCCTCCTACTATATGTCATCTCTTTTTTAGAATATCACCCCCATGCCAATCTCGATGCTTGAATCTTCAATTTTTAAAGATATGTTTGGTACGGCGGCGATGAGGGCGGTATTTGACGACGCCGCCACCGTGTATCGCTACACCGAAACTGAAATCGCCTTGGCCAAAGTGCAGGGCAAGCTCGGGGTGATCCCGGCGCAAGCGGCTGCCGTGATCGCACAAAAGGCGGATTCGACCAAGCTGGACATGGTTGAACTCAAACGCGAAACCGAAATTGTTGGGTATCCGATCTTGCCATTGGTGCACCAACTATCAAAGATGTGCGGGCCCGAGGGCGAGTATTTGCATTGGGGTGCCACGACCCAAGACATTATGGATACGGCCACGGTATTGCAAGTCAGGGCCGGGTTAAAAATCATTGAAACTGATTTAGATGAACTTGATCAAATTCTAGATGCATTGGCCGCTCAATACCGTGATGCGCCGATGGCGGGGCGCACGCACCTGCAACATGCATTGCCCATCACCTTTGGTTATAAGGTTGCGGTCTGGTTATTGATGATCAGGCGGCATCGTGAACGTTTGCTTCAGCTTAAGCCCCGCGTGTTAATTGGGCAGTTTGGCGGTGCCGCGGGTACGCTCGCGTCGTTAGGTTCGCAGGGACTGGCAGTGCACGCCGCGCTGATGACCGAGCTAGAGCTTGGGGCGGCCCCCGTAACTTGGCATGTTGCCCGCGACGGGTTGACTGAGACGATTCAGTTTCTGGCGTTGGTCACTGGGTCTTTAGGCAAAATCGCTTTGGACATTATGTTGATGATGACCAATGAACTTGGCGAGGCGTTCGAGCCATTCGTAAAAGGGCGTGGGGCCTCGAGCACCATGCCGCAAAAGCGCAACCCGATTTCATGCGAATTGATGTTGAGCGCCTCAAAGGCGGTGCGCCAGCACGCCGGCTTGGCACTCGATGCGATGGTGCAAGACTTTGAGCGTGCGACAGGCCCTTGGCACATTGAGTGGGCTGCAATCCCTGAGTCTTTTATTTTGACTGCGGGGGCGTTGCATCAAGCAAAATTTATGCTCAGTGGCTTAGAGGTTGATACCGCCCGAATGCTCAAGAACTTAGATCTATCCGGTGGCCTGATCGTGGCCGAGGCGGTGATGATGGGGTTGGCCCCCTTTATCGGGCGCCAAACTGCGCATGACGTGGTGTATGACGCCTGTCGGATCGCCGCGACCAAAGGTCTCAAGCTTGCTGAAGTGCTGTACCTCGACGAAAAAATTTCGGGCAAGCTTGATCGAGCGACGATCGATCGCCTGTGCGACCCCGCAAATTATTTAGGCGCTGCGCCCGAGATGGTTGACCGTATGCGGGCTTGGAAAATTAAATGAAAACGATTCTCAAGAGCGTCTGGTTATGTGCGGCGTTATGGCTAGCGTGCTGTTCTGTCGCGCAGGCGCAAGACTATCCAAATAAACCCGTCAAGTTAATCGTGCCTTTTCCGCCTGGTGGCGGAACTGATATTTTAGCCAGACCGATTGCTCAAAAGCTGTCAGAAAAATGGGGTCAACCGGTCATTGTTGAGAACCGGGGCGGAGCAGGCGGAAACATCGGAACGAAGGCTGCAGCTGAGGCCGCGCCTGATGGGTACACCTTGATCTTTGGTGTATTGGGTACGCATGCGGTCAATCAAAGCTTGTACGCCAATCCAGGTTTTGACTCGACGATTGATTTTGCTGCGATCACAATGGTTGCGAACACACCTAATATTCTCGTCGTGCATCCCTCGATCCCTGTTAAAACGATGGCCGACTTGATCGCTTATGCTCAAGCCAATCCCGGCAAGTTAAATTATGCTTCGCCGGGAAACGGAAGCCCTTCGCACTTAGCAACAGAAATTTTTAAGAGCATGGCGGATGTTCAGATCACTCATGTTCCGTATAAGGGTAGTGGCCCAGCAATGGCCGATATGCTCGGTGGTCAGACGCAGGTCTGGATTGCGAATGCCCCTGTTGTCTTGCAGCATATCCAAAGTGGAAAGTTGCGAGCACTTGCAACGACTAGTGCGAAACGGCCAGCAGTCGCGGCTGAGATTCCAACCATTGCTGAGGCCGGCTTAGCGGGTTATGAAGCCGATACTTGGTACGGTATCTTCGCACCGTCTAAAACACCTCAACCGATCCTTGAGCAATTGAACAAAGACATTGTGGCGGTACTGAACTTGCCCGACATTCGTCAAAAATTTGCGAGTGAAGGCGCTGAGATTGTTGCCGATAGCTCCGCCTCTTTCACTCAAAAATTACGCGCCGACGTTGCAAAATGGAAAAAAGTCATTGTTGATTTGAACCTGAAAGCTGAATAATCATGATTGCTGCACGGCTTGGTAAATTCGTCTCGCAGGTGAGGTTCAACGATCTGCCTGAAAATATTATTAGCGCAATTAAATTGCGTCTGCTCGATACGTTGGGCGTTGGGGTTGCAGGAGCACAACTCGGTTTGAGTCGGCCCGTGATTGAGCTCTTTGAGTCTGACTCCAAAGTGGCGCATGTATGGGGGCTATCTTGTCAGGCGAGTGCGCGCGAGGCGGCACTTGCTAATTCTTACGCCACGCACGGAACGTATCTCGAGGATGGCTCACGTTTTACCGGTGGCCATCCTTCCTCGGTCGTGATTCCAGCTGTGTTTGCACAGGCTGAAGCGTTGCACTGTTCGGGGGCTGAGTTGATCGCCTCGACTGTGGCGGGCTACGAAGTGTTTTTAAGACTCGGCCGCGACACCTATCCGGCAAATGTTGGTCGAGGCTTTCAGCCGACCGCGATCTTGGCGGGAGTCTCGTCTGCTGCAGGCGTGGCACGCCTGTTTGGGTTGTCTCCAGCGCAAGCAGCTGATGCCTTGGCCATTGCCGCGAATCTTGGTGTCGGGATGAAAGAAGCGCTTAAAAGCTCTACGACACAGCCCTTACAAGTTGCACGCGGTTGTGAAGGCGGAATCGTGGCGGCCTTGCTGGCTCGGTCTGGTTTACATGGCGCTTCAGAGGTGTTTGAAAAAGGGTTTTTGCCTGCCTTCGGCGGATCGCCTGCGAGTTCAACAGCCCTGCTTGGGCTTGGAAGCGAGTACAGGATTTCTGAAACGTATTTGAAGCGGCATGCTGGTTGTCGAGGTAATCATGCTCCGCTTGATGTGGCGTTAGAAGTCGTGAGGCAAGAGCAGATTGACCCCTCTGCAATCGTCGCGATGCGCATTGCCGTAGATACCGTGACACTGGCTGCTTCGATTGAGGCGCCAGTGAATGCCGAACAGACGCAATTTAGTATCGGGTTCTCTGTGGCTGTCGCACTATTGCATGGTAGCGCATCGATTTTTCAATACACAGACGCGCGACTACAAGAGTCTGCGGTACGCGAGTTGATGAAAAAAATTCAAGTAACGGCTAACCCTGAACTGGATGTCGGTTATCCTGAAAAACGCGCAGCGACAATCGAGATCGAATTGTTGAACGGCAAGGTTTTTAAGCACGCGGTTGAAAACGCACGTGGCGAACCAGAATGGCCTCTGCAAAGCAGCGAAATTATTGAAAAGTTTTTTGCTCACACGAAAGAGGTACTGGGCACACGCGCTCAACTCGTGCATGACATGGTCATGCAGATCGAACGACTCGACGACGTTTCTGAATTAGGCAAGCTCTTAACCGTAACGCAACGTAACAATACTAAATAAAAATCAGGAGATCACATGAATGCCGTTTCGCCAATAATGATGAGTACTGCAGCCAAAATCCTTCCCGGCCCTCTCAAAGCTCGTGTGAGTGCACAAGAGTGGCAGACGCGCGTCGAACTTGCCGCCTGTTATCGCCTTGTTGCACTCTATGGTATGACCGACATGATTGCGAATCATATTTCAGCAATGGTGCCAGGCGAGCCCAATCACTATCTCATCAACCCTTACGGCCTGCTGTACACCGAAATTACAGCCTCAAGTCTGATAAAAATTGACATTGATGGGAATATTGTTGATCGTCCGAATGAAGATTACGGAATCAACCGTACGGGTTTTGTGATTCATAGTGCAATACATTCTGCTCGCCCTGATGCGGCTTGTATTATTCATACCCATACGCGTGCTGGCATGACGGTCTCGACATTGAAATGCGGGTTGTTGCCGCTGACACAAACGGCGACACGTTTTGCTAAAGTCGCTTATCACCACTTTGAAGGGATCTCGGTTGATCTATCAGAACAAAAGAGTCTGCAGCGTGACTTAGGTGATGCTGAGGTGATGATTTTGCACAATCACGGGTTATTAGCTTTAGGGCCCTCCATCCCTGAGGCGTTTAACAGCATCTATCGTCTTGAGCTCGCGTGTAAGGTTCAGGTCGACGCGATGGCCTGCAACGCTGAATTGATCATCCCGCCCGCCGATGTCGTGGCAAAGGCAAACGCGCAATGGAACCCAAGTGTGACGCGCCGCTACGGTGTTCTTGAATGGCCGGCAATGTTGCGTCAACTAGATAAGGCTGATGCCAGTTATAAAGAGTAAGTTGGGTAGCGTGTCGTCTGAGCTGTTGGTTTTTGCGCTGACAGCATCATTTATTGTTACGTTTCGGAGATCTCAAATGAAGCTAATCAAAATACTAGCGATAGTATTCGCTCTGCTTGGTACGGGAGTGCAGGCACAAAATATATCAATTGCCACAGGCGGTACTGGTGGTGTGTATTACCCAATGGGTGGTGGTCTAGCCGCGGTGCTGTCAAAGCAGGTTGCTGGCATGTCTGCAACCGCTGAGGTGACGGGAGGCTCAGTCGACAACCTTAATTTGATTGGCTCAGGAAAGCCGTATATTGCTTTTTCTATGTCGGATGCGGCCAAAGATGCTTTGGTAGGTGAGGGAAAGTTTGTCGGTAAAAAAGTTGGCCTAAGTACCTTGCTGGTTTTGTATCCAAACCGTATGCATGTCGTGACGGTTGAATCCACCAACATCAAGACAATGGCTGATTTGAAAGGCAAGCGTGTCAGTACCGGTTCGCCAGGTAGCGCAACAGAAGTGATGGCATTTCGTTTGATCGAGGCAGCTGGCCTAAACAAAGATAAAGATCTCAAGCGTGAGCGTCTGAGCGTGGCCGAATCTGTCAATGCGATTAAAGATCGCAAGATCGATGCGTTTTTTTGGGTCGGAGGCTTGCCCACGGCGGCGGTGACTGACTTGGCCAACAGCCCTGGCATGAAAATCGTCATGATCGATCATGCGACAGAAGTCGAGGCGATGAATAAAAAATATGGCGATTTATATTTTAAAGATGTGATCCCAATGGCTACCTACAGTGGTATGGCTAAAGATAATCAAATGGCCTCGGTATCGAATATCTTGATTTCGAGTTCAAAAATGAGTGATGATGAGGCATATAAAATCGTCAAGGCGATGTTTGATCACAAAGCTGAGTTGGTGCGCACTCATCAAGAGTACGCCACGCTTGCACTGAAAGATCAGAAACAAGCAGCCACACCAATCCCTTTTCATCCGGGTGCAATTAAGTACTTGACAGAGCAGGGTATCAAAATCGACTGAGCGTCCGATCGCTTATTTGGGCGATCGCCAAGTGCTTGATTATTCTCCGCGACCAGTTTGATGACTAATGGATAAAGATATGAGCCAATCCTCTATCGATGCGGCAACGCAAGAGCAACTCGATGCATTTATTAAGCAAGAAGAGGGCGACTCAAACGATTACCGAGGCTGGCTCGCGGTATTCATCACACTGGTGGCGGTTGGCCTGTCGCTGTTTCACCTGTATGCCGCGTATTCGATCGTACCCACGCAAGAGTTACGTACGATTCATGTGGGGCTCGTTTTATTTTTAGTGTATTTGAGTTTTCCGCTGACTGCGCGTTTTAAAAATAGGTTGATGTGGTGGGACATCGTTTTTTCTTTGCTGGCGCTCTACATTGTTTACTACATTTTGAGCGGAGGCGATGACTTCGCAGACCGTAATACGGCCCCTAACCAACTCGATGTCATAGTAGGGGTTGTTTTTATTCTGATGATTTTAGAGGCTGTTCGGCGCACCAACGGCATGATTCTTGTGATCGTTACAGCATCGTTTTTGTTGTATGCCTTGCTCGGCAATTATCTGCCAGCACCCTGGACACATAAGGGCTACGAAATCGATCGCTTGGTAGGCTATATGTATATGACGCTCGAAGGTATCTTCGGAACCGCTGTCGATGTTTCGGCAACCTTGATTATTTTGTTCACGATCTTTGGCGCTTTTTTGCAGTTCACTGGTGCGGGTAAATTCTTTATTGATTTTTCGTTTGCAGCGATGGGTGGTAAGTCGTCTGGCGTTGGTAGAACCATTGTGTTGTCTTCGTTTTTGCTAGGTGGCCCTTCGGGATCGGGTGTGGCCACAACAGTGACTGTCGGTTCTGTCGCGGCGCCAATGCTCGAAAAAGTCGGCTACGAGCGTAATGCCGCTGGCGGTTTGCTGGCTGCGGGGGGTTTGGGGGCGATTATTTCACCGCCCGTACTTGGCGCTGCTGCCTTTTTAATCGCTGATTTTTTAAAGATCTCTTATCTCGATGTATTGCTGATGGCATGCATCCCAACCATCCTGTTTTATCTTGGCTTGTTTGTGATGGTCGAAATTGATGTGCGCAAATATGGCATGAAAAATATTCACTTCGCCTCTGCCGAAGGTGCGTGGTCGCTCACCAAGAAATACTGGTTTCATTTCTTTTCGTTGATTTCGATCGTAGTGTTTATGTTGTATGGCTTCTCGCCTGTGATGTCAGTGTTCTGGGCTACCGTCGTATCCGCAGCCAGCAGCATGTTGCGTCGGGACACTGCGATCCTGTCGTGGGATTGGCTCACTGGCAAAGAGCCTTTTGTCGCTGGTCTGTATCGGTCTAACCTCACCAAAGCCTTAGCGTCTGGTACGACGGGCGTATTGGCGATCGCTGTGACCTGCGCAGGAGCCGGTTTGATTGTTGGCACTGTCACGCTGACTGGGCTTGGTTTGAAATTCAGTTCAATTGTGATTGAGTATGCAGGTGGTTCGTTGTTGTTAACCACCATTTTTACCGCGCTTGTAGTTTGGGTGGTAGGCCTAGCGGTCCCCGTCACGGCGTCTTATATTATTTGCGCAGTCATCGCAGCCCCTGCACTGATTAACTTAGGCGTTCCTGCCTTTGCCGCGCATATGTTCATTTTTTATTATGCGGTGCTCTCTGAGGTATCGCCGCCCACTGCACTATCGCCGTTTGCTGCGGCAGCGATTTGTAAAGGTGACCCGTATAAGACGACGTTGCAAACCTGGAAATACGTCGCTCCAGCTATTTTGGTACCGTTCATGTTTACGCTGGATCAAACGGGGACTGGACTGCTGTTGATGGGTTCAATGAAAGGATTGATGCAAGCCGACTGGATGCAAATCGCCTGGACAAGCGTCACCGCCGTGGTTGGCGTGATCTGTTTGGCTGGCGGTTTACAAGGATGGTTCATTGAAAAGACGAACGTGATCGAGCGAGCGGTAATGGTTGTCGCTGGCGTGGCGTTGGCGTACCCCTCAGGGTTGACCGATATCATTGGTTTCGTGGGCTTTGGCTTGGTTCTTGTGACCCAATGGCTACGGCATCGCAAGCTAAGACTAACCACGGCAGCTTAGGCTTTCGCAAATCGTAGAGTAATAGACTCGAGAGGTTGCATTGAGAATCACTGTTGGCCACAAGCTTTTTTTGTCCGTCCTTTTGGTGAGTTTGATCGTTATCGGACTGATCGTTGGGCTAACGACCTGGAGTTTGAGGGAAGGCTTTTCGACCTACTTGGCGCAGGCAGAGTTGAATCGTCAAAGTGGCTTAGTCAAGCGCTTAGAGGATGTGTATGCGGCGCGTGGTAACTGGACCTTGTTTAAAGATGACCCCGCAGCATGGACTAGTTTTATTCAGTCGGATCGAGTTTCTGATTTTGTCGATCCTCGGTTGCGGGTTGAGCGACATGCAGCGATCGATGATTGGGAGGCTAGCCATCGGGTTGCGGTACTGTCGTCGCAACAAGCTGTGCTTATTCGCACGCAATTTACCCAAGGTGACTCGCGTCCGCCTTCAACAGGTCGAGACCTAAATCAGCGTTCGCCAGCACCGCCATCCGATCCAAATTATCGTGCGCCGCAAAGCGCTTACGATGACTGTCGTGGCAAAAACGAAGGTGATGAGGTATGGCATCGTACGCGCGATGGCATCTTGCGCTCAACTTGTTTGATGTCACCTGAAGGGTTGGTTGCACGACCAAACCGCACGGGCCAAAGTCAAGGGCGTTCATCGGGCAGCGAGTCGGGCAACTTACCTAACGCAGCACAACGCCCATCGACACCTGCGCAACGACCAGTACCGCCAGCCTCAGCGCCTATCGCCTCGCCTCAACGCCCTGCTGCGCCGCCCGCCAATTCTATTGTGCAGCCTGCGCCGTCGGTGCAGTCACCTCCAGTTCCGTCGACTTCATCACAGGTGATTCAAGCTCCACCCGAAAAAGCGCTTGTGCCTGAGCCTGAAACGGCTGAGATGATCGCCGCGCGCCGCTACGTTCTCATGGACCGTGAGGGTCGTTATTTGGCAGGTATGCGAGCTGCGGCGACCGATACGGTGGTCATGCGTGTGCTGATGAATGAGCAAAAACCTGTGGGGCAACTTGGTTTGGTTGTCACTGCTGCTGCGAGCACGATGGACCGATCATTTGTCGATCACAGTATTAACATGGTGTTGATCGTGGCATTGCTAGCACTGCTTGTCTCGATGATAGCTGCCTTGCTGTTAGCACGACACTTTACCTCGATCTTAAGGCAAGTCACTTTAGGAACTCGGCGCTTAGCCTCGGGCGAATACACGGCGCGGATCGCGGGCGAGCGTCATGACGAATTTGGCGATTTGGTACGCGACTTTAATCGTCTGGCGCACGCTCTTGAGCAGCATGAGAATAATCGTCGGCTGTGGGTGGCTCAGACGTCTCATGAATTGCGTACGCCGTTGTCAATTTTGCGTGCACATATCGAGGCGCTGATTGACGAAGTCCGGGCGCCAAGTCGCGCTGAGTTTGAGGTGCTGCATAAAGAAACGTTGCGCCTGACTAAGTTGGTGAGTGACCTGAACGATTTGGCGCGTGCGGACTCCGGGGCACTTGCATTTAAAAAAGAGGCTGTCGATGTGCTTAGCTTGCTTGATGATTCAGCCAATGCTTTTTCTGATCGTTTTGCGGCCCGGCACCTCTCGGTTGAGCGTATCTACGCAGGGCAGGCGCTAGTGTTTGGGGATGCGAGTCGCCTGCGACAGTTATTTGCAAACATTTTTGAAAATGCGTTGCGTTATACCGATGCGGGTGGGGTGGTACGCCTTCAGACAAAAATCGTTGCAACATCAATCGAGATTTATATAGAAGACAGCGCTCCGGGTGTTGAAGTCACTGCACTAGCTTCGTTGTTTGATCCGTTTTTTAGAACCGACAGTTCGCGTCAGCGTGAGACGGGCGGGTCAGGGTTAGGCCTGGCGATTTGCAAGTCGATCGCGACGGCGCACGAAGGGTCAATTGAAGCTTTTGCGTCAGAATTGGGTGGCTTGAAAGTTCGTCTGAGCTTTCCCTTGCTAGAGGTCAATATATGAGTACGGCGAAAGGACAAATTCTGATTATTGAAGACGAGGTTGCGATCGCAGAGATTGTGGTTGATTACCTTAAGCGCGATGGCTTTGAGACTGAGCATCGAGTCGACGGCAATGAGGTTCAGTCGCTCATAGAAACAGCTCGCTTTGCATTGATCTTGCTTGACGTTATGTTGCCGGGGGCAGATGGTTTTGAATTATGCCGTGCGCTTAGAAAAGTCTCTGCTATCCCGATTATTATGATGACAGCCCGAGTCGAAGAAATTGATCGTCTGATTGGTCTTGAGTTAGGCGCTGATGATTACATCTGCAAACCATTTAGTCCACGAGAAGTTGTTGCTCGTGTCAAGGCCGTCTTGCGTCGGCATGCGCCTAGTGAAGGATCCAGTCAAGAGGGCAAGACGCCCTTAGAAATTGATCACGACTCTTTCGTTTTGCGACTTTACGGTAAAAAAATCGATCTGACTCCGTCAGAATTTAAGTTGGTGGCTGCGTTAGGTGCAAAGCCTGGACGCGTGTGGTCTCGCGCGCAGTTGCTTGACGTTTTTTCGGGTGAAAAAGATGTGTTTGATCGTACGATCGATAGCCATGTCAAAAATATTCGAAAGAAAATCGCACAATATTTTCCTGAGCTCGACTTAATTCAGTCGGTGTATGGAATCGGTTACCGCCTAGAGATTTAGCGGTAAGGCCGTAGCGCCTTTAGCACTTCACAATTTCTCCATTTTTTGTTCAAACTGGCTTCATAAGCCCTGCGTATCTTTGATCTGAATCTACAGATCAAGGAGCGCAAGATGTTCAGAAACTTTATCGATCGCCATCTGGTGATTTTTGGGTTTTTACTAATCGCCTTAGCGATGTCGCTAGCCTCTGCCCAAGAGGCTGAGCCGTTTGAGCATTTCACAGCCAACATCCAAAGTACTTATGTCTGGCAGAAGCACCCACAGTTTGGGTCGTTTTATGACGGGCCTAGCAGTTTGTCACCCAACCAAGAGATTGGTTACACACTCAGTGCAACGGCATTTCTAGGCTTTCGACCCTGGAAAGGCACTGAGTTTTTTGTGGACCCAGAAGTGACGCAGGGCTTGCCTTTCTCGGGCTTGCGAGGCTTGGGTGGCATGACC
>Ga0194043_1001446_pt1 | contig 13356 bp, 16 predicted proteins | sample JunL4415m_MetaG_FD_161274 | JGI IMG/M metagenome (GOLD analysis project Ga0194043, IMG submission 161274) | Anoxic zone freshwater microbial communities from boreal shield lake in IISD Experimental Lakes Area, Ontario, Canada - Jun2016-L442-15m | ecosystem: Environmental > Aquatic > Freshwater >...
TGATTGGGCACAGATGATGAGAGCAAGCGCTGCGAACAGTAATGGGCCCAATAATCATGAGCTCATTTAAATGGCTCACATTCGGAAACTTGGTCATAGTAGGCTGCACTACATAGCGGCCATTAAACACTTCTCGCACATACATCTTGGCGACGCGCCGGCAGGTATCTTGTGTATTGTGATCACTTTTTGTATCAATCACTAAACTCTCAAGCACTTCTTGCATCTTCTGTGCAACCTCATCGACTAAACCTTCTAAATCGCCTGGTTCAATGAACTCGGCAATATTATCGTTCGCATGAAAGCGGACCTTTTTTGCCTCAATACGGCGGCGAATGATGACCGATAGCGGTGTGCCTGCATCCTCTTTTTTTGAAGCTACCTTTTTGACTGCTGCTTTTTTGGCTGGAGTTTTAGTACTAGGTACTTTTTTAGTTGGCATAGGAAGTAATCTGTCTCAATGTTGTAGTAGTAATGGTGAAATTTAAATCTGGCAAAAGATCGCTATCACGCAAATGAGTCCAATTAACCAAACAATCGATCGGGTAGTAGGCCAATTGGCAAGGTAGCAAATCAAGAAGGCGATGCGCGCGGCCACAAAACCTAGCGCTAATAGATCAATTCTAGTTTGAGGCGCATTGTTGATGCTAGCGATAATGACTGCTGCAAAAAAGAGTGGTAGGGATTCAAAAAGGTTAGCTTGCGCAGCATTAGCTCGTGCTCTAAAGCCAGTTTGCTTTGCTAGCCACTGTCTTGGCATGCTGTTGTCGTAATTCTCAAAGCCTTTTTTAGCAATGCCCGCAGCAACGTATGGAAATATTCCCATGAAAAGAAGGCAAGCGTAAGCAATCGTCATGATCTTTATTTGGCTTTCTGTGGATCTTTTTTAGAGCCAATGCGGCTCTCAGTGCCATTCATTAAATTACGAATATTGCTGCGGTGACGCCAAATCAGAAGTAGACAAACTGCGAGAAGCGCAATACCCATGGGCTGAAAGCCAAACAAAAAAACAAAATAGAGAGGCCCAAAGATCGCTGCTGCTATCGCTGCCAAGGATGAGTAGCGTAAAAATACAGCCACGATGATCCATGTACTGAGTGTAGCTATTCCTAAAATAAGATTGACACCAAACAGAATTCCGCAAGCCGTTGCCACACCTTTGCCACCTTTAAACCCATGAAAGATGGGAAAGAGGTGCCCTAGAAATACGGCTATCACAACGCCACATAAGACCCAAGAGCTGAGCGTTGAAGTTAAAGATTGGTCGCCCAAGATGATGCGTGCCAACATCACTGCAAAGTAACCCTTGAGTGCATCACCAATGAATGTCAGCGCTGCTGCTAATTTATTACCCGTGCGCAGCACATTGGTTGCACCGGGATTACCAGAACCATAGGTATGGGGGTCAGGTAAGCGCATGCATTTACTCACTACCACTGCAAATGAGATAGAGCCGATGAGGTAGGCAATGGGAATAAGCAATATGTCTGGATCAAACGTCATAGCGCTATCTTAAACACTTATTGAAAGAGAGATTTTTGTTTTATGAGCCACGAGGGTGATGCTGTTGGTGAATCGATTTGAGACGTTCCCTAGCCACATGGGTGTAGATCTGGGTAGTCGAGATATCTGCGTGCCCTAAGAGCAGCTGTACTACCCTTAAATCAGCTCCATGATTGAGCAAATGGGTTGCAAAAGCATGGCGCAATGTATGGGGGGATAAAGCAACTGGGATATTGGCTAATGTGGCATAACGCTTAATCAAAGCCCAAAATGCCTGGCGAGTTAAACCCGTACCGGTGTGGCGCCCGACAAAAACAGCATCGGTGGTTTTTCCTTCAAGCAGTGGAGTTCTGGCATCTGCAAGGTATCTTCTGAGCCACTGCCCTGCCTCACCACCAAACGGTACGAGACGCTCCTTACCACCCTTACCGTTGACCACGCGCACGATGCCCTCATTTAATCCAAGTGCTACGGTTTTAAGAGAAACGATTTCAGAAACACGCAGGCCACTGGCATACATCAGCTCTAGCATGGTGCGATCACGCAGCCCTAATGGCGTTTCAACATCGGGAGCATTGAGTAATGCCGTGACTTGATCCTCACTCAAAGTTTTCGGAAAACGCAGCGCCTGCTTGGCAGCACGTAGACCAATACAAGGATCATTCTTCACTAAATTGATTCGTAGAGCATGACGATAAAAACGTTTAAAGACAGTTAAGCGGCGATTGGCAGTAGTAGCCTTGTCAGCACGGTGAGAGGCAATATAGGCTGTGAGATCTTTTTCTGTCACGGCATATAAATCCAATTGATGATTCTTAAAGAGCCATTGGGCTAGGAGTAATAAGTCTCTTCGGTATGCAGCCAAACTGTTCTGCGCCAAACCATCCTCTAACCAGCAAGCATCGCAAAAGCGCTCAATCGCCTCTTGGCTTGTTGGGGCTATTGGAGATCCGGTACCCATAGAAGCTGGCATAGTTAGTTGGAGGCCCAAGTATTTCTTATTTTACTTAGTGACCTCTTCCAACTTTTCAGCAAGCCAAATTTTCATTAATGATTGATAAGGGACATCCAACTTATTTGCCTGTAACTTAATATTTTCTAAAAAACTCTGTGAGAGACGCAATGAGATGGAGGCAGTAGTAGGCTTAAGATTTGGCATTGTGACCTGCACTGCTTTTGATAAATCAAAGTAATCAGTAGCATCATTCTTCTCCCAAAAGGAGCGCTCTTCTTTCTCATTATTAAACTTAGGAATTGTTTTAACAGGCTTTTTCATAAAACGCCCTTTCTTTTCTACTCATTGGTCTTGCAGACACTACTCGAATAAGAGTTGTTTGCTTGCGCAACGTAAACACCACCGACAAGAGTCTGCCAAGTGATGTCATACCTAGCGCAAGATAACGCCTCTCTTCTAGACTATGCTTTTCATCCCCGGCAATCAATAAAGGTTGATTAAAAAAAATCTCTTCAGCCTCACCTTGAGATACAGCATGCTTTTCATTGCTTTTATGAGCATTGCCTATATCCCACTGAAATCCAGTAATGTGATCAAAGTCTATCATTCATGTATATTATCATAATATACATACTCCTCTAACGCAAGTGGTTATTGCAGTAGAAGCAAGAACCTTAGTCACGGAAGTTATTAAAGCCCAATGGCGCTTCAGTGACTTCTTTTTTCAGGAGCGCCATAGTTTCCTGAAGATCGTCACGCTTACCACCGGTTACGCGGACGGCATCGCCTTGGATACTGGCTTGTACTTTGACCTTACTGTCTTTGATAATGCGTACGACTTTTTTAGCGAGCTCTTGAGTAATGCCTTTTTGAATCTTCATGGTTTGTTTGCGCTTATCACTACCGATAGTCTCTTTTTTATCGTCCTTGAGGTAACGCACGTCCACATTCCGCTTAGCCATCTTGCCAAAGAGTACATCGCGTACTTGGCCTAACTTAAAGTCGTCGTCGCCATACAAAATCAGCGTTTCATCTTTTTGCTCTACACGGCTATCAGAACCCTTAAAGTCAAAACGATTGCTGATTTCTTTATTGGACTGCTCGATGGCATTTTTCAGTTCCACCATATCGGGTTCACAAACTACGTCAAATGAGGGCATTTCTGACTCCTTCTCTATTTTTGGGTGATCGCATTGCAATTCTGGCAATTATCTGCGGATTTAGCAGACATTCGAATAAGATTGTGGCATGAACTCCGCCCCCAATGCGCCTGCACCGGCTAAATTGACCCCCCATTTGGGTTTAAAGGGCCGCAATACCTTTGGTCTGGATGCTGTAGCGGATATTGCATATGAAATCACCGCCCCAGAGCAAATTGCGGCGGTGATGAGCCAGATTGCAAAACAAAATCTGCCTTGGCGAGTATTGGGCGGTGGCAGTAATGTGATTTTGCCCAAAGTGTTGCCTGGTGCAACCTTGCTCATGAACATCACCGAACAAGCAATTATTTCTGCTGACCAAAATGTAACCGTGATTTCGGTTGGAGGAGGAGTGAACTGGCATGAGTTTGTTGCTTGGACTTTAGAAAACAATTTGCCGGGCCTTGAAAATCTAGCACTCATTCCTGGAACAGTTGGCGCTGCGCCCATTCAGAATATCGGAGCATATGGCGTTGAGATTGCCCAGTATATTGATAGCGTCAATGCCTTTGACACCAAGAGCAATACTTTTGTCACTCTTACTAAAGAAGATTGCCAATTCGCCTATCGCGATAGCTACTTTAAGAAACATCCCCAGCGCTTTATCGTGACCAATGTCATCTTCAGTATTCCTAAAGCGTGGCAAGCCAAGATTCATTACGCCGATTTAGCAAAGCAGTTTGAGAGCAATCCCAACCCTAGCGCTGAAGAAATTTTCCTAGCGGTCTGTAAAATCCGCACACACAAATTACCTGACCCCAAGGTGATTGGTAATGCCGGTAGCTTTTTTCAGAACCCAATCATTCCCAATGAGCAATACGAAACACTACTCAAAAAATATACTGGTTTAGTGTCTTATCCCGATGCACCTGGTAAACGCAAACTGGCTGCTGGCTGGCTGATTGATCAATGCGGCTTTAAAGGTCAGCGCATCGGTGAAGTAGGTGTTTATGAAAACCAAGCGCTCGTCTTAGTGAATCATGGCAATGGCACTGCGCAAGACATCTTGAGCCTTGCTAAATGCATTCAGGACAAAGTATGCAAAGAGTTTGGTGTGAGCTTAGAGATTGAGCCCAATATTCTCTAAACGAGATTTTGGATAAGTGGGGTGCTCATGAGCCGTATTTCATCATATACGGCTCAAATACTGAGCCGTATTTTAAAAATTACGGCTCACGCAATACCTCTGAGAACTGCACCTCTGCCTGACCTTCGGCTAGGCGAATCTGGAAGCCTTGCTCTGTATTGAGCTCACTGGGTTTGCGCACTGCATGCAGTTGCTCTTGGCCCTCATTTTTACTTTTACTTAGAATCACTGCATAACCACGCTCGAGCGTTCTTTGCGGGTTGAGCATCTCGAGTTGCGATTGGTAATGCGATTGATTACGTTTCCAGTTTTCTATACGGACTGACCATGCCTGATTTAAGCGTTGCTGCCAACTGCTAATTTGCTCACGCATACGATCGGGGTTTGGTAGTGCATGACTTAGCCTTAATGCTAGCTGATCTAATGTTTGTGCTTCACGTTCTACACGCTGATTGACGCGCTGGAGTAAAGCTTGCTTGATTGCATCTAACTCTTGTAGCAACTGATCTTTCCGGGGGGCTGCTAGCTCCGCAGCGCCCGTTGGAGTTGGCGCCCGCAGGTCTGCCACAAAATCAGCAATCGTGAAATCGGTCTCGTGCCCTACACCGCTAACTACCGGAATATTTGAGTTGGCAATTGCATAAGCGAGCTGCTCATCATTAAATGCCCACAGGTCTTCAATGCTGCCACCACCCCGTACTAACAAAATCACATCGACTACATTTTCTTTTTTGGCCGCTTTAAGCGCAGCAATAATTCCGGCTGGTGCATCAGGCCCTTGTACTAAAGTTGGATAAATCACAATTGGAATATGTGGCGCACGTCTTGCTAATGTAGACAAAACATCTTTTAATGCGGCCGCTTGTGGTGAAGTGATGATGCCAATCGATCTAGGATGAGTTGGAATCTCGCGTTTGCGCTCTTCATCAAACAACCCCTCTTTGGCTAACTTGGCTTTGAGTTTTAAAAAAGCTTCATACAAGCCACCCATGCCAGCGCGCCGCAAAGTCTGAATAGTCAGCTGGATATCGCCCCTAGGAACATACATTCCTAAATTGGCGCTCACTTCTACCAAATCACCTGACTGCGGCATAAAGCCCACTTGGCCATTTCGACCCCGAAACATGACGCAGCGAATCTGTCCCTCTTCGTCCTTTAATGAGAAATACCAATGCCCACTGTCATAAGCCTTGAAGTTGGAAATCTCCCCGCTAACCCAAACGGTATCAAAACGGTCTTCCAAAGATGCAGCAATGGCGCGGTTCAGATCGCCAACAGTAAGAATTTCCCTTGATATTTCCGACATTTTTTCTCTTTACTCACAGGGCCATCTGGCTTAGACGGCAATAAATATCCACAGAACCATATCCGCTCTAGGTCTAATATCTAAAAGTAAGTAATTACTGACCCAAAACGTCTCATAAATCCAACAACTAAAAAATAAGTCATTGATTTATATCACTAATTTTTTTACATCATCATCGTGCTTTTAGGCCCATTCCTACCCGCTTTACCAGCAATCAAGGACTTAGAGAGCAACTTCAAAAAAGTTTTGCACAGAGTTATCCACAGGCTAGCTTTCCGAAACAAGCTTCTTAATTCAGCTAAAGTACGAAGCTTATGTACTCAATCTTACTATCCGCAGGTTGGCCTATTTGGCCTTTATTAATTATTTCCATTATTGGCTTAGCGATCGTATTAGAGCGTAGCTGGTATCTACGCCAAATTCATATTTTCCCAAAAAACTGCTTAGAGACCGCTTTTGGCCTTTGCAATCAATTACTTAAAGACAATAAGCCTTCAGATAGCCAAATTAGCGCGCTAGCCCAGCTATCTCCCGCCACCCCTCTGCTTGCCTGTGTTTTAAAAGAGAAGCTCAATGGTAGTAGTTCGCAAGTAGCGCTAGAAGAGCTCCAGGCGGTGGCACAGATGACTTGGTTTAAGTTGGACCGCTACTTAGGCATTCTGGCAACCATCGCTACCATCGCCCCCTTATTGGGTTTATTTGGCACTGTGGTTGGCATGATCGAAATCTTTGGTAGTCAAGGGGCCATCAGTGGCGCTGGTAGTCCACAACAATTAGCTCACGGCATTTCAGTGGCGCTTTACAACACTGCTTTTGGATTACTGATTGCGATTCCTGCACTCGCTGCATGGCGAGGATTAAAAGCGCTTGCCAATCAACGTCAGCGTGAGTGCGAAGAGTTCACACGCCAGTTATTTAAAAAACTGTACCCGACAGAGTCTTGATGAGCTGGTTAAGCCTGCACTCACCCTCTAAGAGAAGTTTTTCTCTCGGGACTCCCCCTGTTTCTGCTGAACCAGAAATTAATCTCATTCCTTTTATTGATGTCTTATTAGTGGTGCTGATCTTTTTGATGATCTCCACTACCTTTACACGCTACCAAGAATTGGCCATCACTTTGCCAAGTGCCAATGGTAGTGAGAGTCAAGTAGATAACAAACAAGTGCATATCGCTGTAAGTCGTGATGGTCGGTTTGCAATTAATGGCAAAGTCATGGATCGTACCCAGATTAGTAGCGCCTTGATAGAACTGAGCAGTCAGAGTGGCAGTAATAAAGATGGCGTGAGCAACTTACAAGTCAATATTGATGCCGATGCAAGAGCACCGCATCAAGCGGTCATGAGTGCTCTAGAAGCTGCGCGTGATGCCAATCTGTCCAATATTGTGTTTAGTAGCCAAACCAAAAAGTAAGTCTTTAGAAAAATACCTTCATCATGGCGCTATCTTTTTTTCAAAAAGCTCCCCAGTTTTGGGAAAGATGTGGGCCCACTGCCCTCCTGCTTTGGCCGCTGTCTTGGATTTACAGTTGGGTCTTGCGGATTCGTAAACTCATTGGGGATTTAGGTCTTAGCAATCCTCAACCTGCGCCAGTGCCCATCATCATCGTGGGTAATATTCGGGTGGGTGGCACCGGTAAGACTCCTATTGTGATTGCCCTAGCGCAGCGCCTATCGGAACTGGGATGGAAGCCCGGCATTATCAGCAGAGGGTATGGATCTACTCAAACATTGCCCACTCAAGTGCGCAGCGATTCTGATCCGCTGCAAGTCGGTGATGAGCCCGTCTTAATTGCTAAGCGAACACAGGATCAATTTCCGATCTGGGTTTTTCCGAGGCGCCAGCAAAGCATCAAGGCGTTGCTTGGACACTCGCCTGATGTCAATGTGATTATTAGTGATGATGGCTTACAGCATAGCGGTCTATCGCGCTGGCCTGCACGCGAAGGGGGTCGTGATATTGAGTTTGTCGTGCGTGATGGTCGTGGTGAAGGTAATGGCTTTCTCTTGCCAGCCGGACCACTGCGCGAATCTGCGGATCGTGGACGTGATGCTACTTTATTTACCGAATCAGTCAATAACCATAAAAGTGGTTTACTAGATGAATACTTCAAAGGTCGACGTGCGTTCTCCTTGCTCGGCACTTTAGGTACTCCATATCAACTCATTAATTCGGGTAACACCCAAACATTTGCACAGATTAGTGAGGAGTATTTACCAGTCCAAATTACGTCGATTGCTGCACTTGGTAATCCCCAGCGCTTTTTTACTGCCCTACAAAAACAGGGTATTGCAGGTAAACGGGTTGCGCTGCCAGATCATGCAAGCTACACCCCAGAGTTTTTTAGGGGCATTAAAGCTCAATGCATTCTCATTACCGAGAAAGACGCTGTGAAATGCGCTGCTATTAGCGATGAGCGAATTTGGGTAGTACCCATGAACCTCAAGCTACCCGATAACTTGTTAGACTGGCTGCAATCCATTTTGCAAAGACCTGACCCCCATCGCTACAACTTATAAAGCGCTAAACTGAGCAAAACAGAGTCGTGGTATTAAATTGCTTTTATTACTTTAGAAAATCATGGATAAACGTTTACTTGAAATTTTAGTGTGCCCTTTGTGTAAAAGTCCTTTGCATTTAGATGCCACCAAACATGAACTCATTTGTAAGGCTGATCGCCTGGCTTATCCTATTCGCGATGATGTGCCGGTCATGCTAGTTGATGAAGCGCGCGTTCTGAGCGCTGATGAAGTTCTCTAACTCATTCATTTAATCTCTTTTTAGATGAGCACCAATCAAACTCCGGACTTCTTAGTAGTGATACCAGCAAGGCTAGGCTCTACTAGATTGCCACGCAAGCCATTAGCGGATATTGGCGGCAAGCCGATGGTGGTTCGAGTAGCAGAGCGCGCTAAGCAATCGCTTGCGCACAGCGTGGTAGTTGCAACTGATTCTGCTGAGATTGAGGCAGCTTGTCGTGAGCATCGCATTGAGTGTTTATTAACAAGCGCTGATCACCCCACTGGCACGGATCGCTTAGCTGAAGTGGCGCAGTTACTTAAACTGCCCACCAATACTTTAGTTGTCAACGTACAAGGTGATGAGCCACTCATTCCGCTAGAACTCATTAATCAAGTAGCGCAAACTTTGGCCAATAATGACCAATGTGCTATCGCTACTGTTGCGGTACCGATCAGTGATCAGGCAGAAATTAATAACTCTAATGTTGTCAAAGTAGTACTTAATCGCACTGGGGAAGCTTTGTATTTCTCAAGGGCGCCAATTCCCTTTGTGAGAGATACGCAGAGTGCTCAAAAAACACTGCATCTTCGCCATTTGGGTATTTATGCCTATCGGGCTGACTTTTTGCAGGCCTACACTAGGCTAGAGCCCGCACCCTCAGAACAAGCAGAAGCTCTTGAGCAACTGCGAGCCCTCTGGAATGGCTACCGCATTGCCGTACATATTGCTTCAGAAGCGCCTCCTGCTGGTGTAGACACCCCAGAGGATCTAGAACGGGTCAGACGGCTACTCGGAGCTTAGTGAATCAACTAAGAGCCCACCTCCATCTTCTGGGAGTTTCTCGGGGATAATCCTAGTCAACTGAGATAAAAGATCCCGACAAAACACGGGACAATGACAAATCTTGTAAGGGGAAAATAATGCGGTTAATCCTGCTCGGTGCACCAGGTGCTGGAAAAGGCACGCAAGCTCAGTTTATTTGCGAAAAATTTGCCATTCCACAAATTTCCACAGGCGATATGTTGCGCGCTGCTGTGAAAGCCGGAACAGAACTGGGTATTGCCGCTAAAAAAATAATGGATGCCGGCGGCTTGGTTTCTGACGACATCATCATTGGCTTAGTAAAAGATCGCTTGACTCAACCAGACTGTAGTAAAGGATACCTGTTTGATGGTTTCCCAAGAACCATTCCACAAGCACAAGCAATGAAAGATGCTGGTGTGCCCATCGATTACGTTTTAGAAATCGACGTGCCGTTTGATGCCATTATCGATCGGATGAGTGGTCGCCGTGTACACCCTGCTTCAGGCCGCACCTATCACATTAAATTTAACCCCCCAAAAGCGGCTGGCAAAGATGATGTGACTGGTGATGATTTGATTCAGCGCGATGACGACAAAGAAGAAACTGTGCGTAAACGCCTGCAGGTCTATAACGACCAAACCCGTCCATTGGTGGAGTACTACTCTTCATGGGCAGCACAAGCTAACTCAAGTGATAAAGTGAAAGCGCCAGCCTATCGCAAGGTCAGCGGCACCGGTAACGTAGAAGACATCACCATTTCCATCTTTACTGTACTGAAATAAATTGGCATCCAAAAAAGCACTCATTATTGGCGTTACCGGGCAAGATGGAGCTTATCTAGCAAAACATCTTTTATCTAAGGGTTACCAAGTCACAGGTTCATCGCGGGATGTGATGGCCTCATCTTTCAATAATCTCAATGCACTAAGTATTCGTCCTCAAGTCAAATTGATTTCTGTTTCGATTAATGACTTTAGAAGTGTCTTTAATGCAATCCAGCAAGTAGATCCCGATGAGATCTACAACCTTGCAGGCCAGACATCAGTAGGCCTCTCATTTGATCAGCCAGTAGAAGCCATCGAGAGTATTGCGATAGGCACGCTCAATATTTTGGAAGTGATTCGACTGCTCAATAAGCCAGTCCGTTTTTACAATGCCGGTTCAAGCGAGTGTTTTGGCGACACTGGGGATATGCCTGCTAATGAGCAAACTCCGTTTGCGCCACGCAGTCCCTATGCTGTTGCTAAATCTACGGCCAAATGGTTAATTAATAGCTATCGCGAATCCTACGGACTGTATGCATGCACCGGAATCTTGTTTAACCATGAATCTCCTCTGCGCCCTGAGCGCTTTGTTACCCAAAAAATTATTGCTGGCGCAGCTAAGATTAAAGCTGGGAAACTAGATAAATTGCAGCTGGGTAATTTAGACATCTCTCGTGATTGGGGCTGGGCGCCTGAATATGTTGAGGCTATGTGGTTGATGATGCAGCTTGATCAGCCAGATGACTTTGTGGTTGCAACAGGCAGAAAAGAATCTCTCAAATACTTCGTTGCCAAATCTTTTGAATACTTTGATTTGGATTGGCAAAAATATGTAGAAATCGAACCTAGCTTCTTCCGCCCCAATGAAATCGTTTCTAGCGTAGGTAATCCTGAGAAAGCGATTAAAACTCTGGGTTGGAATAAGCCCACCGATATCGATGGTGTCATTAAGATGATGTGCGCTGAACAAACAAAAAAATATCAGTAGTAAACCAAAGCCTAGCGCTTCACTTGACTACTTCAGTTCTTTGAGAGCACTCTCAAAAGACTCGATGTCAGCAAAGCTTCTGTAGACAGAAGCAAACCGAATGTAAGCCACTTTGTCCAGACGCTTCAGTTCGCGCATGACCAATTCACCAACACGCTCACTTGGAATTTCTTTCTCACCTAGGCTAAGAAGCTTTTCTTCAATCCGAGCAATGGATTCATCAACGGAGTCTGAAGACACGGGGCGTTTTCGCAGCGCAAGCTTGATCGAACCGACCAGCTTATCGTGGCTGTACTCAACCCGACTACCATTTTTCTTCACGATTGCTGGCAACGCCAGCTCTACCCGCTCATAAGTCGTAAAGCGCTTATCGCATTTAGAACAACGACGCCGACGCCGAATGGTATCGCCTTCATCGGATACCCGGGTATCGAGAACCTGGGTATCGTCGTTATGGCAAAAGGGGCAGCGCAATGAGGGCTCTTTTCTTTGGTGTTTTAGTGCTTAACCATAAACCGGAAAACGCTTGGTGAGCTCCGCTACTTGCGCGCGTACTTTGCTAATATTTTCAACATCGTTTGGATTATCCAAAACATCTGCAATGAAATGGCCTACTTGCCTTGCTTCAGCCTCTTTAAAGCCTCGAGTGGTCATAGCAGGCGAACCTAAGCGAATGCCGCTAGTCACCATCGGTTTTTCTGGATCATTTGGAATACCATTTTTGTTGCAAGTAATGTGCGCTTCGCCCAAGACACGTTCAGCTTCTTTACCGGTCATCTTCTTAGCACGCAAATCGACCAACATCACATGAGAATCTGTACCGCCAGAGACAATGCGCAGACCGCGAGAGATTAATGTCTCAGCCAATGCTCTGGCATTAGCGATCACTTGCTTTTGATAATCTATAAAGCTTGGTTCTTGCGCTTCTTTAAATGCCGTTGCTTTAGCAGCAATCACATGCATCAAAGGGCCGCCCTGCAAGCCTGGGAAGACAGCAGAGTTAATTGCCTTCTCGTGCTCAGCCTTCATCAAGATGATGCCGCCACGAGGGCCGCGCAAGCTCTTATGAGTTGTAGAAGTCACGATGTCAGCATGAGGCACTGGATTTGGATAAACGCCAGCTGCAATCAGGCCAGAGTAATGCGCCATATCCACCATAAAAATGGCACCGACTTCTTTAGCCAACTTACCAATACGCTCCCAGTCAATCACGAGAGAGTACGCAGATGCACCAGCAATAATCAATTTGGGTTTGTGCTCACGCGCCAAACGCTCCATTTGCTCGTAATCAATCGCTTCATTTTTGTCGAGGCCATAGAAAATTGGGTTAAACCACTTACCACTCATGTTTAGAGCCATACCGTGTGTCAAATGTCCGCCTTCAGCCAGACTCATCCCCATAAAAGTATCGCCCGGCTTTAAAAATGCCAAGAACACGGCTTGGTTCGCAGATGCGCCACAATGCGGTTGTACATTTGCTGCCTCAGCACCATACAGCGCCTTTACCCGATCAATCGCCAATTTCTCAGCTATATCCACAAACTCACAACCACCGTAATAACGCTTGCCTGGATAGCCTTCGGCATACTTATTGGTCAGCTGAGAGCCTTGTGCCTGCATTACTGCTGGTGAGGCATAGTTTTCAGAGGCAATAAGCTCAATATGGTCTTCCTGACGCTTATTTTCCTTCTGGATGGCTTCCCACAACTGGGGGTCGGTTTTGGCTAATGTGTTTTGGCGGTCAAACATGGTGATAATCCTGATGAAATTGGATTGCTGAGTTAATTAACTTAGTAAAATCAACCTACATCATACAAAATTCACCATGACCACTACACAAGACCTCTCCTTTCTCTCCCTAGTCCTCAATGCCAGCCTATTAGTCCAGTTGGTAATGTTGTTATTACTAGGCATGTCCATCGCCTCTTGGACCATCATTTTCAAGAAAACTGCTGTTTTGCGGGGTGTCAGACAAGATACCGAGCGTTTTGAGCGTGACTTTTGGTCTGG